>Ga0209567_10000749_pt1 | contig 17597 bp, 16 predicted proteins | sample COG_12_FD_184756 | JGI IMG/M metagenome (GOLD analysis project Ga0209567, IMG submission 184756) | Pelagic marine sediment microbial communities from the LTER site Helgoland, North Sea, for post-phytoplankton bloom and carbon turnover... | ecosystem: Environmental > Aquatic > Marine > Neritic...
GCTGCGGGCGCGGTCGTACATGGGGTCGATCTGGTACTGCGTGGCGAGGCGGACACGGCGTTCTGTGGTGTCCGTCCACCCGGGCACCACGCGGAGCGAGAACGGGCAATGGGATTCTGTATCTTCAACAACGTAGCCGTAGGTGCGGCCCACTCTCTCGCTGCAGGTCTGACGCGCGTCGCGATTGTCGATTTCGATGTACACCACGGCAATGGTACCGAAAGCATATTTCAAAATGATGAGCGGGTTATGCTGTGTTCGACATTTCAACACCCGTTCTATCCCAACACCCCGCTGAACCGCGGGCACAAGCACATCATTCATGCTCCACTCAAGGCCGGTGCTTACAGCGAGGCGTTCCATCAGGCCGTACAGGACCACTGGTTACCGGCCCTGCACCGCTTCAGACCGCAACTGATGCTGGTGTCGGCCGGTTTCGATGCCCACTTCGAGGATGATATGGGTCAGCTCAACCTGCTGGACCGTGATTATTACCGGGTAACGCGGGAAATTATGGAAGTCGCCGAACAGCACGCCCGCGGGCGTGTGATATCCACCCTCGAAGGCGGATACGAGCCACTGGCGCTGGGGCGTGCTGCCGTGCAGCATGTTCGCGCACTCATGCGCCTGGGAGCCCACCACTGATATTGTTTATTGACGCATATGCGGGAACAGCAATACATCACGGATCGATGCTGAATCCGTGAACAGCATCACCAGTCGGTCTATACCGATCCCCTCGCCTGCCGTGGGTGGCAGACCGTGTTCCAGCGCACAGACGTAATCGGCATCATAGTGCATAGCTTCGTCATCACCGGCTTCTTTTTCCTCGACCTGCAGCCTGAAGCGTTCCGCCTGATCTTCAGGATCGTTCAACTCCGAAAAACCATTGGCGATTTCACGTCCACCGACGAAGAATTCGAAACGATCGGTGACAAAGGGATCGTCATCATTGCAGCGCGCCAGAGGTGAAACCTCGGTCGGGTAGGCGGTGATGAAGGTGGGATCCTGCAGGCGGTGCTCAACCGTTTTTTCGAAAATCTCGATCTGCACCTTGCCCAGGCCGTAGCTGTCTTTCAGCGGGATATCCAGAGACTCGGCAAGCTTGCGCGCAACCTGCAGATCCTCCAGCTGCTGCCGCTGGACTTGAGGATTGAACTGCAGAATGGATTCTTTCACCGTCATGCGAACAAACGGTTTACCGAAATCGTAGCTCTCACCCTGGTAAGGAATCAGCGTATCGCCAATCACAAACTGCGCCATGGAACGCAGCAGTTCTTCGCTCATATCCATCAGGTCAATATAATCCGCATAGGCCTCGTAGAATTCCAGCATGGTGAATTCCGGATTGTGACGCGTTGACAGGCCTTCGTTACGGAAACTGCGGTTGATTTCGTAAACTTTCTCGAGGCCACCCACCACCAGGCGCTTCAGATACAATTCGGGTGCAATACGCAGATACAGCTGCATGTCCAGTGCGTTATGGTAGGTGGTAAAGGGTCTGGCCGTGGCGCCGCCAGGAATACCCTGCATCATCGGGGTTTCAACTTCCAGGAAGTTGCGCTGGTTCAGGAATTCCCGGATGAACTGTACGATGCGTGCACGCACAATGAAGATATTACGGGATTCCTCATTCATAATGAGATCCAGGTAGCGTTGCCGGTAGCGGATCTCCTGATCGGTGAGACCGTGAAATTTTTCCGGCAGCGGACGCAATGATTTCGTCAGTAGGCGCAGGTCATCCGCTTTCACGGAAAGCTCACCCTTGTTGGTTTTAAACAGAATACCTTCCGAACAGACAATATCGCCGACGTCCCAGCTCTTGAACTCCTGGTAACGACCTTCCGGCAGGGAATCCCGTTGCAGAAAAAGCTGAATGCGGCCGGACATGTCCTGAATATGGACAAAACTCGCCTTACCCATGACACGCTTGCCCATCATGCGGCCAGCCACTTTGACCCGGATGATATTGGCCTCAAACCAGTCCTTATCCTTATCGCCGTACTCGGTATGAATTTCTGCGGCTACCGAGTCGCGACGAAAATCATTGGGATAGGCGGCACCCTGCTCCCGCAACTGGTTCAGCTTCTGTCGCCGCTGGGCAATGAGTTTATGTTCATCCTGTTCAGTCATATTCACCAATTTCCATCATAAAGCCAGTCCGCTTGAAATTCCGTAGAAAACGCGATGTTTGCTATTAAAGCCGCCAGACAATATCAGCTGTCTGTTTTGTTGCCAGCTCAATTACGGCCACGGAAGGACACGGAAAAATACATTTTTACAAGCCGCTCTTCAGACTGGCTTCGATAAAGGTATCGAGGTCGCCATCCAGTACAGCCTGGGTATTTCCTGTCTCGATATTGGTACGAAGATCCTTGATCCGCGACTGATCCAGCACGTAGGAACGGATCTGACTGCCCCAGCCGATATCCGATTTACCGTCTTCGACCAGCTGCTGGTCGACGTTGCGTTTCTGGATCTCCAGTTCGTACAGCTTGGCTTTCAACTGCTTCATTGCCGTTGCGCGATTCTTGTGCTGGGAACGGTCGTTCTGGCACTGTACCACGATGCCACTGGGATTATGCGTTATGCGTACGGCGGACTCGGTCCGGTTGACGTGCTGGCCGCCGGCGCCACTGGCACGGTAGACATCGATGCGCAGATCGGCCGGGTTGATGTCGATTTCGAAGTCATCATCGATCTCCGGTGACACAAAGACCGCCGCAAACGAGGTGTGGCGCCTGTTACCCGAATCAAAGGGGGACTTGCGAACCAGGCGATGCACGCCGATTTCGGTACGTAGCCAGCCGAAGGCATAGGGCCCGTCAATCTTGATGGTGGCGCTTTTGATGCCCGCGACTTCACCTGGCGAGACTTCAATTAAATCAGTCGAGAATGCATGGCGCTCAGCCCAGCGCAAATACATGCGTAACAGCATATTGGCCCAATCCTGCGCTTCGGTGCCTCCCGAGCCGGCCTGAACATCCAGAAAAGCATTGGCCTCATCCATTTCCCCGGAAAACATGCGACGAAATTCCAGACCTGCGACGCGGGTCTCCATGCCCTCGATGTCGGCAATCACCGATTCCAGGGTCTCCTGGTCGTCTTCTTCCGTCGCCAGATCCAGCAAGTCGGCGGCGTCCTGAAGCGCAGTCTCTATACCGCCGAGTGTTTCGACAACTTCTTCCAGGCGCGCCCGCTCCTTGCCCAGCGCCTGAGCCTTCTCGGGATCATTCCAGACATCCGGATCTTCCAGCTCACGACAGACTTCGATCAGTCTTTCACTCTTGCTGTCGTAGTCAAAGATACCCCCTCAGGGCCTGGGAACGCCCCTTCAGGTCCTTGATCTGATTCACAACTGGATTGACTTCCAAAACAACCCCCCTTCTGATTCAACGCGTGCCGGATTAAACACGGGAATCATACCGGGTTCGTCCTGTGCTGCCAAAGGGTCGTCAGGCTAACAATCCACCCTGCGTATACCGGCCAGCTTGTTATGCTCATCGACGCGAATGATAAAAGTACCCCTGATGCCTTCATGGGTCACGAACGAACGTAAAGATGATGCGGGAAACTGGATCTTCCGTCCTTCCTGATCATAAGCAAGAACGTTTCGCGCATCCCCGCTGTACAGTCGCCGGTAGGCGTCTGCAGTTATGCTTAAGGGGACGATGTAGTCTTTATACAGCATGTCAAATATCCGGATCCCTTTGTTATCAGGGTGTTTGTACGTAAGCCGACATAAGCTTTCGAGACACGCTGTACCCCAGGGCACCCTCTCTTGCTTACGCAATTCACCTTGTGAATACATCCTTGTAAGCTCGACGGCCGCGTCCATGCGGCCGTCGAGCCTACAGGGACGTATTTATTGGCGGTTTCTGGATTGGCCTGTCACCTAATCAACTCACAGTTTAGTATGCATCAACAATACTTTACAAAACTCTGATACTAAACTTACTTAACTATATATGAATGGCACTAAGTTAAGGCGGCGCTTCCTCTGTAGGGCCGAATTTATTCGGCCAGTAGCTGTTGGCGGCTACCCACATTGTGGCAATATCCGGGATGATAGATGGAATGGCAACGTGGTTGGTCGAATGAATTCGACCCTACAATGGGCTAAATAGGCTTAACTTAGTGCCATTCAACTATATATAATTACAAATAATTCATAATTATCTATTAACTATCTACTTTAGAATCTCAATCATCTCCACCATCAACTGCAACCCCAGCAGTCCGCGGTATTCATTGCTGTCCAGCCGATAGGCCAGACGCACGCGCTGGCCTTTTTCCAGTTGATGTTCGGCCGCCTGGTTGAATGCGATGGCGTCCAGCGCCTGCCTGCCACCGTCCGGTCTGACTGATAACTTCAGGTGATGTTCACCAACCACCCGCTGGTTCACAACGGTAAAACACCCATCGAACAGGGGTTCCGGAAAACCCTGTCCCCAGGGCCCGGCCGAGCGCAGCAGCTCGGCCAGTTCCAGGCTGAACTCCCCGGCGTCTAACGCCCCATCGGATTCGAGCACACCCCTCAAGGCTCCCTCATCCAGTCGGTCTTTCAGTTCCGCCTGGAAGGCCGCCTCGAATACCGGCAGCTGGGATTCCGCCAGTGACAAACCGGCGGCCATGGCATGACCGCCGAACTTTTGCAGGACCTCAGGATGGCGTGCGGCAATGGCGTCGAGTGTGTCACGAATATGCAGGCCCGGTATCGATCGTGCCGAGCCCTTGATTTCACCAGACCCCGACTGCGCAAAGGCGATGACCGGACGGTGGAATCGCTCCTTTATCCTCGATGCCAGAATGCCGATCACGCCCTGATGCCAGTCCGCATTGTAGAGACAAAGCCCCATGGGCAACTGGTCTGCGTCGAAATGCAGCTGCTGAACATGCTCCAGCGCCTGTGTCTTCATGTCCGCTTCGATTTCCCGGCGTTCCCGGTTGAGCCCGTCGAGTTGTTCGGCGAGCTGTCTCGCCTGGACATGGTTTGCCGATAGCAGGCAATCGATGCCTAACGACATATCATCCAGACGGCCGGCTGCATTCAGGCGTGGACCCACGGCAAAACCGAAATCCGCCGCTACCAGGCGCGAGGCGTTGCGCCCGGCGACCTCCAGCAGCGCCCTGATTCCCGGCCTGCAGCGCCCTGCCCGTATGCGTTGCAGGCCCTGCTGCACCAGTACCCGGTTGTTATGGTCCAGTGGCACGAGATCAGCGACCGTACCCAGTGCCACCAGGTCCAGAAAATCGGCAAGATTCGGTTCTTTGTGCTCGCCGCGCTCAAACCAGCCGCCTTCCCTGAGCCGCCCGCGCAGGGCCATCAACAGGTAAAAGGCTACGCCGACGCCGGCGAGATTTTTACTGGGAAAGGTATCGCCCGGCTGATTGGGATTGACGATGGCGTCGGCACTGGGCAGCTCTCTGCCCGGCAAATGATGATCGGTAACCAGCACCCGGATACCCTGCTGGCGGGCGGCGGCGACACCACTCAGGCTGGAAATGCCGTTATCCACGGTAATGATCAGATCGGGCGCCATGGCGCCGGCAACTTTAACAATTTCCGGTGTCAGCCCGTAGCCGAATTCAAACCGGTTGGGTACCAGATAGTCGACGCTTTCGGCGCCCATCTCCCGCAATGCGGCGACCATTAAGGCGCTGCTGGTCGCGCCATCGGCGTCGAAATCCCCCACCACCAGGATCCGTTCCTGCTTCTGCAATGCCGCCACCAGCACATCGATGGCCTGCGACAGTCCCTTCAGGGCAGCCGGTGAATGCAGCCGGGTCAGACTGTTATCCAGATCATCTTTCCCCACTATGTTGCGCGCCGCGTAGACGCGCTTCAATACCGGGTGAATATCATCCGGCAGCCGGCGCCGGGCGGAGTCGGATATGGGTCTTTCAAGCAGTGTTTTCACGGGCGAGAATTTCCTGATACGAACGCGACCGCTTCCAGAAGTGCCAGGCCTGACGGCGGACCATGCGGTAGCGGTAACCATTGAGTGGAAACAGTTCGAACGATTGCAGCTGACGCGCGAGCAGGGCTTTCAGTAACGGAGCGAACCACTGCTGTTCATAGCGTTCGACAGCTTCATTCCAGCGCGGAAAATCCTGGTAAGCCGCTGCGGCACTGCAGCCATCCAGTACCAGCAGCACCCGATCACCCTTGTCGATACGCTGTAACAGTGCCTGTGCGTGTTGCGGCGCAGGTTCGCAGAGCGCCTGGTCCCGAATGCCCAGACCATGAACAAACACATCGGTGGCAAAGACCTTTGAGTAGCATTGCTCAGACTCGTCAGTCAACACCCCACCCCCCCAGATCCACAGGCTGTTGACCAGGGGCAAGCCCTGGGCGGCGCGTTGCTGGTTGACCGGGTGTGAATACATCAGCATCTGAATTTCGTTACAGCGGCTCAACCACTCGCTCGCGTCCTGGCCGTGTGGTAACAAATCACCGACCGATTTGCCACGCACCAGCGAAAGCGGCAGCGTGGTCAGTTGCTGGCTGTTTCCGCCGTACAGGTACCAGCGTTGTGTGTGATTGGCGTTGAGATGCCAGCCATCCTGGCTCAGGAAATTCGCTATGCTGTCAGACAGGGCTTGACTTTCCTGCTTGCTGAAAGGAAATGTCGAGGCATCGAACAGAATCAGGCCGCCAGCATCCACCTGCAGATGGACGGGATCCGCACGCAGACAATAACCTGCCGGCGTCTGACCGGTTTCAGCCAGGTAACTGTAAGGGCCGACGGCAAGTTCAGCCGGTCCCGCACGGTGCTTGAACAGTGACAGTGCAGCTTCTTCCAGGCTGCGTGGGGCGAACGCCTGCCGTCGACTGCGGCTCAGAAATTGCGACAGGGCGGGTGCTTTTGTGAACGCATCTGCAGCATATCCGGCGAAGCCCTCCGCCAGTCCCGGAGCAAGCACACTGACCGAAACGGTCACGATACGATCAGCTCAGATTTCCTATAATAGCTTGACGAACCGGTTCCAGCTCTGCGTCCACGGTCATCATCGGTTCCGTGCATTGCGCGATGGCGGTATCCGGATCCTTCAGCCCATGTCCGGTCAGCGTACAGACAATGGAGCTGCCCTCGGGAATTCTGCCGCTCCTGATATCGCGCAGCGCACCCGCCAGCGAAGTCGCAGATGCCGGCTCACAGAAAATACCCTCTTTGCCGGTGAGCAGCCTTTGGGCGGCGAGAATTTCTTCGTCGCTGCATTCGTCGAACCAGCCGCCCGATTCCTTATTAACGTTCCAGGCATAGTCCCAGGATTGCGGATGGCCGATGCGGATTGCTGTCGCCACCGTCTCAGGGTGATCGACCATGGCGCCGCGCATGAACGGTGCTGCCCCCGCGGCCTGGTAACCGATCATCTTCGGCCGGTTACCGACAATGGCGCCGCCGGCGTACATGCAATGCCCCTTACAGAACGCGCAAGCCTTGGTTACATGATCCCCGGAAGCCGATGAATACTCGCAATATCCGATCCAGTGCGCGGTGATATTGCCGGCGTTACCGACCGGCAGACAGTGGTAGTCGGGCGCCCGCCCGAGTTCCTCGACAATTTCGAAGGCGGCTGTCTTCTGTCCCTGCAAACGGTAGGGGTTGATGGAGTTGACGATAGTGACCGGCGCGTGTTCGGCCACTTGCTTGACCAATTGCATGCCGGCATCGAAATTACCGCGGATCTGCAGCACAACCGCACCGTGGATCATGGCCTGTGCGAGCTTGCCCAGCGCGATCTTACCTTCCGGAATCAATACGAAGGCCGTAATACCGGCACGCGCCGCATAGGCGGCGGCCGAGGCCGACGTATTGCCCGTTGAAGCACAGATGACCGCCCGGCTGCCCTCTTCCACGGCCTTGGTAACCGCCATGGTCATACCACGGTCCTTGAACGAACCGGTCGGATTGAGACCCTCGTATTTGACGTAGATGTCCACCTCTTTGCCGGTTTCACGCGGGATATTGTTGAGGCGTATCAGCGGGGTATTACCCTCACCCAGGCTGATGACCCGGGTATCGTCATGAACGGGAAGGCGGTCCCGGTATTTATCGATCAAACCGGTATAACGAGGACGAAATGGCATTTCTAATTCCTTTCATATCAATTGCATTAAAGGTCAGGCATGGGTAAGTCAGCCGGCATAGGCTTGCAGGACCGTCGGCCGCAAGGACGCGGCCGTCGAGCGTACAGGGATGTATTCACAGCGTGTCCCGCAAGTTTATGCCGGCTGACTTTCGTGCTCATTTGTAAGCCGCGTTCCTTTGTGCAGTGCCTGCGCTTAGCGCCGCAAAACGGTCAGTTGCTGCTCAAATGCTCCATGCGGATTCGGGTGACTTTGCCCTGCACCGAGTCCAGCAATTCAATCTGCTGAATGGCTTCGTTCATCTGCTGTTCGCGAACCTCGCGTGTCAACAGAATCACCGGCACCTGTGTCTGTCCTTCCGGGGGTTCTTTCTGAATCAGCGCTTCGATACTGATGGCGCGATCACCCAGTATGCGTGTGATGTCGGCCATAACACCCGGGCGGTCCAGTACACACAGCCGCAGGTAGTACGCCGTTTTCACATCGTCCATGGACAGGATCGGCAAATCAGACAATGCGTCGGGCTGGAATGCCAGGTGGGGCACACGGTTTTCCGGATCGACGGTCAAGGTGCGCGCGACATCCACCAGGTCAGCGACAACGGCAGAGGCCGTCGGTTCAGCACCCGCCCCCGCCCCATAGTACAGCGTGGGTCCCACGGCATCGGCTTTCACCAGCACCGCGTTCATGACGCCGTCGACATTGGCAATCAGCCGGCGGTCCGGAATCAGGGTCGGGTGTACACGCAGTTCCACCCCCTTTTCAGTGCGCCGGGTCACGCCCAGGTGTTTGATTCTATAGCCCAGCTGTTCAGCGTAAGCGACATCATCGCGGGTGATGTGGCCGATACCCTCTGTATAGACCTTATCGAACTGCAAGGGGATACCGAAAGCGATCGACGCCAGTATCGCCAGCTTATGCGCGGCATCGATACCTTCGACGTCAAAAGTCGGATCGGCTTCCGCATATCCCAGCTTCTGCGCTTCGCTCAACACATCGGCGAAATCGCGACCCTTGTCACGCATCTCGGTCAGGATGAAATTACCGGTACCGTTAATGATGCCGGCGATCCATTCTATTCTGTTGGCGGAGAGCCCTTCACGAACAGCCTTGATGATGGGGATTCCACCTGCCACGGCCGCCTCGAAAGCCACCATCACACCCTGTTCCTGCGCGGCGGCAAAGATCTCGTTGCCGTGCGTTGCGATCAGCGCCTTGTTGGCTGTCACCACGTGTTTGCCGCTGGCAATGGCCTTCAACACCAGTTCCCGCGCCGGCTCGTAACCGCCGATCAGCTCGACAATAATGTCGATTTCGGGGTCGTCGACCACGGCAAAGGCATCGTCGCTGACCGTGATCGCCTCGATGCCGGGCAGGCCTGCCGGGTCATAGTCGCGTGCCGCCGCCCGGGTGATTTCGATGCCCCGGCCGGCGCGCCGGGCAATCTCCAACGCATTTCGCTTCAGTACATTAAAGGTACCTCCACCGACTGTACCCAGCCCCAGTAATCCTACTTTTACAGGTTTCAAGAAACCCCCTTGCCCGCTGTTGTGAGTTGTTTTTCGTCGTTACGCAACATGTCCCGGATACCACGCACGGCCTGACGCGTTCGATGCTCATTTTCAATCAGGCCAAAACGCACAAAACCATCGCCGTATTCGCCAAAACCGATGCCCGGCGATACGGCCACCTTGGCCTGTTGCAGCATTCTCTTGGTGAACTCCAGCGAACCCAGCGCCCGGTACTGTTCCGGGATCGGCGCCCAGACAAACATGGTCGCCTTGGGTTTGTCCACTTTCCAGCCGATACTGTTCAAACCGTCACACAATACATCGCGACGACTGCGATAGGTCCTGACTATGTCCTGCACACAGTCCTGTGGGCCTTCCAGAGCTGTGATCGCGGCGATTTGAATCGGTGTAAACATGCCGTAGTCCAGATAGGACTTCATCCGCGTCAGCGCCGCCACCAGCGCCCTGTTACCGCACATAAAACCGACCCGCCAGCCGGGCATGTTGTAACTCTTCGACAGTGAGTAGAATTCGACGGCAATAGTCTCGGCGCCAGGCACCTGCAGGATGGACGGCGTTGTATAACCGTCATAGACAAGATCGGCATAGGCCAGATCGTGTACCACCCAGATGTTATGCTCGCGTGCAATTTCCACCACACGTTCAAAAAACTCCAACTCGACACACTGGGTGGTCGGGTTGCCCGGGAAATTCAGTACCAGCATTTTAGGCTTCGGCCAGGAATCCTTGATGGCTTTCTCCAGTTCCTCGAAGAAGGCTTCCTCGCCGCCGATAACCGGCACATGGCGGATATCAGCACCGGCGATCACGAAACCATAAGGGTGTATCGGGTAGGCCGGATTTGGCACCAGCACCGCGTCACCCGGCCCAACCGTTGCCAGGGCCAGATGCGCCAGCCCTTCCTTGGAACCGATGGTTACAATCGCCTGCGTCTCCGGATCGAGATCCACATCATAACGGCGTTTGTACCAGTCGCAGATAGCCTTGCGCAGGCGCGGAATACCCTTGGACAGGGAGTAGCGATGCGTATCGCTTCGTTGCGCTGCCTCGGTCAGTTTATCGACAATATGCCGCGGCGTCGGCCGGTCAGGATTTCCCATGCCAAAATCGATGATATCTTCACCACGCGCTCGAGCAGCCGCCTTCAACTCGTTGACAATATTGAAGACATAGGGTGGCAGGCGTTTGATTCTGGGGAATTCGTCCACGAACTGTTTTTTCTGTAATTGTTAAGTCGGAAAGATGAAGTTTGTAGGGTACTGAAAATAGTGGAATGCAACAAGCTGAGCCCATATGCAGGTGTACTGTCTCATAGTGGTTTAAGACAGTACACTAGCGTACATGCATTTCGCCAGAGAAGATTGTAACAGCGGTTTGATTGTCCGTGCCTGCGACAACGGACAGATTACGGTCGGTCAACAAAACTACCGACGCAGCCTCATACTGACACCGGAACAGGTGATCCCCGACTGGCGCCCGCGGCGGTACCAGGAGATAGCAGAGCAGGACTTTGAGCTCGTGCTGTCGCTGCAACCGGACATCATACTACTGGGCACCGGTACCACGCTCAGCTTCCCTCCGGCAAAGCTGAGCGCCGGCATACTCGCAACCGGTACCGGTTTTGAGGTAATGGACACAGCAGCAGCCTGCCGCACCTATAATATTCTGCTGTCTGAAAAGCGCAAGGTGGTTGCCGCCTTACTGATCGAGTCAGTTTTTGCTTAGCCCGGTATCCCAATCACACACGCAATAATCCAGAGCGCAGTATAAACATGAAGATGTCGGCGTATAATATTGTTATTTATTGCTTTTATCCGATACAAGGTCACCTTGGCATGGGCGTCGTCCAAGGCCAGGCTGGCCTGTTCTTTGTTTGTCCTGACTACCCAAACAGTGCGTCAGACGAAAAGCCCTCTTTTTCCAGTATTTCACGCAGGCGTTTCAGTGCATCCATCTGAATCTGGCGTACCCGTTCACGGGTGACCCCTATCTCATTTCCGACTTCTTCCAGCGTGGAGATCTTGTAACCGTGCAATCCAAAGCGCCGTTCCACCACTTCACGCTGTTTGTCCGATAACTGCGCTATCCATATTTCCAGATTGGCCAGAACATCCGCATCCTGTAACTGGTCGGAGGGATCCGGGTTGCGTTCATCTGGTATTGCATCAATCAGCGTCTTGTCAGAATTCTTGCCAATGGGCACATCAACCGAGGTCACACGCTCATTGAGTTTGAGCATGCGCTTGACGTCCTGCAACGGTTTATCCAGCAGGTCTGCAATTTCTTCCGCATTCGGTTCGTGATCCAGCGACTGTGCCAGGCGTCGCGCTGCCTGCAGGTAACCGTTCAACTCCTTAACGACGTGTATCGGCAGTCGAATGGTGCGTGTCTGATTCATAATCGCACGCTCGATAGTTTGCCGGATCCACCAGGTTGCATAGGTGGAAAACCGAAACCCTCTTTCCGGATCGAATTTCTCCACTGCGCGAATCAAGCCCAGGTTACCCTCTTCAATCAGATCCAGTAATGCCAGGCCACGGTGGATGTAACGCCGCGCAATTTTTACCACCAGGCGCAGGTTGCTGACTATCATGCGCCGGCGACCCGCCTCATCCCCCTTCTGCGCAAGGCGCGCGTAGTACACTTCCTCTTCAGCTGTTAACAGTGGTGAGAACCCGATTTCATTGAGATACATTCGGGTGGCATCAAAATGCGCGTCGGTATCGGGTGGTTCCTGATGTGGTGTGACTGTATCGGCAACGGAAGCTTTAACGGCTTTCCCTGCGTTGATCGGGCACCAAGGTGATTTCCGGTTTTCGATTTGTTGTTTTCTTGCCATGTATAGCCCCCCGCTCGTTGTTGCACCAGCAATCTCGCGGATTACTGGCGTTTCCCAAGCTCAAGCGGCTACCGTTTGGGTAAATAGCGAAGCGGATCGACCGGGCGCCCCTTCTTGCGTATTTCAAAATGCAACTGGGTCCGGTCAGTACCACTGCTTCCCATCTGGGCTATCACTGCTCCCTTCTCCACCCATTGCCCTTCCCGGGCAACCAACTTTCGGTTATGCGCGTAAGCACTGAGAAAGTTCTTGTTATGTTTGATAATGATAAGCCTACCATAGCCACTAAGTCCACTCCCAGAATAGACGACCTTACCCGCCGCCGCTGCGCGCACGGATTCGCCTGTTTTACCAGCAATATCGACACCTTTTTTCCCAGTACTTTTAGAGTCATAGCCGCGAATCACCCTGCCACTGGCCGGCCACGTCCAGTTCACCGTTGCGCCGGAAGCCGCCGCAGGTCGCGGACTGCTGGAGGGCTGCGCGGTGGAAATCCCGCTCCGCGGCATCTGCGAGGGTGCCTTGGTAATGACTTTCTTTGAATTCCGGGTTTTCGGCTGGCTGGATTTGGGTGGTGGTTTTTTGGGCTTGGGCTTGGGCTTGGAGACCCCGGGTCCTGTCTTCCTGGCTGTGCTTTTTGCAGGAGCGGTCAGACGAAGTTGCTGGTCCTTGTAAATGCTGTACGGGGCGCGCAGACGATTCCAGGCAGCCAGTTCCTCCACAGTATTGCCATACAGAAACGCCACCGAGAACAGGGTATCTCCCTGCCGCACCCGATGGGTGTCCGGGTTTCTGAGCGGCCGCTCACTGCGATCACCCACCGGCGCATTGATCTGGTGCGAACTACAGGCCGCTAAAATGCAAATCAGAATCAGCCACGCCCTGCGTAGCACGGTGTTATCCTCGAAGGGCCAGATAGGCAATAACCCCCAAACCGACCAATCCCCAGCCAATCCGCTCGACATACAGGCGAATACGATCCTCCATCGCCGTACCACCCCAGGACAGCAAAGTGGCGACCAGGAAGAATCGTGCGCCACGCCCCACCGCTGAAGCCAGAACAAATGGAAAAAACGACATCGCCAGAGCACCCGCCGAAATGGTGAATACTTTATAGGGAATGGGAGAAAAGCCTGCAATCAACACGGTCCAGAATCCCCACTCGCGAAACCAGCTGGAGGCGTTGTCATACGCGGAGGCCCAGCGCCCGCCCGCTTCGATGAGTGGTGCGACCCAGTCGAGGGCAAAATAGCCGATCGCATAGCCGGCCATTCCGCCAAGCACCGATGTCAGCGTGGTAATGGTCGCGAACCACATCGCACGATCCGGTTTCGCCAGACTCATTGGCATCAACATGACGTCGGGTGGAATGGGGAAAAATGACGATTCAGCAAAACTCAAAGCACCAAGGTAGCGAGGTGCATGGCGATGGCGCGACCAGCGCAGCGCCGCATCATACAAACGAGTAAAAAGGCCCACTAGATCCCCCCGCCGATCAATGGCACAAATACCACGGGTTCCAGATCCACCCTTTCGTACACCGTTGGTGTACGGGTAACGGAAACCAGAATCTGCCGCACCCTGTCGCCGAGCGGCATGACCAGGCGCCCGCCGATCGCCAGTTGCTCCAACAAGGGCTTGGGAATATCCGCCCCCCCTGCCGTGACGATAATGGCATCAAAAGGTCCAAACTGGGGCCAGCCCCAGCTCCCGTCACTGTGTTGCACCCGTACGTTACGGTAGCCGAGGCGCCGAAAACGCTGTCGCGCCTGGGTAGCCAGAGATTCAATCCGCTCCGTTGTATAGACCTTGTCGACCAGCCTGGACAGGATTGCTGCCTGATAACCCGAGCCGGTGCCCACTTCCAGAACCTTGTCCGGTTTGACTTCCAGCAACAATTCAGTCATCCGTGCAACGATATAGGGTTGTGAAATCGTCTGCCCGTGGCCGATGGGTAACGCCGTGCCTTCGTACGCACGGCTCGCCAATGCTTCATCAACGAAAAGATGACGCGGTGTGGAGCCGATGGCCTCCAGCACGGCGTTATTCTTCATGCCTTCCGAACGCAGGCGCTGAACCAGTCGGTCCCGGGTGCGCTGAGAAGTCATTCCGATACCCTGATTCAACGGCCTCATCACGGTTCCAGTCTGTCACCCAGGCAGGCTTTGACCTGATCCAGTACATCGATACGGGTCAGATCCACATGAATCGGGGTCACTGAAACATAAGCGTTACGTACCGCATGGAAATCGGTGCCCGGGCCGGCGTCCTGTTCACTGCCGGCGGGTCCTACCCAGTAAATCGGCCGGCCACGCGGATCGATCTGTCTGATCACCGGCTCGGATTTGTGACGGTGGCCAAGGCGGGTGACCTGCCACCCCTGTAGTTCGTCAAAAGGCAGGTCCGGTACATTGACGTTGAGAATGGTTTCCGCCGGAACCGGTTCGCACTTCAGACGTTCCAGCAGGACAAGTACGACTTTGGCCGCTGTTTCATAGTGGACCGGCTGAAAAGACACCGATGAGACCGCGATGGCCGGCAGGCCCAGAAAACGCCCTTCCATCGCCGCTGCCACGGTACCGGAGTAGATCACGTCATCACCCAGGTTTGCACCGGCATTGATGCCGGAAACCACCATATCCGGTTCATCTTCCAGCAGGCCGGTAATGGCGAGGTGTACACAGTCGGTCGGCGTGCCCTCCACGTAGGTATAGCCGTTACCAGACTGTCGAACCCTGAGTGGATTGTTCAGCGTCAGGGAATTACTGGCACCGCTGCGGTCCCGATCCGGCGCCACCACGGTTACCTGCCCCACCGTCTGCAGTGTATCGGCCAGGCAGCGTATGCCCGGTGCACGATAGCCGTCGTCGTTACTGATTAGAATGTGCATGGAGGGGAGATAATACCGGAGTTAAACTCTGTCGCCCATTACCCTGTTCAGAAAAATGGTTACAATGATCAGGAATTTACCCCGGCAGTTTATGAAAAAGCCCAACAGAGATGACATTCAGCTGTTCCGCAACAGCGTTGGCAAGGTCAAACCCGTCCACCACAACCGGGTAATGCCTGTAAAACCCGCCATCAGCCCCAGGCCGGTTTTCCGTGAGATGGATGAAGCCGAGGTACTGCAGGACCTGCTATCCGAACATTTTGACCCCACCGACATGGAATCCGGCGAGGAACTCGTTTTTGTCCGTGCCGGCCTGCAACAACGAACCCTGAAGAAACTTCGGCGCGGAATGTTCGTGGTGGGCGCTGAACTGGACCTGCACGGTATGACCGTGCCGATCGCCCGTCAGGCGGTCGCCGATTTTTTGCTCGAATGCCGGCGCAGGCGGATCCAGTGTGGCCGGATTATCCACGGCAAAGGGCGCGGCTCACGTCACCGCAGCCCCGTTCTTAAGCAAAAGATCGGCAACTGGCTGCGGCAACGTGATGAGGTGCTCGCCTATTGCTCGGCACGCGGTTGCGATGGTGGCACCGGCGCCGTGTACGTTTTGCTGAAACGCAAATAAAAACAGCATAAACCGCGAAGGACGCGAAGTAAAAAATGGCTTTCCGATGCAGAGAATAACGCTGCCTGACACGCTGTATTGAACAAAAAACCTCCATTATCCAATCCTTGTTTCCTTATCGTCCTTAGCGGTTAAATTACCGGGGACCAAACAAAGCCGTACCAACCCGCACCATAGTCGCCCCCTCCTCGATGGCCAGTTCAAAATCACCACTCATTCCCATTGAAAGTTCAGTCATCGATTCGCCAAAACGCTGCTGACACTGTTCGAGCAGCTGACGCAGAGTGGCGAAGCTGCGCCGCCTGTCATCGTCGCCCGCGCCGCGGTAACCGATTGTCATCAGCCCGCGAAGTTGAGTCCCGCCTGACGGCTGCTCGAGTATGTGCTCGACCAGTGGAAAAAGGTCCCGGCTGGGGACGCCGTGCTTGGCCGGATCAGCCGAGACATTGACCTGCAGCAGCAGATTGACACTGGCGTCAGCGTCCCGGGCAGCCTGAGCAATACGCCGCACCAGTTTCTCACTGTCGATCGAATGCACCCAGCTGAAATTACCCGGGATGAATTTGCACTTGTTGGATTGCAGGTGACCAATAAAATGCCAGTCCAATGCCGTTTCCCTGCACTGAGAAAGTTTGCCCAGGGCTTCCTGAATCTGGTTCTCGCCAAAATCCTTCACCCCCAGTACCAGCAGAGACTGTATGTCTTGCAGCGTTTTGGTCTTGGATACGGCGATAAGGCGAACCGCTTGCGGTAAACGCCCCGATCTCCCGGCTGCGGCTGCGATACGTTCAGCAACCGCGGCCAGCCTTTCAGCTGCAGACATCAATCTTCGCTATCCAGATCAAACGCTTCTCTGAGCAGGCTGGTTGCATAGCAACCAGCGGGCAGAAAGAATCCCAGTATCCAGCTTCCATCGGCATCGAGTCGCCACTTCATATCGCCCGGCAGCACGCGTAGTGCGCGCCTGGCAGCCGCCACCCTGAAACGCTGCAAACCGTCTATCCATGCCCCGTAGGCTTGCAACTGCCCGGCCTCGTATTGTGCAGCCTGCCCGCTGACCAGCACCTCGCCATCGCCGCACAAGGGGCCCGTTGGATGCACCTCCAGCGCCTGTAGCCGGTGGTCGATCTGCTCATCAATAGCCTCCGCCACAAAACAGGCCGATTTACCTTCAAGTTGCAGGGCATCGCCGGGCATCGCCGTGTTCCAGCAGCTGTCCGTTACTCTTGCCGCCAACACCTGATTGAACAAGGCTGATCTAACCGCCGACAGATAGAGTCCGCGCTTGTGCCTGGGCAGACGGGAGCGCGGGCGCGTGAATAACTTTTCCGCCTCGGCAAGGTTGCCAGCGTCGCGACCAAATCGCTGCAGCCCGAAGTAATTGGGAAAACCACCGCTGGCAAGCTGCTGCAGACGCTGATCGACGCCATCTGCAGAAGCGTTGACATTGTGTATACGCAAGCGAAAACGATTACCCCTCAAAGCGCCCGTTTTCAGTTTGCGCAGATGTCTGGCGGCGCGCAGGACTTCGAACTCCTCGTGCCGCAAGGATTTCCAGTCCGGATCCGGGCGCCCCGGAAGCTGTACCGAAAACCATTGCTCGGTGACTGCATTGC
>Ga0209567_10000750_pt1 | contig 17568 bp, 19 predicted proteins | sample COG_12_FD_184756 | JGI IMG/M metagenome (GOLD analysis project Ga0209567, IMG submission 184756) | Pelagic marine sediment microbial communities from the LTER site Helgoland, North Sea, for post-phytoplankton bloom and carbon turnover... | ecosystem: Environmental > Aquatic > Marine > Neritic...
GCCAAGATCATCGCGAGGGTCATCCGCCGGCCCCGCCGGCAATCGGTCTACCCGTTCATGCTACGCATGTATTACTGGATGTACCTGCTATTCCCCTGGGCGACGCGCAAGATAATGAGGCTCACCGGTCACAAGGGCCGAGACTGAAACCAGCTCGGCTAGCCGTTCACCGCCATGATGCTCCAGGCGATAATGAGCTGGGCGGCGTAGTAGAGCGGCAGGCCCCATAGGCGGTTCACAAAGCCGGGTGCAACGAAGCGGTCGCGGACGACAGCGATGTCAGACGCGGTGAACATCACCGCGCCGACCGGAATCATCCATGGGGCACCTTCCGCGCCTGCACCGACCGCCACGACACACATCGCTGCGATGACCAGCATGTAGATCCCGATCGGAACGCGCATGTCGGGCGCGTGGGGGAACACCCATCGCGCGATGAAAATCATGAGGGCAGCCATCACGACTGCAGCGATGACGGCTTGTGGAGTGCCGAGCGGCAGCGAGCCAAACGCGAAGACGTACGCCACGTGCCCGAGCAGGAACGACACCAGGCCTGCAATGAAAGCGCTCTTCCCCTTGCCGAGAAGGCAAACGTCGCCGATGGCGCCGAGGATCAGTCCCCCGAGAACGATGTTGCCGTAGCGCGATTCGAGCGCCCCGAACCCGATCGCCGCAACGATGAATCCAAGCGAGGCGAACGGCTTGCTCGCCGCGCGCAGGCCGGGCTGGTCCTTCCACTCTCCGTAGAGGAGACCGGCAAGGCCCACTACGGTCATGAGCTCACCCATTCCGTTGAGAGTCATCCTTACGTCTTTTCGGCTGTGCTAACGCCAGTCCGGCTGGCCAGTGGTTGCGAGCACGGCATTCCATAGGTCGGATTCGAGGGGCATCTGCTTCTTCTCCGCCACGGCGGTCGAAATCGGCACGTGGACGAGCTCCTGATTCCAGTATCCGATCAGGGCGTCGGTTTTCCCGGCCATGGCCGCGTGCACGGCCGCGCGCGCCATTCGGTCGGACAAAATTCGATCCCAGGCGTTCGCGGGTACGCTGCGGATGGCGTAGCTCGGATCGATGTACTTCATGTTGAGCTCGAGCTTTCGCTCCGCGAAGTGGCGCTTGATTCGGTCGCGCAGAAAGACACCAATGTCTTCGTGGCGGACGTTCCCCGATGCGTCTTTCTCTACGTTCTCGCCCGCGAGAAGATGCTGGCCTGCCCCCTCGGCGACCACGATCAGCGCGTGTCCGCGCGTCAAGATGCGCCGCTCTAGGGTCTGCAGGAACCCGCCCTCTCCCTCCAGGGGAAATGGAATCTCCGGCACCAGCACGAAGTTGGCCTCTTGACTCGCGATGGCGGCGCCCGCCGCGATGAAGCCCGCGGCGCGGCCCATGAGCTTCACGAGGCCGACTCCGTTTTGCGCTCCGACCGCCTCGACATGAGCCCCACGGAGCACCTCGCTCGCGATCTCGAGTGCCGTGACGTAGCCAAAGCTGAGCTCCACGTACGGCACGTCATTGTCGATGGTCTTGGGAATCCCCACCACCGACTTGACGAGGCCGCGCTTGGTGACCTCCTCTTGGACGGCGTGGGCGCCACGCTGAGTTCCATCGCCGCCAATACAGAACAGGATGTCGATCTGCTTGGCTTCCATGAAGTCCACGACGATGGCGGGCTCCTGCGCACCCCGCGAGCTTCCGAGCACCGTTCCACCGAGATGGTGGATGTTTCGGACGAAGCGCTCGGTCATGAAGGTGGGCTCGAGCCCAGAGTCGGGGTTCAACCCGGCGTACCCGTTTCGTATCCCGAGAACGCGATGGACTCCGTAATTGTGCGTGAGCTCTAGGAAGCCGGATCGGATCACGTTGTTGAGCCCTGGAGAAAGGCCGCCGCACGTCACAAACGCAGCGGTCGTTTCGGCAGGGTCGAAGAAGAGCTGCCGTCGCGGCCCGGCCTCCTCGAAGGAGAGATCATCCGCTTCAGACGCCTCGCTACCGATATGACGTTTGACACGAACGCGAATCGATTCGTCCGCAAACGTCCGACCCTTAGCCAGGAGGGGTGACTCGAAGCGGCAAGGACCGAGAGTGGGGACCAACAAGTCGCGCTGTGTCGGCATCCTTGGGCGGATAATAGATTGCAGTGGGCCGCGCAAGACTTACTCTCTCCGTGCCGTGGTTCATGACGAAGAGTCCATCGATCAGTCGCGCCGGGAGTACGTGCGCGGCCCCCTCGAGCGAGAGCATCTCGACGCAGACGCGATTGTGCAGTTCCAGCGATGGTTCGATGAGGCCTGCGAGCGCATCGACCTCGAGCCCAACGCCATGACACTCGCGACGGTCGACGAAGACGGGGCGCCAGCGGTTCGAACGGTCCTGTTGAAGTTCTTCGACCGCGATGGGTTCGTGTTTTTCACCAATCTCGAGAGTCGCAAAGCCATACACATCGAGAGCAACAACCAAGTGGCGCTGATGTTCTGGTGGCCGGAGCTGGAACGGCAGATCGAGATCACTGGGGTCGCCGAACGCATTTCCAGCGTCGAAGCTGCAAAGTACTTCGTGACCCGTCCCCGAGGAAGCCAGCTCGGAGCTTGGGTTTCGGACCAATCACACGTTCTCACATCACGCAAGGCACTCGAAATGAAGCTCGACGAAATGAAACGCAAGTTCGCCAACCGCGAGATACCGCTGCCATCGTTTTGGGGTGGCTTTCGCGTGGTGCCAAGCGCCATCGAGTTTTGGCAAGGCCAACCCGACCGCCTTCACGATCGCTTCCAGTACCTGCGCGAAGGCGAAGGCTGGCGCATCCAACGGCTGGCTCCATGAGCGCGCAGGAGCCAGCCCGCGCTTCGGAAGGACGAACCCGTCGACCCGCGGCCAAGCGCAAGCCACGTCGGTCAGGGATGTCGCTTGGCCGACTCTTTGGAATCGAAATCCGATTGGACTTCAGCGTGCTCATCGTCTTTGCGCTGGTCGTATACAGCTTGGGCGCAGCTTTGTTTCCACGGTGGCATCCCGCCTGGAGCTCCGGGCTGACGTGGGGCGTCGCCTTAGCCGCCGGCATCTTGTTCTTTGCTTCTCTCTTGGCCCACGAGCTTGCTCATTCGGTCGTTGCCAAGCTTCGTGGAATCCCGGTGCCACGGATCACGCTTTTCGTCTTTGGGGGCGTATCCGAGCTCGAGCGGGAGCCGAATACGCCCGCGACCGAGCTCCTCATCGCGATCGTGGGTCCTGCGATGAGCGCTCTTCTCGGCTTGATCTTCACCTGGTTGGGAGCCGCGCTTGCCGGCACTGACTTCGCGCACGAGGTCTTCCTGGATCCCGAGGGTGCGATGGCCCATCTGGGGCCAGGGGCAACGCTGTTCCTGTGGTTGGGTCCGATCAACTTCATGCTGGCCTTCTTCAACCTGATTCCTGGCTTTCCGCTGGACGGCGGCCGGGTGCTGCGAGCCATCCTGTGGGGCATCTCGGGCGACCTGCAGAGCGCAACTCTGTGGGCGTCGAACATGGGCCGGGCCTTTGCGTGGGGGCTCATGGGTTTGGGCGTCCTGCAGGCTCTGGGGGGCGCCTTCGTGCAAGGCGTCTGGCTGCTCTTGATCGGTTGGTTCCTCAACAACGCGGCCCGCAACAGCTACACGCAGCTCCTCGTACAGCAGGCGTTCGACGACCTGATCGTCGGGAACCTGATGCGAACGCATTTCGAGGTCATTGGACCCGACGTGACCTTGGAGGAGTTCGTCAACGATTTCCTGCTCCGCAGCGCGCAATCCGCTTGGCCGGTGGTCGAGGAAGGCAAGACCGTGGGCCTCATCACCTTCGATGACGCCAGGGACACTCAGGAATCCGAGCGCGCTAGCCAAACAGTCGGCGATGTGATGAGCCCGGTCGATGAGCACCTCAGCCCCGAGCTTGGCGGCCGCGATGCGCTGCGGGCGCTGGCAGAGTCCGAGACCGATCCATTGCCCGTCATGAGGGGCGACCACATCGTCGGCCTGCTCCATAGAGGCGACATCGCCCGTTGGCTTGCCCTTCACCAGTTGAACCGGGAGATCTAAGTCACCGGGTCGGTTTTTCCGATTGGTTGGAGAGTCCGTAGCGATTACAGTCGGCGCCGATGGCTGCCGATACGCCGATCCTCGATGCTCACATGCACCAGTGGGACTTGCGCTCGAACCCGAACGACGCGGCGATTTTGGTGAAGCTCTTCGGATGGAACGACTCCGTCAAGGAGTGGGCGGGGAAGCTCCTGTTTCCGAAATCCACCCTTCGATTCGTCGGAAAGATCGACTACGTGTCGAACGATTACCTCGTCGAAGACTATCGCGCCGAGTTGGGCCAGCTTGTTTCCCGCTTCTTGGGCACGGTCTACGTCGAGGCGATTTGGAAAACCAAAAAGCACATCGACCTCGCCCGCGAAACCGCATGGGTCGAGCAACTCGACCCAGGTGCATCCATCTACAAGGCGATCGTGGGCAAGGCTGAGCTCGAACGACCCGACCTCGGGGAGCTTCTGCGGGCGCACGAAGGGGCCAGTGCTCGCTTTCGCGGCATTCGAGACAAGCTTGCCATCCACCCCAATCGAGGGGTCATGGACTATGCTCGCTCACCCACGCTCATGCAGGACCGCGCGTGGCGTGCCGGCTATCAGATGCTAGGTGAGCGCGGGCTCTCGTTCGATGCGTGGATGTACTATCACCAACTCCCCGATTTCATCGATCTGGTGCACACGATCCCGGAAACACCGGTCGTTCTCTGCCACCTCGCCACGCCGATCGGGCTCGCGGGAGACTACGCTGGCCTTGGGAGCACGGCCGCGGAGCGGGACAAGATCACCGGGCAGTGGAAAGAATCCCTCGCGCGTCTTGCCGAAGTGCCACACGTTCGCTTCAAGATCTCAGGCTTGTTGATGCCGATCATGGGCTTCGGTGCGGAACATCAGCCGACCACGATGTCCAAAGGCGAGTTCGTCGATCGGGTCGGCCCTTTCGTCACGTGGGCACTCGATACTTTTGGCATTCAACGCTGCATGTTCGGTTCGAACTTCCCAATGGACAAGGTGTCGATCAGCTACCAGACATTGGTCGCTGCGCTCGACGAGCTGGTGGCCAACCGCCCCGAAGGGGAAAAGCAGCTTTTCTTCAACGGCGTCGCCCGCGACTTCTATCGAATCGACGCCTAGCTCGTGTGGAACTGGTAGCGGGCGCCCATGCGGGGCGCGGCGAACTTGGGGAAGCGTATGTCCTCCACGATCCCGCCGATGCAACCCTGAAAGCGCTTGCTTCCGGGCGAGACGGTGGCGCCCTGCACCGAGCCGTCCCCGAGGATCGCGATATCGATCGTGACCGTGCTCGGGACCTTGCCCTTCCGGGCTTCGCTCACCACACACTGGCGGTACATGTCGTCGAGGCGGTTATCCAACTCGGCGACGACTTGATCGCCGCTCAACTGCTTCTCACGGCACTTCTTGGTGGCATCTCCGATCGCCACCGGTCTTTGCATGGCCTCGTCGTAGGAGATGAGTGAAGCCTGCGTGCTTCCCACGGTCGGCTGACCAGCCGACTGCCCCCCGCCGTTGCATCCCGCCAACGCCAACGCAGTACATCCAAGAACAAACAAAACGAATCGCATGATCTCAAGATAGCGATTCAGAAGGCCGCCCCCCAAACCGGCGTCCGCGCAGGCTCAGGTGTTCTCGGTGGTCAATGAGACCGCAAGCATGTAACACACCCAAAACCCGGCCAGCGGCCACAGCTTGAAGTGGACCAGGATCCCGAGGATCGCCACGCTGACAAGCCAGGCGAACATGGCCCAAAACTACCAAGGGAGCGGTTCTCCGCCAAAGAACCGGGGCCAGCGTCACCGTCCGGGGACACCGCGAATCTTCTCAGTCGTCAAGCTTCAGCATTCGACCAAGCGGAAGGTCGAGTGGAGATAGCAGGCCGGGCTTTGCGGCGCAGACGAAGGGGATGGCGTTGATGGCCTTTGTTCCGGTCGACCAGGTTCCGATCAGATCATCCTCGGCGTAGATTTCATGGGTCAGGCGGCTGCCCGGAGTCCCTTTGATGTCGACTTCGAGCCAACCTTGGCTCGGGCCGTCCGCCAGCCATGATTCGCGAACGTATTCGCTTCCGAGAAGGAAGCGGAGCTCGATAGTGGCAACCGGGGTGTCGCCCTGCGTCGTCGATGCTTTCAGGAGCAGCCCGGCCATCGTTCCTTTTCGGACGACGATTTTGTCTTCGTAGTCCTTGGTGGCAGGTTCGAACTCGTATGAGAAACCCGTCCCGTCGTGGGGCAGCTCGAGCTCTTCGCAAAGCAGGTCGGTGATCTCGTGCAGGCTTCTCGCGAAGATCCCGTAGGCGCCGCGCGGCCCGGCGGAGAGCTCGTCCTCGGACTTCCCGAAACCGAACATCTGCAGGAAGACCTCGCTCAGAGAAGCCTGAGGCTCGCAGGTCTTGATGTAGATCGACTCGATGTCGGTGCAGATCGATGAGGCGATGAGCGCGAGCTCGTAACTCAAGCCCGGGTTGAGGCCGGTGCCGTAGAGTGAGGACTGGCCGGTTTCGCACGCTTCGAGGATGGCGCCGTAGCAGGAGCGCTTCTTAGGATTCCAACCGGCGATGATGCTGATGACGTTCTTGCCGCTCGCGAGAATGGGGATGATCTCGTCGTAGCGTTCGGTCGGTGGGTTGTAGAGCACGCAATCGGCGTCGAGAGCGAGAATTTCGTCGAGGTTGTTTGTCGCAGGTACCCCAAGCGGCCCGATGCCGGCGATCTCTCCGGCGTCAACGCCGTTCTTCTCCTCGTGGTGAACGTATGCGCCCACGAGCTCCATCGATGGACATGCCGCAACGACCCGGATCTGGTGTTTCGCGATCTCGCCCGTGTACCACTGAATGATCTTGAGCTTCTTCATCCGCTCGCTTTCCTCGCTCGTCCCGCTTCACTTACGGGTCATGCGTTCTAGAGTCTTCTCGCTGCGCTCTCCGTAGGGAGGGACCATCCCAGCAAGCCTTTGAAGATTGATTCGGCTCTGCTTGTAGACAGCTCGTGCGTGGCTGAAGGTCTTGAACCCGTCGAATCCGCGATAGTGGCCGATGCCCGACGAGCCCACGCCCCCAAAAGGCAGGTCCTCGATGCTCGCATGGACCATCACGTCGTTGATGGAGGCGCCTCCGGACAGGGTGTTGTCGAGCAACCGCTGCTGGGTCGCTTCATCCTGGCTGAAGATGTAGAGGCCGAGGGGGCGAGGATGCGAATTGATGTACGCGGTGCATTCCCCGAGGGTGCTGTACGTCTTGATCACGGTCAGTGGCCCGAAGATCTCCTCCTGCATGATCTTCAGCTCGTCGCCGGCATTGACCACGAAGGTGAAGGGGATCTTGTAGGCTCCCTCCTGCCCATCGAAGTCTTGGCCCGCAGGGTTTATCTCTCGCACGTCCACGCCAGCGGACACCGCTTCCTCCACATACGAACGCAGCCGGCCGTAGTGGCGCTCATTGATCACCGAGCAGCAGTCCGGATTGTCGCGCACGGTGGGGAACATCTGGCTCGTCCAGTCTGTCGCGTATCGTATGAAGTCCTCGAGCTGCTCCTCGGCGACCATGATGTAGTCGGGGCCGAGACAGGCCTGTCCGGAGTTGAGCGCTTTGCCCGTCATGATGCGCACCGCCGCCTCTTCGAGGTTCGCGTCGCGCGCAACGATGACAGGGGACTTGCCGCCGAGCTCGAGCGTGACCGGCGTGAGATTCTCTGCGGCCGCTTTCATCACTCGTTTGCCGATGGCGGCCGAGCCGGTGAAGCAGAGGTGGTCGAATGGCAGCGCAGAAAAGGCGGCACCGATCTCCGGGCCGCCCGAGACCGTCGCAAGCTCCGTCTCGTCAAAGCTGTCTGCGATGAGGCGTCCCATCAGTGAAGCGGTCGCGGGCGCCACCTCCGAAAATTTGATGATCACCCGGTTCCCGGCGGCAAGCGCGCCCGTGAGCGGCGAAAAGGTCGTGTTGATCGGGAAGTTCCACGTGCCGAGAATGCCGACGACACCCTTGGGCCGGTACTCGACCCTGGCCTTGGCGCCGATCAGCGAGAGTGGCATCGGCACCTTCCGCTTCTCACCCTTCATCCAACGCCGGAGGTGCTTCTTGGCGTACTTCAAGCTCTCCATCGTGGCGTACACATCCGACATCAACGACTGATGGCGGGAGCGATTGCCGAAGTCCTGATCGATCGCATCCACGATCGCGGTCTGGTTGTCGTGGACGAGCAACAGGGCACGATTCAGGCGATCAAGCCGCGACTCCGCGCTGACGAAGCCTCCCGCGACGAAAGCCGCTCTCTGCTTCTCTAGCAGCGCTTCCATCACAGCGTCGGCTCGGGATTCTCGCGCTCGAGAATGCTCTGGGTGCGCGTCCGTAAACGTTCGTCGCTCTTCCCAAGCTTCGAGAGGATCCAAAAGCGGCCGTTGCGAATGCCCTCGATGGCCATGTCCGCGACCTCTTCGGGTTCGGTGAGCTTGAACTCGACGCCAGCGCTTTCGGCAAGCGCCTTCATGTCCAGGTAGGCTGCGGGCGCCTGACCCTCGATGCGGAACTCGTCCGGCCGGACACGGTCAGAATTCAAGATGTTGGTGTTCACGAGGTGCGGCCCAGGGAAGAGTACGTGCGCCTGCAGCTTCGCGTCATCCAGCAGGAACTGAAAGTGCAACACCTCGGTAAGGCTCGTGACGGCGGCCTTTGAAGAGGCGTAAACCGGGGTCGTAGGGAGCGACGCGATGCCCCCGTTTCCCGACGAAGTGTTGATGACGTGCCCCTCCTCTCCCCGCTCGAGCATGGTAGGGACGAAGGCACGAATGCCGTTCGTGACGCCGATGACGTTCACCGCGTAGGTCCACTGCCAATCTTTTTCAGGAAGGGTCCAAATGCGTCGCTTGGCTTCCTTGATGCCGACGCCGGCGTTGTTGAAGAGCAGGTGCACATTGTCATAAGCGGCGAACACGCGTTCTGCGAGCGCGTCCACCGAACCTGCATCGGTGACGTCGACCTCCATCCCGTCGACTTTGAGCCCTTGGCCGGCAAGCTCGTCCCGAGTCTTCGCGATCGACTCCGCGTCGACGTCCGCGATGACCACCTTCGAACCCTCGCTCGCGAGCTTCGCGGCGATGGCGCGCCCGACGCCGCTCGCGCCTCCGGTGATGACCGCCACCTTCCCGGAGAAGTCCCGCATTCTAGGATTTCCCTTTGGCGCCGAGGGCAACCTCGATGCCTTCGTGCGGATCGTCGTATCGCTGGACGAGGAAGGGCTGCAGCCACTCGCCGGGAACGGAGCGAAGCACCTCGCCACCCGTCCTCGAAGCTCCCTCGGCAAACTCCATCCGGAGGAGTCGTTTGACCGGCACGTCGATGAGCGGATCGCGGGGAGACTCGCGGAGGATGATCCTGCCGTCCTCGATGCGCCTGACCGAAGTGTAGTCACGCTCCCAGGTGAGAAGTGTCAGGAGCACCTCGCCGTCGAACCCGCCGTTTTCGGTCGCGTCGGGAGCGGCCGCCGGGAGCGCCTTGTAGCAATAAAAGTACTCGGTGAACTGCTTGGGGCTGTCGGACGGCTCGCCGAGCTTTCCGTCGAGCTCGAGAAACGTCACCCCGTGCCGCGTTACCTTTGCGTTTAGGCGGTCGTCTTCGATGGAGAACTCGGTCTCGGCGATCTTCTTTGGTTCGCCATACTTCTCACGCCCCCCAATGACGACGAACTCGCCTTCCATGGGCATGGCGAGCACGTAGTACCCGGGACGGCCTTCGTAGGAGCAGGCCACGCCTATGGTGGCAGCGCCAATCTGTACGGTCCGCTCCTCCGAGAAGTGCATCGCGACGTTTGCAAACTGGACGAAGATTTCGGGAGCCGACGCCGGCTCGAGGGGCCGAGGCAATAGCGCTCTCGCGATCTCCGGCTCCGTCTCGTAGAGTGCGCGGATCGACTGGACCGTGTGACGAATCTTGGAGCTGCCGGCCTTTGCGGGACCCTCCCCCGAGCTGTTCTTCACGTAGCGTAAGCGCGCCATCTTCGTTACTCCTAACTCGTTTGCGCAACGAAGAGGCTTTTCTCGGGGCCCACTTGGTTCGCGATCTTACTCAACGCTGCTTGGTCGAGGTCGTAACACTCGATGGCGTTCGTGCCGAGCAACTTCGTGAGCTCGTCTTCGGGGATACCCGTCATGTACTCTAGCATCTTTTCGCGGGTGTGCGGCCAACAGCCCTCGGGATGCGGAAAGTCCGTTCCCCACATGATGTTATCCATCCCGATCTCGTAGCGGACCGCCGTGCTGCCCTCATCAAAGAGCGCGGACGCGCTGAGCCAGCAGTTTCGGTCGAAGTACTCGCTGGGCTTCAAGCTGAGATTCGAGCGAAAGTCCCCGAGCTTGCCGCTCGTGTGTTTCACCGACGCACGAACGTCCATCATTTCGAGCATGGACGGCACCCAGAACTCGCTCACCTCCGTGAGGCAGTATTTCAGCTTGGGGAACTTCTCGAAGACGCCGCCGAAGATCATGTGCCAGAGCGGGCGCGCCGCCCACCAAGCGAACTCGACCAGGAAGACGCCCATCGCGCCTGGGAGCTCGAAGTTGTAATCGGGTGACGGGCCCGAATGGTTGTGCACGACCATCCCGCGCTCCTCACAAGCCTGCCAGACCGGGTGGTACTTCGGATGGTTGTACGGATCATGATCGCCCATCAGCGCTGGGATCAAAATACCCTTGAGCCCGTGGTCGTGCGCCCACTCGACTTCCGTCACGGCCTGCTCGACGTCGTAGAGCATCGGCACGACCGCGAGACCGATTCGGCGCAGCGGAACTTGCTGGCAAAACTCCGCGATCCAGCGATTGTGGGCGCGCGCACCCGCCCACTGCAGCTCGGGCTCCACCCCCCAGGGCTTGAGGCTGAGGCCTGCGCCAAATGGCGGCGCATTTCGCTCGGTGATGCCGTCGGGGAACAACACCTCAGCTGCGACGCCATCATCGTCGATGACCTCGATGCGAAGGTCGGAATCCCAAGCGGCCGCAAGCTTGCTCTCGTTACCGCTTCGCCACTTCTCGTTGAAGTCCTTGATCAGGAAGTCCTTTTCCCGCGCGGCCCGCATCGCGACCTCTTCCGCAACGTGCTCGTCAAAGACGCCACGATGCTGGGGGTCGACGTAGTCTCTGTATTTCTCGGGCAAAAGGCCCGCATGACCGTCGGTCGAGACGATCAGATAACGGTCTTCAGTGGGCTTCGGCATGGCTCTCTAGTCAAGACGCGGTCGCGTCGGTGAAGAAGGAAGTATACCACTTCCGAACCTCTCCGATCGGGCCGTCCCCGTCTGCGAATATCGGCTGGTCGCGCCAGCGCTTGTTCTCCCAGATCGCCACGTCCTCGAAATAGCCGTTGCGTGCGGCGGCGACATGCGCCTCCAAGACCTTCGGAGGAAGCGTCACGCCTTCGCCTGCTTTGAGGATGACGCCGAAGCGCAGAAGAAGCTGGTCCTCCTCGACTGGGATGTGGGCGTTGATCAGGACCATGTCGTAGGCCCATTCTAGGCGCGTGAACTGAATCGCTGGACCATGGTAGGTGGCGACGGACACGACTGGGATGGGCTCGCCCTTGAGATTATGGCCACGTCCGAGCGACCGTTGTGTGGCACGCGGGCCATCGATGATCACTTTGAAGTCATCGATCAGCGTGTTGTGGACGGGCATGAAGTGCGCGAGGTCGGCGATGTTCTCGATCACTTCGCGCGGCTGCGTGGCGATTTCGATGTGGGCCCGCTGAAGCGGTGTCCAGGCAGGGCTGTCCATTTCCTCGATCGCGGGGACTTCGTACTCGGGCTCGGAGCCCTCGGGGCCGAAGTACGCTACGATCATCCCGCTGTGTTCCTGAACCCGATACGCATTGACCGCGGCGCGAGGAGGTATGCGAGATGCGTATGGTACCTCGGTGCAACGACCCGATGCGCCAAAGCGCCACGCATGGAAGGGGCAGATGATGTCATTGCCCTCGACGCGGCCACCATAGCCGAGGTGGGCGCCTAGGTGAGGACAGTGCGCATCGAGCAATGTCGCCTTACCGTCCTCGCCACGAAAGAGGACGTAATTCTTCCCGAAGTAGCGAAGTGGCTTCACTTGGCTGGGCTCGAGGTCGGCGCTCCAGCACACGAGATACCAGCCCTTGGCGAACTTCGCCGGGGCCGCAGCCTCGGGCGCGAGCGATTCCTGCATGACCGAAGCATAAGCTCGCCTCTGCCCATCGACTCATTGTGATTGACTATCTAACCATTCGCGCTGTTTATAGTTGAGATGCCCATCCACGACGCACTGAGCCGCCTCATCATCGACTTCGACGAGGCCGATCAAGCCGAGGGAGAGGTGCGAGCCCATGGCCTCATGCGCTTTGGCGCGGCGCTCGAAGGGCCCCCGGGACGCCTGCACGGCGGCCACCACGCGTTCGTCCGCACCCTTCCCATCGTAGAGCGGGTGACGGCCCACGAGCACGCAAGGACGTTTCCCTGCTCGGTCGACGTTTCACTGCAACAGGGGCTCCGGCTCGAAGAGGCGATCCCGTTCGAAGCGACGTATCGGTCGCAAGGCGAGTCTTGGCAGCTCACCACGCGGTTCGAAGGCACCGACAGGCTCGTCGCGCACGCCCACTCCATCCCAGACGCCCCACTCATGGATTCCGCCGAGCTCGAGCATTGGCGCGCGCTGTACGCCGAGACCTCGCAAAACGACGATAGCTTCAAAATGTTCGGCTTCACCATTCACCTTTCGAAGAAGGTGGTTTGGCTCGAATCGCGTGATCCGCTGCATACGCTTCCCGAAAGCCAGCACGCCGCACTAGTCGAACCCGGCGGAACCCTCGGTCCTGCGTTTGTGAGCACTCAGCTCGACACGGTAGGCGCTACGGCCCGCGGCGCCTTGATGCGGCACCCGCACTTCACGAAGCACATCGAAATTCAATTTGCGACAGGCCACATCCCGGCGGAGACACACCTGCTGTGCCTGGCTGACCGAACGAGGGTGGAAGAGGACGCATCGTCGGAGACCGTGCCCGTGGAGATCAAGGGCCAGGTCTTCGGCACGGCGCGCGTGCCAGTGGCACTCGTGGACGCGGCGTTCGAGCGGGTCTTTGCGACGGGAACGGTCACCGCGCATCCGGTCGACCCGTCGAAGTTCGAGGCGCTCCAACAGATGCGCCAAATCCGCAAGGACCCCTGAGGGGCCGCTAAATCGCGGTCCAGCCGCCGTCGACAGCGATCGTTTGGCCGACGATGTAGCTCGAGGCATCCGACGCTAGGAAGATGACCGCGCCCGCGAGCTCTTCGACCTCGCCGGGACGGCCCGCCGGAGTTTTCCGCCGAATCCAAGCCATCGAACGCTCGTCGGAAAACATCTCCTCGGTCATTTCCGACATGAAGAATCCGGGCGCGATCGCATTGACGCGCACCCCCCGACGCGCCCACTGGGCAGCGAGCTCGCGGGTCATGTTCACGACCGCCCCCTTCGAGGCCACGTAGCCGGCTTGGGGAATCGAGCCCGAGCCCACCATGCCGAAAATCGACGCCACGTTGATGATGGAGCCCGAGCCAGCTTCGAGCATGACCCGGCCAAATCGCTGCGCACAGTAGAACGAACCATTGAGATTCACGCTGAGGACTCGCAAGAAGGCCTCCTCGCTTTCCTGCTCTGCGGGAACCACCTCGGTGGTGCCGGCGTTGTTGACCAGGACATCCACTTTGCCAAAACGTTCGAGGCACGCTTCCTTGAGCGCTTCCACCTGGCCTGCGTCGGTGACGTCGCATGCAACCGGAAGGACATCGGTGCCTCCTTCCCGGAGCTCGGCAGCAAGCGACTCCAGGCGATCCGCTCGACGGGCGGCCAAAACGAGATTCGCATCAGCCCCGGCGAGCGCCCGGGCAAAACCAACCCCGAGACCCGACGAGGCCCCCGTCACCACCGCGACACGCCCACTCAGCCCAAACAGCTCTTCGACTCTACCCATGTTACTCCTTCCTCTCGTTGCCTCCGGCGGACACTAGCAAAATTGGCACGAGAAAGGCGCAGTTAGTTCTTGACCTATCGGTCTAGAATCCCTAGGGTGGCTGTCGATGGCTCGCGCGAAAGAATTTGATCGAGAGGTCGTCCTCGAGCGGGCGATGAACTTCTTTTGGGCCGAAGGCTACGAGGCCGCGTCGATGCGGGACCTTCTCGACGCGATGGAGATCGGCCGGCAAAGCCTCTACGACACGTTTGGCGACAAGCACAGCCTCTTCCTGGCCAGTCTCAAGCACTACTACGAACGGGGAATGCAGTCGGTCGTCGCGGAGTTGAGCGCACCCGATGGCGGCCTGGAGGCGATTGAGGACTACTTCGACGGTATGGCCCGTCGGATGAGCACGAAACCGTACCGCTCCTGCCTCTTGATCAACTCAGCAATCGAGCTCGCCCCTCACGATCCGGAAGTAGCCACCATCGTGAACCGGTTCATCAAGAATCTCCGGAAGGGTTTCGCCAAAGCCCTGGAGGTTGCGGAGAGCAAGGGTGAAGTCTGCGTAGACGATATTGATGCCGTGGCTTGGCACCTCACGAACAGCGCCATGGGCCTTGGCCCGATGAGCAAGGCGCGCATTCCCTATAAAGACCTGAAGCTGGTTTCCGAGCAGATTCTAAAGAACATCCGAGCCTAGGCTTTTTTTTGTAACATTCTGGACCGATCGGTCCATAAAGGAACATCATGACATCATCTCAATCAGTCAACCCGTTCGAAGACAAGACAGCCCTCGTCACCGGGGCGAACTCTGGCCTCGGCTTCGAGGCGGCCGCTCAGCTTGCTGAAGCCGGCTACAACCGGGTCATCTTGGCCTGCCGCACTCTGGAGAAGGCGGAGGGCGCAAAACAGGCTCTCGCCAAGCGAGTGGGGTTCGACCCATTCGAGACTCTGGAGGTTGACGTTTCCAGCATCGACTCCGCCAACGCTGCGGGCGACGAGCTCGCGAGGCGTGGCACCTCCATCGATACCCTGTTGTTGAACGCGGGGGTGCTCTCTGGCGAGGACATGGTCAAGAGCGCTGATGGTCTCGAGATCGCCTTCGCTTCCTCGATCATCGGACATCACGTGCTGACCCTCCGCCTCCTCGGCAACGGCGCCCTCCCCGACGGTGCTCGCGTGGTGATCGCAGGCTCGGAGTCAGCAAACAACGACCTTCCGGCGATGATGGACATGAAGCTCTACGACTTTGCGACCGACACTCCGCAGGAGTTTGGCGATGATCTTCACGACGCCATGGTCACCTTCGCCAAGGGCGCCAAGCCCGAGAAGTTTCGCGGAACGCGCTACTACGCGACGACGAAGGTGTTCACGAGCTGGTGGACCGCCGCCATGGCCCGGAAGTTCGGCGACCGCATCTTGATCTTCACGGTTTCTCCGGGTGCCAACCTCAGCACGAACGCGGCGCGCCATTCGACGGGCTTCAAGAGGTTCCTTTTCACCAAGGTCATGCCGGCTATCGCTCCCGCCATCGGTATGGGACAGCACATCTCCGTCGGTGCGAAACGCTACCTCGACGTTCTGCACGGCGTCGGGCGAGACTACGTCAACGGCAAGACCTATACATCGGCAGCAAAGAAATTCGTCGGTCCATTGCACGAGATGGAGCATCCCCATCTCTTGGACGTCGAGCGCCAGGAAGTCGCCTGGACCGTCCTCGGCGAGCTCACCGGCACTGTCGAACGTCAGGCGTCGCAAGCTGCTGCGGCAGAGTAGCCAGCCCCCCTAGACGTCCGCACCCCGCTGGCACTCGAGGCAAAACGGTGCCTCGGGTTTGGCGGCTAGGCGCCGGTACCCGATCGGTTCTTCGCATTTACGGCACAGGCCGTACTCGCGACGGTCGAAGGCGGAAAGGGCCACCTTGCACTGGGTCAGGCGAAGCTGGGCCTTGTTGCGGGTGGCCTTCGCCATGGCTTGCTGCTGCATCGCGTCCATGCGCGATAGCCGACCGACCGAGCTCTGGTCGAGCGCCACCGGAGCAGCCGTGTTGGCGCTGGCTCGCAGGGTGTCTTCGAGCTCGGCGACTAAATCGACGAGCTTCTCCCGCAGGGTTTCGGCTTCTGTCTCGGAAAGTTCCTCCACGTGGCTACGCCTGAGGGCCCCCGCGGAGCTTCAAGATCTCAGCCGCTTGGGCGGCACTGGCGACCGGCCGTCCGACTTCCTGCGCGAGCGCCGCGGCCTCCCGGACCAGGGTTTCGTTGGTCGGCTTTCGCGCTCCAGAATGCTCCTCGAGGCCAACGTGAAGGTGACCGCCGCGCTCGAGGGCGAGGCGCGCGATCGGGGTGTCGATCAGATCGCCGCCCCAGACCGACACCGACCAGGGCAGCCCGGTACCTTCGATCATGTCGAGGTACGCGAGTAGCGCGTTCTCGGTTGGCGGAAGGCCAAACGTGACACCCGGCCCCTTGCCAAACATCCCGTACTCCCCGCCAAAGTAGAACTTCACCATCGCCCCTTGGGGAAGCTTACCTGCCTTCAAGTATGCGAGCGTGGTCTGCATGAAGCCGGGCTCATAGATCGCGAGGCTGGGTCCGAGCTCGTGTTGCTCGCAGAAGGCAAAGCTGATCCGGATGTCGTCATAGCTGTTGTGGTACACCACGCCGATAGGCAGGCCTTCGTCATCCGGCCGTCCCAAGTTCGTGGAACCCGGATCGACGACGCCGATCCGCAGCGGCACCTCGCCCGCGATGATGGCGATATGCTCGAGAACCTCGTGGACGTTGCGACCGCCGGAGAGTGTCGGATACCAAAGTGTGCCAGGGCGCTCATCGAGGATCACGCGCCAGGCTTCGAGATAGTTGTCTGCCGCGGCCTTTCCGGTGAGCTGGTAGTCGGCGTTGTGGGCGTGAATGATCGACGCGCCCGCATCTAGACAGCGGTACGTATCCTCGATGATCTCGCTTGGCTCGCGCGGCACGTTCGGGTTTCGCCTTGTGGAGCTCCCTCCGTTGATCGCCGCCTCGATGATGACGGGGCTCTCCGAGCTCATGGGTAGGCCCCCATCAAGGCTTTGGTCTCTAGGAACTCTTCGAACCCTTCGACGCCCCACTCTCGGCCATTGCCCGACTTCTTGTAGCCACCAAAGGGAGCGTTGAAGTCGGCACTGGTGCCGTTGATGTGGACCTGGCCGGTGCGGAGCTTCGAGGCCACGGCCACCGCGCGCTTCACGTCACCCGAATAGACGCACCCCGACAAGCCGTACTCGGTGTCGTTGGCGAGCGCGACGGCCTCTTCTTCGCTTCCGCAGGGCAAGATCGCCAGCACGGGGCCAAAGATTTCTTCCCGGTTGATCCGCATGGCGTTTGTTGTTTCGGTGAACAGCGCCGGCTGCAGATAAAAGCCGGGTTTATCACGGGCTACCCGCTCGCCGCCAGCCCTCAAGGTGGCTCCTTCGCGCCGGCCTAGTTCGATATAGTCCTGATCCTGCCGCAGTTGGGTCTCATCGACCACCGGGCCAATCTGTGTCCTGCTGTCGAGCGCATCATCCACAACAAGATGGCGGAGCCGCTCA
>Ga0209567_10000751_pt1 | contig 17560 bp, 18 predicted proteins | sample COG_12_FD_184756 | JGI IMG/M metagenome (GOLD analysis project Ga0209567, IMG submission 184756) | Pelagic marine sediment microbial communities from the LTER site Helgoland, North Sea, for post-phytoplankton bloom and carbon turnover... | ecosystem: Environmental > Aquatic > Marine > Neritic...
CCCCCACGCCTCGATCCACGGCACCGAGACGTAGTTCTGTATGGCGGCCGTCCCGGAACGGAACGTCCAGAACAGCGGGAGCGAGACCAGAAACACGACCACGCTCGTAAACATCGCCACGTGCCGGGACTGCTCCTCGCGCACGATCAGGCACGCCGCCGATCCTGCGAGGGGCAGGATCAGCAACACGCTCAAAACCCAGTGGCTCTCGAAGAAATTGTTCAACGCTCTATTCGCTTGCTGGGTTCGTCACAGCAGGAGCAGGGCCAGGATCAGCACCACGCCCGTCACGAACCAGAACATGTAGCCGGCTACCCGACCCGTCTGGAACAGGCTTCCCACCCATCCCGTCATTCGAGTTCCGGAGGCCAGCGCGTTCAACGTGCCGTCGATAAGGCCGTCATCCACGATCCGCCAGCACCCACGCCACAGGGCGAGGAGCGGGCGGATGATCACTCGATCGTACAGCTCGTCGACATACCACTTGTTGTACAGGATGCCCGCGAAACCAGTTGGCTCCTCGGATTCCGCCGCCGGTTGGTAGCGCCGGTGGACCAGGGCGCGGAACGTCAGGACCACCACGAACAACGCCAGAATCGTCGAGGCGATCGCCCACACGGCCTCGCCTCCGCCGAGAGGCGACTCGTGAGCCTGCTGGAATCCGTGCTCCAACATGACGTGCCTGGCCGGCTCCATCACGGGTTCGAGCCAGTGGTGGAGCGTGTCCACCGCCGGCAGTACAGGAAGGGCCTCCGGGATCTGAACCCACCCGCCGACCACCGACAGAGCGGCCAGGATGGCCAGTGGTACCCACATCACCGCCGGCACTTCGCGGATGTGCGGCTTCGCATCCGCCCCGCTGCGATTCTCCCCGTGAAAGGTCAGGACCATCAAACGCGTCATGTAGGCAGCGGTGAGGACAGCCGCCAGGAGCGACACCACCCACAGCACCCCGTAGCCGTACGATCCGGCGCTCCAGATGATCTCGTCCTTCGAGAAGAACCCGGCGAACGGGAAGATGCCCGCGATCGCGACCGTGCCGATCCACATGGTGGCCCACGTGATCGGCATCATGTTCTTCAGACCGCCGTGATTCCGCATGTCGTTCGGGTCGTCGTGCCGGTGCACCTCGTGAAACGCGTGGTGCATCGCGTGGATCACCGCACCGGAGCCCAGGAACAGAAGGGCCTTGAAGAACGCGTGCGTCATCAGGTGAAACACGCCCGCCGTGAAGGCGCCCACACCCACCGCAAGGAACATGTATCCCAGCTGGGACACGGTGCTGTACGCGAGCACCTTCTTGATGTCGTTCTGCTGCGTGGCGATCGTCGCGGCGAACAGGGCAGTTCCGGCGCCGACCGCAGCCACGATCGCTTGCGAGACGGGAGCCATCGCGAACAGCACCCCGGACCGCGCCACCATGTAGACTCCCGCCGTCACCATCGTCGCGGCGTGGATCAACGCCGACACCGGCGTAGGACCGGCCATCGCATCGGGAAGCCACACGTGCAGCGGGATCTGAGCCGATTTGCCGGTCGCACCGAGGAATAGCAGCAGCGTGATCAACGTGGCGACGCCGCCCCCAAACACCAGCGTTTCGGGCGCCGCCGCGAACACCTCACCGAAGTTGAGGGTCCCGAAGTGCGTGAATATCAGGAACATCGCGACCAGGAACCCGAAGTCCCCGATCCGGTTGACGATGAACGCCTTCTTCCCCGCCGAGGCGAACTCCCGGTTCTCGTACCAGAACCCGATCAGCAGGTAGGAGCACAGCCCGACCCCTTCCCAGCCGACGAACATGATCGGGAAGTTCGCGCCCATCACGAGGATAAGCATGAAGAACACGAACAGGTTCAGGTATGCGAAATACCGCGAATACCCTGGATCATCCCGCATGTATCCGATGCTGTATACGTGGATCACAGAAGACACTCCGGTGACCACCAGCATCATGAGGATGGACAGCTGGTCAAACTGCAGATCGACACCGACCGACAGGTCGCCGACCGCCATCCATGTCCACAGTGACACCACCGCCGGATCGTGCGGCATTGCACCACGCATGGCCAGGAAATTGGCTACCACGATGGCGAAGGCACCGATGATGGCCAGCGGCCCGACGATACTGGGCACGCGCTTATTGTCGCGCCACATGAACGCCCCGAGACCGTTGATCACGAATCCCACGAGGGGAAGCAGAAGAATCAGTCCCGGAAGAACCGGGTGATAACCGGCCTCGGCATGCTGCACGACCCGGAGGAACGACTCGAGAAGATTCACCATTTCAGCAGATTAAAGCGATCGACATCCACGAGCTCGTAGTGCCGGAAGATGGCGATGATGATGGCCAGTCCGACCGCGGCTTCCGCGGCCGCTACGGCCATGACGAAGAACACGAACACCTGCGCCTCGATCCCCAGCGATCTGGAGAACACGACGAGGGTCAGGTTCACCGAATTGAGCATCAGCTCGATACACAAGAACATGATGATCGCGTTGCGCCGAAGCAGCACGCCGGCCGTCCCGATGGCGAACAGGAGCGCGCCGAGTATCAGCGTATAGGTTTCGATATCCATTCCCTACTCACGGTGCCTTTCGGCGCGCCAGCACGATGGCCCCGACTATGGCCACCAGCAGCAGGAGCGAAGTGATTTCGAACGGGACCAGATAGCTCCGGAACATCGGGTCGGCCACCACACCGACCGCGCCGCGCGACTGCAACATCGCATCGATGGTGGCCTGTCCCATTCCGCCCGCCATCGACGTGGCGTGCCCGCCTCTCAGCATGACGAAAAGCAGAGCGAACAAGGCGCCGGCGACCGCTATGCCAAGCATGCGATACACGGGCCCCCGCAGGTCGGTCTTCTCCGTACGCCCGAGATTCAGGAGCATGATGACAAACAGGAAAAGAACCAGGATGGCCCCTGCGTACACGATCAGGTTCACCGCCGCGATGAAATGCGCGTCCAGCAGGACGAAGATCCCCGACAGCGCAAAGAAGGCCATGACAAGATACAGCAGGCTCGCCAGAGGATTCCGCGCAAACACCATGGCGGTGGCCCCACCAATCGCCATGACGGCGAACAACACGAAGAAAAAGTCTAGAATCATTCGGACGATGGGTCAGCGGGATCCCACAGCGCCGTGACCGGATGGTCGTTCTCGCACAGACGAGCCAGGTCGTAGACCCAGCGCTCCCGGCTGTACTCGGCGTTTTCGTAATGAACCCCTAAGTGAATCGCCTCGACGGGGCACACTTCCTGGCAGAAGCCGCAGAAGATGCAACGGAACTCGTCGATCTCGTAGACCGCCGCGTACCGCTCCCCGTTTTCGTCCTCCGCCGGTATCAGTTTGATGCAGTTTACCGGGCACACGGTCGGACACAGGCCGCAGCCTACGCACTTGGCCCGGCCGTCCTCATGAACCGCCATGCGGTGCGTACCGCGCCAGCGCGGTCCGAGCTCCCATTTTTCGTCGGGATACTGCTGAGTCGGCTTGTCCACGTGCATGAAGTGCCTGAACGTGATGCCGAGCCCTTTGCTGATGGCCCGCACGTACGAGGCCTCGCTCTCTGGCCGCTGGACGATCCTCACTTCACCCGGCATGTCAGTCTCCCTCGCTCGCGGTCGCCGGCATAGCAGCGGTGGCCGTTGCCCGCGTCTTTGCCGTCGCCCCGCGAACCAGGCGACCACGATCGATCACGTACAGGAACATCAGCATGAGCACGAGATTGATGCCGAACAGACTGGCCGAGAAGCCCAGCCCAACTGCGACGCCGGCGGAATCGAGGGCGACGATGGCTACGGCCATCAGCATGATGTAGACCATGAGGGCAGGTATGAACACCTTCCACCCCAGGTCCATCAGCTGATCGTATCGGAACCTGGGGATCGTCCAGCGGACGAACATGAAGAACGCCACGAAGAACACCGTCTTGGCGGTAAACGCCAGCAGCGTCAGCAGAGTCTTCCACCAGGCCGGGTCGCCGATGACGGTACCATCGGCCAGCACGCGGATGTTGTCTCCTTGCCAGAACGGAATGTCCCAACCGCCGAGGAAGAACACCGAGATCAAGGCTCCGGTGGTGATCAGGTGGAAATACTCGCCAAGAAAGAACATGCCGAACTTCATGGACGAGTATTCCGTGTGATAGCCCCCGACGATCTCGGCCTCCGCTTCGGGTAGATCGAACGGAACCCGATTCGTTTCCGCCAGCCCCGAGACCATGAAGAAGAACCCGGAGAGAGTCAGGGGAAGTATGAACCACATGCCGTACGTCGCCGGGCCGGCGCCGAAGGACTGCTGCATCGACACGAGAACGGGCATCTCGACGTTGCCCGCTAGCATCAAGACCGGAACCAGGCTCATGGCCAGCCCGATCTCGTAGCTGATCATCTGGGCCGAGCCACGCAATCCCCCGAGAAACGAGTACTTGCTGTTCGACGACCAGCCGGCCATCACCACCCCGTACACGGCCAGGGAAGCGATCGCCAGCACGTAGAGGAAACCCACCGGAACATCGGCGACGATCATGTCCACGCGACCCCAACGTGTCGGCAACGGGGACCCTAGCGGAATGACCCCGAACAGAACCGTGGCGGGAAACAGCGCAAGAGCCGGGGCCAGCATGAAGAACTTCTTGTGCGCGGCCCCCGGCGTGACCTCTTCCTTGAGAATGAACTTGAGGCCATCCGCCATGACCTGGAGGATTCCCAGCGGACCGACGCGGTTGGGGCCGCTCCTGTCCTGCATGAAGCCGGCGACTTTCCGTTCCATGTACGTCGCCAGCGCAACGCCGAGCAGCAGCAGGACGAAGAAGACGATGGTCTTCAGAATCGTGGCGACGACGAAGGCCGTGCCGGTGACCGCCTCCATTCTTCCCCCTATTCCGCGGCGACGGCCGGCTGCCCGGCCTCGCTGAGAAGTTCACCTCTAAGACCGAGACCTGCCCAGGTCATGCCCTCCATTCCGGGCGTCCCCTCCGACATCGCAGAGAACGCATCCTCTATCTCCCGCACTCCAATTCCGGCATCCAGGTGTTCCAGCAGGCGGCTGAGGAACATCCAGGCAGGCCGTGCAACACCGGGTGCCCTGAGCGCCCGGTGGAATCGCTGGACGCGGCCTTCGTAATTGACGAAGGTGCCGTCCGTCTCCGGCACGGTAGCCGCCGGGAGGATCGCCGTGGCGTTGTGGGCAGCCGGGACCAGGTGCGACCCGATGTAGAGGAAGAAGCCCGCGTTCGCCCCGTATCCTGCCGGCGCTCCCGCGAGGGCGTCTCCGACCACGACCAGCGTGGCACCGTCCGGCACTTCCGGCAGCCCATCCGACCGCCTGAACTCATGCAGCCCGGCACCCGCTGCGTTCGGAGCCCGTTCCGCCCGCAACTTGAGCTTCGGAAATCCGGTCAGCGTGACCTCTTCACCCTGCTCGACCTGGAATGTCCCGCCTCGGATACCGAGACTCTCCAGCAACGCGCGTGCGTAGAACAGAGTCTCGTTGGAGACACCGGCCGAGACGAGAGCAAGCCCACTGGAGTCACCCAGCCGTTCGCTCACCCAGGTCAGCGCTTCGTTCCAACTGGCGGGCTCGAGTTCCCCCTGCTGCCTGACCATAGGAGCTTCGGCTCGTACCCCACGGTTCGCCATGACCAGGCTACGGCGACCATGATCGCACATCCAGTAGGAATTGACGTCCGGGTTCAGTCGCGGCTTGGTGCGGACGACCTGGTTCTCCTTGACGTTGATTTCGATGTTACACCCGGTCGAGCATCCCGGGCATATGCCGGGCGCCGAATCCATGTCCCAGGCCCTGGCCTTGAACACGAAGTCCTCGTGAACCAGCGCTCCCACCGGACACACGTCCACGATGTTGCCGCGGAACGCATGGTCGAGGTCCTTGCCGGGGAACGTGTCGATGTACGCCTTGTAGCCTCGCTGGGCCACTACCAGGGCGTTGTCTCCCGCAATGTCCTCCATGAACCGCACGCACCGCGTGCACACGATGCAGCGGTCGCCGAAATAGAGAATGTCCTCGGCTACTCGGTCCCGGCCGAGGACCATCTTCGCCTCGGCATAGCGACTGCGCAGCTGGCCCGTCTCGAAGGCATAGTCCTGGAGCATGCACTGCCCCGCCGCATCGCAGATCGGGCAATCCAGGGGATGATTCAGCAGCAGGAACTCGATCACCGACTTACGGGCCGTTTCCGCCGTCTCGCTCGTCGTGTGTACGACCATCCCCTCCCCGGCTGGGAACACACAGGATGGCTGGAGCTTGGGCTGCCCCTCGATCTCCACCAGGCACATGCGGCACTGCGCCGGGCGGCTCGGGATGCCGGGATGGTAGCAGTAGTGCGGCACAACGACGCCGGCATGCTCCGCAGCGTGCAGAAGCGTGGTTCCCGCCTCGACCGAGACCTCGACACCGTCGATGGTCAGTGTGATGTGATTCGCTACGTCGCTCATCCTTCGGCGATCCCTCGATATGGCTCGAGTCTCAACGCTTGATCAGCGCCTCGTATTCGTCTCTGAACTTGTCCAGCGAGGAGAGGAGCGGGAAGACGACGCTGTCGGCCAGTGGGCAGATCGTACGTCCCGTCATCTGCTCACACAGGTGGTACAGGGTGTCCAGGTCCGCGACCGTTCCCTCCCCTTCCTCGATGCGGTGTAGAATCCTGGCGGTCCAGGACGTACCCTCCCGGCACTGGACACACTGGCCGCATGATTCGTGTGCGTAGAACTGGGCGATCCTGCGCATCGCCTGAACGATGTTCGTGTCCTCGTTCATCACGATTGGGGAGGCCGTACCCAGCGAACTCCCGGCCGCCGCCATCCCCTCGTAGCAACCCGAGCAATCCAACTCATCAGCCGTCAGCATCGCGGTCGACGACCCACCCGGGATCACGGCCTTGATCTTCCGTCCATTCGGGGCCCCGCCGCATACCTCGTAGATCACGTCACGGAGATTCACCCCCATAGGGAGCTCGTACGTGCCCGGCCGTTCGAGGTGGCCTGAGCAACACCACAGCTTGGTGCCCGGGCTCTTCTCGGTTCCCCACTGCCGGTACCAGTCGGCGCCTTCGGCCACGATCATCGGTACCGCAGCCAGCGTTTCCACGTTGTTTACCGTGGAAGGCCGGCCAAACGCTCCCGACTGGGCCGGGAACGGAGGCTTGATCCAGGGCTCTGCGCGGCCCCCCATGAGCGAGCTCATGAGGCCCGTCTCCTCGCCCGCGATGTACGCGCCCGCACCGAGATGGACGGTCACATCGCAGTTCCAGCCGCTACCGAGGATGTCCTCTCCCACGTAGCCGCCCTCGTAGGCTTCGACGACGGAATCCCGCAGGATGGCGCTGAACGGAAAGAACTCGCCACGGACGTAGATATAGACGTGCTCCGCCCGGATCGCCCTCGCCGCGATGAGACATCCCTCGATCAGGAGGTGGGGCACCCAGCGCAGGATCTCCCGATCCTTGAACGCCCCGGGTTCGCTCTCGTCCGCGTTACAGCAGAGGTAGTGCGGCCCCGTCGGCTCCTGCGGCATGAAGCTCCATTTCACGCCCGTGGGAAAACCGGCTCCTCCTCGGCCTCTGAGTCCGGAGTTCTTGACCACCTCGGTGATCTCTCCGGGCTCCATCTCCAGGGCCTTCGGGAGGGACGCATAACCACCCAGCTCCTTCCAACCGGCGAGGGTGCGCGCCTTCTCGTCTCCAAAGTGTCGGGAGAGCAGCGTGACTGTTTCCAGATCGTGGCTGTACGGGTAACCCATCGGTTGTCGCCCGCCTAGTCCAGTTCGTCCAAAATCGCCGGAACCTGGTCCGGCGACACGTTTTCGAAATAGCGGTCGTTCACCTGAACCGCCGTGGCAAAACCGCACGCACCGAGACACTCGGCCTCGATCACGGTGAACTTGCCATCCTCGGAAATCTCGCCCGCCCGGGTTCCGGTCTCCGAGAGGAATCGCTCGAACACTTCCTCCGCCTCGTCAAGGTGGCAGGAGATGCACGTGCACACCTGGATCAGGTGCCGACCGACAGGGTGCTTGTTGTACATCGTGTAGAACGTGGCCACCGAGCGGACGTAGGCGGGAGTGAGATCCAGCGCAGCCGCGACTTCCTCCATGCTCTGGTCCGAGACCCAGCCGTTCCGTTCCTGGGCGTAACCGAGCATCGGCAGCAGTGCCGCCCGCTTCTCCGGATAGCGACTCAGTACCTTCTCCAGGCGATCGCGGCCCTCTTCATCGTCGAACAACCGCTCAACGGGCCTGATATCCGCCACCTGGAAGGGCTGCGAACTCGCGGCCGCCGGGTGCAGGGGTTTCTTCACTTGATCTCCGGTATCAGTCATCGGTCGATCTCGCCCAGCACGATGTCGATCGACGCGTTTGCCGTGATGACATCCGAAACGAGTCCGCCCTCTACCAGGTGAGGCAGCGCGGCGAGGTTCACGAACGAGGGACCCCGGAAACGGCAGCGCACCGGCTTGGAGCCCCCGTCGGAGATGAGCCCGAACCCGAGTTCACCCTTCGTGGCTTCGATCGAATACCAGACGTCTCCGGCCGGCACCTGGACGCCCTCCATGACCAGTTTGAAGTGCGAAATCATCGCGTCGATGGATGACATGGCCTCGCTCTTGTCCGGCAAGATGACAGCCGGGTCCTGGACGTTGATGGGGCCGCCCGGCACCCGCTCCAGCGCCTGTTCGATAATCCGGATGCTCTGGCGCATCTCCTCCAGGCGGACCAGGTAGCGATCGTAGGTGTCACCGACGACGCCCACGGGCACGTCGAAGTCGTATTCCTCGTACCCGAGGTAGGGACGAGCCTTGCGCACATCGTAGGCGATTCCGCTACCCCGTAGGTTCGGGCCCGTTAGCCCCAGAGCCAGCGCGGTCTCTCCATCGATCACCCCGACGTCGATCATGCGTGATTGCCAGATCGAGTTCCTGGTGAGCAGTCGCTCGGCCTCGTCGAGGGTCGCCGGCAAACCACGGATGAACTCAGCACAGGCCTCGAACCAGCCTACCGGAAGGTCCGCGAGCATGCCGCCTATGCGGGTCACGGAGGTCGTGATCCGTCCTCCACAGTAGGCCTCGTGGAGATTGTAGATGCGCTCGCGCTCCTGGAACGTGTACAGGAACACGGTCGTGGCCCCGATGTCCATCGCTCCCGTGCCCAGCCACAGGAGGTGGCCGAGGATACGGTTGAGTTCGCTCAGAATCACTCGCACCACACGACAGCGTGGCGTGATCTCGACTCCCAGAAGGCTCTCTACGGCAAGCGCGTAGCCGATGTTGTACAGCATCGGCGCGAGGTAGTCCATGCGGTCCGTGTAGGGCACCACCTGATTCCACTCACGGTACTCGCACGTCTTCTCGAAGCCGGTATGGAGGTAGCCGATGTGCGGGATACAGCGAACGACCGTCTCTCCATCGAGCTGCAGGACGAGACGAAGCACCCCGTGAGTCGCGGGGTGCTGCGGCCCCATGTTGATGACCATCTTCTCTCCGGCCAGATAGTCCTCGGGTTCCGCCTCATCCTGATCCGCGGCATCTACGACCGGCACTTCCGCCTCCAGGAGACCGGCCAACGCGAGTTCCTCGCGAGCGTACACATCCTCCGTCGAGCGATTGAGAGCGCGTCTGACCTGCTCGGATCGGGTGAAGCGACCTCGCAGCGGAAAGTCCTTCCGTAGCGGGAAGCCCTCGTCGTAGTTCTCCGGCATCAGGATCCGCCGAAGGTCCGGGTGGCCCGCGAAATGCACACCGTACATGTCGTAGACTTCGCGCTCGAGCCAGTCAGCAGCCGGGTACAGGTCCACGGAGCTCTCGACGGATAGCTCGGTACGCGGCAGAAGAACCAGCAGACGCAGCATGCGCCCATGCTCCATGGACCACAGCTGGTACCATACCTGGATCACGAGGTCCCCCCCGGGATCGGCCCCCATCACGTCGAGCAACAGATCGTAGCCTTGTGCCGCATCCGTCTTCAGGAAGCCCAGGGCCTCGTGCAATAGCGCCGGCTCGACCGTGACCACCGGAGTACCAACCGGATCCAACCGGACGCCGCGAATCGCTTTCCCGAAACGACTGCGCAACGCCTGAACCGAGGGGCTCTGCTCCGCGTCGGTCGTCGGATCCGCGCCGATCACCAGGTCGGGCAACTGTTGTGTAAGGGCTGAAGACATGACTCAGTCCTGGTGCTCCAGGAGACGCTCGCGGCGATCTCTGGGACGGGAGATGGCCGAGGAACCCTCGACACCGCTGATTCGATTCTGCCTCGTCGAATTCCCGAACGGCTGCGCAACGAGCTCGATGGCTTCCGGTGGCAAATTCGCCTGGCCGACGGCCTGCGGACTCTCTTCCCGATGGATCGGGTTCGCGAGGGACTCGCCCTTGATCTTCTCCTGGACCATCATCAGGCCATAGAGAAGACTCTCGGGCCGTGGCGGGCAGCCCGGGATGTAGACGTCCACCGGCACGATCTGATCGATTCCCTGAACGATCGTGTAGTTGTCGAACATGCCGCCCGAACTGGCACAGGCTCCCATGGAGATGCACCACTTCGGTTGCGGCATCTGGTCCCAGATCCGACGGAGAACCGGAGCCATCTTATAGGTCACCCGCCCTGCCACGATCATCAGGTCAGCCTGGCGGGGACTGAAAGAAAAGCGCTCGGCGCCGAAGCGCGCTATGTCGTACTTGGAACCGGCCGACGCCATCATCTCGATCGCGCAGCAAGCCGTTCCGAGCGGCATCGGCCACAGCGAATTGCGACGCGACCAGTTGACGACCGCATCGACTTTCGTAATGAGCCACGACGCGGGTGCTCCGGTGTCCACTTCCCCACTCACCGGGTCCACCGTCGGAAGCCTCTTTCGTTCATCGGCCATACGTCAGTCCCACTCCAGCGCACCCTTCTTCCACGCGTAGGCCAACCCTACGCCGAGGACGAAGATGAAGATGAACATCTCGATCAGCCCGAACACGCCCAAATCACGGAATATCACTGCCCAGGGCAGAAAGAAGATCGTCTCGATGTCGAAGACGATGAACAGCATCGCAACGATGTAGAACTTGACCGAATAGCGCTCCCTGGTATCACCCAGGGGATCGATGCCCGACTCGTAGGGCATGGCTTTGACGGTACTGGGCCGGTAGGCGCTCGCAAGATGAGATAGCAGAAGGAACATGCCCGAAGTGAGCAACCCGACAACAAACAGTACCGCGACGCCGAAGTATGCCTGCTTCATCGCCTGTCCAGGCCGTTTGTGAAATTGTTCACGAATTGCGCCGAAAATAGCGTGGCCCGCCGGGTAGCGTCAAGCTGGCGAGCGCGGCCACCGCGAACACGCTATTCTGCTGTCATTTCAAGCGTTTCCGGCAGATTGACGAGTATCGATACGGGGCCGAGTGACACAAGAGAGCATGGTGGGCGTTCCCGGACAAGAGGTGGTCGCGGTCGCGACATCCGATGGGCGAATGGTCATCGAGATCCGGGGCCCACGAGCCACCGGCCCACCGGTCGTGTGCCTTCACGGCCTGAGCGCGAACCGTTCGACCTGGCGGCCCGTGGCGAAGCGACTATCCGAGCGCAGACGTGTCGTCCTGGTGGACCTTCTCGGGCGGGGCGAGTCGGACCCTGCCCCCGGAGCCCGATACGATCTGGAGTCCGAGGTTCGGCGCCTGGACCACGTCCTCACAGCCTCGGGCATCGAGCGTCCCGTCCTCGCAGGCCACTCACACGGCGCCGCGATCGCCCTCGCGGCCGCGCACCGTGTGAGCGCCTCTGGCCTGCTGCTCGTCAATCCCGTGACCCCAGGCCTGTCACGCCCGGCCGCGCTGAGCGCTCTGCGAAGCCCCACGGCCCGGGCCATGCTCACCCCGGCAGTGAAGCTCTTCCGCCGACCGCTCACGCGCTATATGCTCGTGCGGCGCGTGTTCGCCAACCGAGAGGCCATCCCGGCGGGTCTCGTCGATCGGTACGCCGATCCATATGGGAGCTGGGGGAGAGCAGCAGGTCTCGCCCGGATTCTATCCGACTGGGATCCGGCTGAGTTGGAGCACTGGGCGGGCTCGCCAGGAGTGCCGGTTCACGTCATCGCTGGAGCCGAGGATCGACGCATCGGCCCGGACGCCGCTCGGCGGTGGGCCGCCCGGCTTGGGGGCAGCTTCGAGTTGGCTGCCGGCTGTGGGCACTCGGCCCCGGAGGAACGAACAACGAAAGTGGCGGAGGCCCTCGAGGACCTCCTGGAAACTATCTGCGCCAGGGAACAGGACGAGACGCACGATGATCAAGAGTGATCGTTGGATTAGACGCTTGGCACGCGAACATGGAATGATCGAGCCGTTCACGGACGACCAGGTCCGGGACGGCGTGATTTCGTACGGTCTGTCCAGCTACGGCTACGATATGCGCGTGTCGGACGAGTTCAGGATCTTCCACAACGCCCTGGCTCCCGTGGTCGATCCCAAGCACTTCGACGAGCGGTCGTTCATCGAGTACAAGGGCGACGTATGCATCGTCCCTCCCAACTCTTTCGCGCTCGCCCGGTCCGTGGAGTACTTCCGCATTCCTCGCAACGTCCTGACGATCTGCGTGGGCAAGAGCACCTACGCCCGGTGCGGCATCATTACGAACGTCACGCCGTTCGAGCCGGAGTGGGAGGGGCACGTGACACTCGAGATCAGCAATACCACGCCCCTGCCCGCCCGCATCTATGCCAACGAGGGCATTGCCCAGGTCCTGTTCTTCGAGTCGGACGAGGAGTGCGAAACGAGCTACGCGGACAAGAAGGGGAAATACCAGGGACAGACCGGCGTCACTCCGCCGCGCCTGTGATGCGTCAGGCCGTTTCCGCCTGGGAGTCTGGCGGTCCTGACCGGGTGGCCGCGACGGCGGCGAGAGACCACCCGATGAGGAAACACAGCCCGCCGAGCGGCGTGACCGCGCCGAGCGCTCGCGCTCCGGTGAGGGCCAGTACGTAGAGGCTGCCCGAGAAGAGGATGGTCCCGAACAGGAACATCCATCCGGCCCTGCCCCACCCCGCCTTCGGCCAGCGATCGGCAGCCAGCCCTACGACCAGCAGGGCCACGGCGTGAAACAGCTCGTAACGCACCCCGGTCTCGTAAACCGCGAGCAGATCGGAGGACAAACGCACCTCCAGCGCGTGAGCGCCGAAAGCCCCCGCCGCCACTCCGATGAACGCCGATATTGCCCCGAGCAACAGGAATCTCGTATGCATACTGTGAAGATGGGATGACGAGGGACGCGGCGCGAGCCCGGAATTTGCACAAATCGCCCGTGCGGGCGTACGTCCAGCGCGCATGGCAACGATAGTCAGCATCCACGTTGGAAGGCACAGGATGAGTGATCAGATTGGCGATCCAGGGAATCGGAACCTCATCGTCGTGCTCGGGGACACCGAGCTGACCGAGGAGGTACGTGCGGCCCTCGAAGCGTTCCCCTGGCCCGTGCGGCACGTCGAGGATCCGGCGGAGCTGGCGGACACCGCGAATGAGGAAGATCTGGTCCTGACGACTGTGCGCTCGTCGCGGCACGCGGGGTCCGAGACGCCAGCTGCCACCGCAGACGATCGACCGATTCGGGCACGCTCTCCGCACCCGTTTTCCCCCAATCGCCTGTACGAGGAAGCCCACGCGTACGTGGAAGCGACCCTCGCCTCTGTGAGGGGTTCAGAAGATCCGGACGTGGATGCGGGCCGGCTGCTGGCCGAACGAATGCACACGGATCTCCTGCGAGACAACAGCCTCATCAACCGCTGCCTGGAGCCGCATGACAGCTACGACCTCGCCAGCCACTGTGTGAACGTCGCAGTTCTCGCGGGCAAGATCGCTCTCGGCATGGTCTCGGCAGTGGAAGACGCTGTCGACGTCATTCACGCAGGGCTCCTCCACGATGTCGGCATGGCGAAGCTGCCCGTCCAGATGCTTCGCAATCATGGAACGTGGTCCGAGCGGCAGCTGGAGACTCTCCGAAAGCACCCGGTGTACGGGGCCAAGATCCTGGAGCGGTGCGCCCCGCGACAGGAGTGGTTAAGGCGGGCCGTGCTGCAGGAGCACGAGAGGACACAGGGTCAGGGGTACCCGTACGGCCTCTTCGACCGCGACTTGGATCCGATCGCCCGAATCCTGGGCGTCGCCGACGTGTTCGAAGCACTCTCACACCCGCGGACCTACCGGTCGCCGTTTACGGCCCTGGAGGCCCTGGAGAGAGTGGTCGGAATGCAAGACGAGTACTTCGCCCCGCAGGTAGTATCTGCCCTGGTGAACGAGATCTCAGCGTTTCCCATGGACAGCTACGTTCAGATCAGTTCGGGTGAAATCGGACGTGTCGTGGCCACCGATCCTGGAAACATACTCCGTCCCAGGGTGGAGCTGGTATGGGACGCGAACTGGAAACGGGTGGAGGAACCGGGCACCCTCGACCTGGCGAGCCGCCCTGACCTGACCGTGGCTCGGGCGCTGCGGGAATCTGAGCTGCCTATCACCTGATAGTGCCCGAGGTAACCGGACTCAAGCCACAACTACAGCGAAGAAGGGGCAGCGCCAGGCGCTGCCCCTTCTTCGTCACGACCCGTCTCTCGGCAACATCCGTCCACCACCAGATGAAGCGGGGCCGACTTACGGAATCAGCACGGCCGCCGTGATCGCCGAGCGCCACAGGAGGCCCGTCCCGCGCCACTGCCACATGTTGACCGCCTCGGCACCTCGATTCCGCAGCCGGATCGCGTGCTCCAGAATCCGCTGCTGCGCCTCCGTCGGCGCGTCACCGATGGCAGCCTGCGCCCCCGCGATCATCTCGTCGGCGAGACTCAGGAGACGTTGAGCATCTTCCACCGTCGGAGGTTCACCGTTCAGCACCGCCAACAACGACAGCTGCTCCACCCGGTGCGCCTGGGCGACCCCGCGGCGGTACCAACCGTGTTCGAAGGAGAACTGTGCCCGCCGCCGGAACTCGACCGCGCGGAACAGCAGGCCCTCCTGCTTAAGGGTGGGCTCAGGGATCAGGCGCTCGGCGAGGCGGACAGCCTCTCCGCTGCGGGCCATCGCCAGCCGGGCCACGGCCGCGGGATCACGGTCGAAATCCGGGTGACGGTGGCGCATCCGGTCCGCGACCTGTAGCGCCAGGACCAACCGCTCCCCGGCCCCTACCAGGTTGCCCCCGTCGCGCAGGGCATACGCTTCCTCGAGCAACCCGCGGAGCTTCGCCTCGAGTTCGGCATGTCGGGCGAATTCGTCGCCAGCCTCTCCGACTCTCTCTACCAGGCTTTCGACGCGGGCGAACATCTCGTCTATGACGCCCTCACCGTGCCGCTCGAACATGGAGCGGACCAGGTTCATCCGGCACTCGCGTGCCTGGACGCGGGCCGCATCTTCGTTCCCGTTGCGCAGCAATTGACGCGCTTCGCGGAAGCACTCGCGTCCCTGCCCGAACGGTGCCCCGTCCGTTGGAGTCGCCATCGAGAGCGACACGTCGTCGATCAGGACCTCGGCCAGGTCCGCATCTCCAACCACCTGGAGTTCCATGTCGGCGTTCACGCCTAACTCCGTCGACGGATCGCCACCGGCAGGTTCCGTGGAACCGTCGTCGCAAGCCGCAGCACCACTCGCGACCAGTGCGCCGAGCATCAGAATCCTCAATCGTCTCTTCATCGGGGGGTCCTCCCTTCCATTTCGCTTTCAGTCGAGGCAGTTCGCCTCAAAGACGACGTCAGCGTTCGGACCGTCACATTCAGGAGGACTCGTCCCGTCTTCCGGCGGTCCCACGCCGGCGAGACAAACCGGTAACGAGGTAGGATTCCGATCCTGCGTCATACCGGTCCAGGCGTACGCGGCGCCCGAATCCGATCTCCTCTCCCGCGGTATGCACGTGCACGATGTGGAGCGTCCCTTCGTCGTCCTGCCACTGCGCCCGCCCCGAACCCGGCTCCACCCCGGCGCTGCGGGTGACCAGGCGGGCCTCGACGCCCTCGTGCCCGGCACGATTGAACCGGACCGCCGAAATCGGCCTGAAATGTCGCTCCCTGATCCGCCACAACCAGCGGCCGGCCAGCCAACCGGCCACTGCGGACCCGACCAGCACATAGGGAAAACGCGGACCCGGGGAGCCGAGGCCCAGGTCGTGGATGGTCCCGTTCCATGTGAGACCGGTTACCGCGGCTACCAGGAGCGTGGTGGCAGTCCGGAACAGATTTCGCCCCCGCACCCTTCCCCAGCCAGCACAGACCAGCCCGCCCGCGCCAATGGCGAGAAAGGCGAGGTTGTACCAGCGGCCGAGAAACTCGAAATACGTCATGGCGTACATGCGGGACCACGCCCGGGGGGGGCGCGGTCCCTTTCATCGGCTGGCCCGACGCGTGAGCCGAGAGCTGGAGGCCTCAGAGCTGAACCAGCTCCATCGTGCCGCGGACGGCCTCTGCCGAGGCCCCCAGAGCTTCCCGCTCGGATTCCGACAGCTGCACCTCGATCACACCTTCAAGGCCTGCCGCTCCGAGCTTGCATGGCACCCCGAGGAACAGACCGTCCAGGCCGTACTCGCCTTCGAGCCACGCAGCGCACGGCAGCACTCTCTTCTTGTCCCTGGCGATGGCCTCGACCATCTGAACCGCGCCCGCTGACGGCGCGTAGTAGGCCGAACCCGTCCCCAGGAGCTTGACAATCTCTCCACCGCCCTTGCGCGTGCGCTGAACGAGCGCCTCGATGCGTTCGGCACTCAGAAGCTGTGTCAGCGGAATACCGCCGACGCTCACCGTACTCACGATCGGGACCATGCTGTCACCGTGACCGCCGAGGACCAGCGCCTGGATGTCCTCGACACTGACATTCAACTCCATCGCGATGAAACTGCGGAATCGAGCCGTGTCCAGGATTCCGGCCATCCCAATGACTCGCTCGCGCGGGAAGCCCGTGACCGCCTTGGCCACGTAGGCCATCACGTCGAGCGGATTCGTGACCATGACGATGATGGCGTTCGGACTGTACCGGGCGATTTCCTCCGAGACACTCCGGATGATAGCGGTGTTCTTCTGCACCAGGTCGTCCCGGCTCATGCCCGGCTTGCGAGCCAGCCCTGCGGTGACGACGTATACACCCGAGCCCGCAGTCTCCTCGTAGTCCTGCGCCCCGGTGACCATGGTGTCGAAGCCCTCGACCGGCGCAGACTCCCACTGGTCGAGTGCCTTGCCCTGCGGAACGCCCTCCAGGATGTCGACTACCACGACCTCTCGCGCCAGTTCGCGCTCCGCGATCCGCTGCGCTGCCGTCGCGCCGACGTGCCCGGCTCCTACTACGGTTATCTTGTCCACGGTGACCGTCCTTGAGTGGAAAGTGTGGATTGGAGATTGTCGTTGGGAACGCGGACGCGTGGGGGACACGCCGCCACTCTTCCCGAACCCCAACCTACCCTGCCTACGTCCGGGCGCAACCGGTCATTGCGGGCTAACCGCCCACCTGGCTCAGAGCCCTCAATCCGCCGCTGCCACGGGCCGTGCCGAGCTGCAAGAAGTGCCGTTCCGGTTTCCCCTCCAGCGCTTCTCTCACCGCCG
>Ga0209567_10000754_pt1 | contig 17531 bp, 13 predicted proteins | sample COG_12_FD_184756 | JGI IMG/M metagenome (GOLD analysis project Ga0209567, IMG submission 184756) | Pelagic marine sediment microbial communities from the LTER site Helgoland, North Sea, for post-phytoplankton bloom and carbon turnover... | ecosystem: Environmental > Aquatic > Marine > Neritic...
CCACCGAGGTGGCCGCGGCTTCCAAGTCCTTGCTCGCCTGGTCCGAGAGGCCGAGTCGCTGTCGGGCCAGGCCCCTCTGAAAAAGAAAGAGTGCCTCGTCGTCGGCTGCCACGTTCTCGGACAACCCCAGGCTCAGAAGCGAATCCGCTTCGCTCACCAGGCCGAGTTCTCGCAGGGCGACCCCTCTCAACCCGATGGCCACCGCCCGGCTCCTGGCGCTCCCTGCCAGCTCCTCAGCCCGGAGGGACGTCTCGACGGCCGACTCCCAAAGTCTAGCATACAGCTCAGCCCGGGTCTTGAGTATCGCCGCGTCGTCCGCATACTTGCTCCCGGGATGGTCCTCGACGATGCGCCCCGTCTTCGCGATGACGCTGTCGAACTGCACACGCGCTGCGACCTCTGACTGCTCCCGGAGTGACTCGAGCGCAGCGTCGTATTCGCGGTTGGCGTCGTACATCGCGTTGAAGTACACGCAGCCGCCGAGCAGCACGATCGCGAGCAGGTGAGACGATCTCAACCGCGTCCCTCCGTGGCTTCGATCCGCCGGCCCGTTTCGTCGAGAAAGCTCTCGATCGTGTCGGCCAGCGCGCTGGCGATCCGGCCCTGGCGCTCAGGGTCCCTTAGCTGCGACTCGTCCTGCCTGTTCGTGATGTAGCCCAGCTCGACGAGTACGGCAGGAAGGAGACCCGGGGTCATCAGGACATAGTAGGGCCCCTGCCTGGCCCCGCGGTCCTGGCTGTCCACCGCGCCGCGCAGGCCGTTCTGAATGTGGCCGGCGAGCAAGCGTGACTCCCGGCGGTACGCGTCGCGGTCCACGGTAGCCAGGATGATCTCGAGTTGTTTCAGGTTCGGGGGCTCCGCACCTTCCTCGAGCTCGATCACCGCGTTCTCTCGCCGGGCCACCGCCAGCGCGTCGTCGGTCCGTGCCTGCCCTAGATGATACGTAGTAAAACCGCGAGCCGAGGTGCGGCCACCCGGCTGCGCGTCCACGTGGATCGAGATGAACAGGTCAGCCTCCCAATCCACGGCCAGACTGGGCCGTTCCATCACTTCCACGAACACGTCGCGATCCCGCGTCAGGAGCGGCTGAATTCCACCTCGTCGCTCGAGTTCGGCGGCCAACTTGAGACATACGGCAAGCGTGATGTCCTTTTCTCTGGAGGTTCCCCGAGGGCTCATGGTGCCCGGGTCCACTCCCCCGTGCCCAGCGTCGATCACCACCCGCCACGGACCGGGACGGCGTGATCCGGGAGTCGGGCGGTCGTCCGCTACCACTGCCGCGGCCGGGACGGGTTGGGCCACCTCTGCGGTCGTCCCGGCCGACGCCTGTGCGGGCCGCGACGCGACGCTCGGAATCCAGTCGGAGAACAACTCCGCCGGGACCCACATCTCCCCCTGCAACTGATACGGAGCGTTGCTGAGTTGGAACACGGAATCGCCGTACCGACCGAATGGCGACCCGGAACGCAGTTCCAGGGCGGTCCCGGCCACCTGCCCGGTCGCGGCTCCGCCGCGCTGGAACGAGCCCGATATTACGGACTCCGGGACCTGGCTCCAGGGGACAGCCTCAAATCCGTTGTGGCGCCCCACCTCAACCGAATAGGAAACCCCCCCCACCTCGATCTCACCGGCTGAAGGCTGCCCCACTGCCGGTGCCGCCGCAGCGAGCAGCAACCACCCGGCCAGACCCAGCGTCCGCATCAGAAGGGTCCTCTCATTCCCGATCTCTCCCACCATGGAGTGCACGCTCGACCTCCCGCCGCATGACGTCCCGCTTCAGGCTCTCTCGCTTGTCGTGCAGCTTCTTTCCCCGCGCCAGCCCGAGGGAGACCTTGGCCCGGCCACGCGTGAAGTGGAGGTCCAGGGGTACCAGCGTAAAGCCCCGTTCGGCCGTCTTGACGGTCAACCGGACGAGCTCACGACGATGCACCAGGAGCTTCCTGCGACGAAGAGGATCGGGAAGGTCGATGTTGGCCGACTCATACGGGCTGATGTGGAGGTTGTGGAGCCATAACTCCCCCTCCTCCACGGCCGCGTACGCGTCGTTGAAGCTCGCCCTGCCCGCTCGAAGAGACTTCACCTCGGCCCCTTCCAGCACCAGGCCCGCCTCGAGCTCTTCGAGAATCTCGAACTCGTGTCGGGCCTTTCTGTTCCGGAGGACGACATTTCGGCCGCCGGCCGTTCGTGCCACCTGACCTCCCGAGCCGCACGGCGGATAGACGAGACGCCTGAAATCTAGGTAAGGCAGGGGACAGGCGCTACCGCCGGCACGAGTCTGATCAGACCTGGTCGAACATGACTCGCTGACGACGCATGACGCTTCGCTGCCCGTAGACCTTCGCGACCTCACCCCCGAGAACGAAGATCACCGCCGCGTAGTAGAGAGAAACTACCAGCACTATCATGGTCGCGAAGGCGAAGAACACCTGGCTGAAGTCCGCAACTTCGGACAGATACCACCGAAGCGCACCCTTCAGGAGCTCGAATCCGACCGCCGAGAAGACGGCGGCGACGGTGGCGATCCGCCAGCTCAATCGCGTCGAGGGCACGAACTTGTAGATCAACAGGAACATCAGGAAGATGGCTCCGTACGCCGTTGCGTAGCCAAGCGCCTGCAGGGCTTGCGCCGTTGGAAGGCCCAACTGCTCGATGATCTGGCGGCCCACCGCGGTCATGGTCGTGGTGATCCCTATGTTGGCCGTCAGCAGGATGCTGGCGATCACCACCATCTTGATGTCGAGGAGCTTGCCCTTGATGATCCCCGGTCCCTCCCGAAGATCGAACACCGCCTCGAGCACGGTTCGAAGCGAGCCGAAGAGCCGGGTCGAGAACCACACGAAGAGAATGCCGCTGATGATCCCCACCGAACGCGAGGATTCAACGATGTCTGAAAGCTGCTCCCGGATCTGGACTTCCGTCGCCGGATTCACGGGCATCAGGGACGCGAGCCACTCCATCACCGCGTTCTCTGGCGCCGCAATGCGTGGAGCGAGGGCGATGCCGGCCAACGAAAGGATCAGGATCAGGAACGGGATGGCCGCCAGGAGAAGACTGAACGTGAGCCCGCCGGCGAGGAAGAAGATGTTGTCGGCCGCCGCCTGGTCGTACACCTCGCGCACGTACTCCCAGGCCCCGCGCAACCCCCGCCCGAAGCCGGGCACGTGACGAGCGCCGGACTGAGACCTGCGTCCCGGCGCACTATCGGGGATGGGGGGACGCGCCGTCACGATCTGTCGGCCGCCGCCCGGGACTGCCGCAATGCGGAATCGCTCCTCAGTCGGCCGCCGGCTCCTCGAGGGCCTCGACGACCTCTGCGGCCTCGGCGAGCTCTTCCTCGGCTTCTTCCGTGAGATCGGCCACGCGCTGCTTGTATTCCGCCTTGCTCTCTGCCACGCGCTTCTCGAGATCCTCGCGAGCCTTGCGGGCCGTGGAGCGGCCCACCTTCACGGCCTCCTCGGCCTGGGCTTTCCGACTCCGCAGGTCCTCGCGAGCTGAATCCACGCGCTCGGTAAGGTCACCGCGAACCTGGTGAACCCTGTCCTCGACATCACCGCGCGCCCGACGGTACCGTCCCTCGACGTCATCCCGCATCAGGTGGAGACGGTCCTCGGCGTCGTCACGCAACCGCTTGACCCGGTCACGGATTTCCGCCTGCGTCTCCTCGCCCGTCTTGGGCGCATAGAGGAGGGCCACGACCGCACCGAGAATGGTCCCCCCGATGAAGGCACCAAGGCCCGATCCTCGCCGCTCCACGATCACCACGGGGGTGTCGCTGTTCTCTGTCATTTGACCGTCCCATGCTTTGTAAGAACCCGGACGGCGTCAGCACCTTGGCCGACGCGCCCGATCATGCGCTAAATCTATTCCCCAAAGGGGGGGCGTTCAACTTCCGGTCGTCAGGTGCGGGGAGTCTGGACCACCCTCTCGTAGGCTTCCGGGTCCCAGGCAGGCCGCTCTTCCTGGTTCGCGATCTCCAGGCCCAGGTGGAACACCAGCCGCCCGAGGCGCGCCATCTTCTCATAGTCTATCAGCTCCACATCATCCGCGGGTTGATGATACTGGTCATGGGTGCCGTTGAAGAAGAACAGGATCGGCACACCCCGCTGCGCGAAGTTGTAGTGGTCGGACCGCGAGTAGAAGCTCTCCTCAGGCCAGATGTCATCGATCACGGCCATGTCCAGCTCCGGGTGTTCAGCCGAGATGCGCTCCACCAGAGGACCGAGTGTGGACTCTTCCTTTCCGATGGCCACGATCGTGTCCGACCAGTTCCGCCCCACCATGTCCAGGTTGATGTTCGCTACCGTGCTCTCGAGCGGAAACGTCGGATTCTCAGCGTAGTAACGGGACCCGAGAAGGCCCTTCTCTTCGCCGCTTACGATCAGGAAGATGATCGACCGTCGCGGCGCGTTCTCGAGGCCGGTGAACGCTCGGGCGATTTCGACCACGGTAACCGTCCCGGAACCGTCGTCGTCCGCCCCGTTGTAGATCGAGTCGCCGTCCACTGCCCGACCGACGCCCACGTGGTCCATGTGGGCCGTGACCAGGACATACTCATCCCTGAGTTCTGGATCGGCTCCCCGGAGTAGCCCGATCGTGTTCGGCGCCTCCTCGACTGCGACCTCCGCTCGCGTGGCCAGCCGCGCCGTCCAGCCGTCCTCCAGGCTGCCGGCCGCGACCTGCTTCGACAGTTCGGCCGGCAGCGCCGCCTGCCCCACGAAGACCACCGGAACGCCATCGGACTCCACCTCGCCGAACACCACGCGTTCGCTGCCCAGGAAACCCTTGAAGCGATCGAATTGGGCATCCGGAAGGTCCAGAACCACGACCAGGCCGGCCGGGCTGGCCGCTCGGATGGCGTCCCGAAGTCTGCCACCGAAGACCTGGCGAATGTTTGCCGTCGTGACCCTCAACAGGGCGACCTGGTTTGAGGCGTTCGGCATGTCGGCCGCGTCCTCGACCAGCACCAGGATTCCGTCCGCCTCGGCGCTCGGCCCGTTGGCCTGCACGAAGAAGTCCTCGCCGTATTCCAGATCTGCGTCTCCTCCCGGTCCTGATATGCCGAACACCTGGCGATCGGCGCTGGCCGGGCTGATACGCGTCATCGGATACGACTGTATGTAGCCGTCACCAGCGCCGGGCTCGAGCCCGAATTCCTCGAACTGGCCGGCGACGTAGTGCGCGGTCTGCGTCAGCTCCGGACTGGGCGTGTTCCGCCCGCGCATGGAGTCGTGGGCGATCACGCCCAACTGCATCCGGAGGTTGCCCTCCGTGATGAGGTCGGCGGCTCGCGCTGCATCCTCGTCGGTCGTCACAGCCATCTGGCCGCACGCCGCGGACGCCGTCACCAGTACCGCGCCCAGGGCAAGCGGGAGAATCTTCTTCAGGCCATTCGTCAGCATCGAATACAGTCCTTTCCAGTGCCATTCGGGCAGCCGGTCATCGGTCTTCCACCAGCGGAGTCATCGGCCGGAACTTCACGGCACGCCCGGTGTGCTATCTCCCCCGACTGTCCGGCGCCGGAGACGGGCTTGCGGTGGGCTCTGGCCCTCCCCATTTACGAGACGCCCGGATACCAGGCGCCGTCATCGCTCTACAGGACAACACTCGAGTAGTCTGAATGGATGCGAGAAGTTCCCTCAGCGACACTTCATCGGGTCGCGCGGTCGCGGACCGAGCGACTGCGGATCGGCTGAATCCAGCTGATCTGGCGGCGCTCGGCAACCTCGAGTTCGTGGCCCACTCGGTCGTGGAGGGATTCCTGATCGGACTCCACCGATCTCCTCACCGCGGCTTTTCCGTCGAATTCGCAGAGAACCGACCGTACGTGCCGGGCGACGACGTGCGGCACATGGACTGGCGGATGTACGCGCGCTCCGACCGCTACTACGTCAAGCAGTACGAAGAGGAAACCAACCTGCGGGCCTACCTGGCGGTGGACACCAGCCGGTCGATGGACTGGACCTCGGCGCCCGGCCGCCTGGTCTCGAAGCTGGAGTACGCCCGTCTGCTGACGGCCTCACTGGCGTACCTGCTCCTGCGGCAGGGGGACGCGGTGGGCCTGCTGGCGTTCGACGATCGGATTCGTGTGCGTGTTCAGCCACGGGGAACGCGCCACCACCTCGGAACGCTTCTCGCTTCACTGGCCCGGCTGCGTGGATCGGGGACGACCGACGCCGGGGGTGCGATCCGCGAAGTGGCTCTCCGCATGCGACGAAGGGGGCTGGTCGTGCTGATTTCGGACCTGCTCGTGGGCCCCGATGAGACTCTCCGGGCTCTGCATTTCCTCCGACACCGGGGGCACGAGGTGCTGGTATTCCATCTGATGGACCCCGGTGAGCGGGACCTGCCCCAGGCGGGCGATGCCGTGTTCTTCGATCCGGAGGACGACACAGAAATCAGGACCGACTCGGCAGGGCTTCGTACGGAGTACAGGAGGGCCGTCGATGAGGCGGTGCGGGCCTGGCGCTTGGAGTGCCGCCGGATGGGAGCCGACTACCACCTGTTCACAACCGACACTCCGCTCGGCGTAGTGCTCGGTGAGTACCTCGAGAAGAGGTCCCGCCTGGGATGAGCTTCCTGGCTCCCTGGGCGTTCGGACTGGCCGCGCTCGCGGCGCTGCCCGTCGCCTTGCACCTGTTCCGTCGCGACACCCGGCGCAGGCTGGCCTTCCCGGCGATCCGCTATCTGCGTCGGGCCAGGGACCGAAGCGCCCAGGCCGTGAAGCTCCGTGACCGGTTGCTGATGGTCACTCGCGTGGCGCTCGTTGGGGCCCTCGCCCTGGCTGCCGCCGCTCCGCTGGCCGGGCGAGGGGATGTCGCGGATCACGTTCCCACGGACGTGGTCCTGCTGATCGACAACACCGGCAGCATGAACCGCGTCGCGGGAGGGAAGACCCTCCTCGACCGACAGCGCTCGCGCGCTCAGGATCTCCTGGGCGCCGCACGGGCAGGTGATCGCTTCTGGGTCCTTCCGGCCGTCGGTCCTCTCCTGGCCTCCGGGGTTCCGGCGGGGGCCGCCGCGGAAGCGGTCGCGGAGGTGGAGGTGACGGATGCCGCGGCGGATCTCGGCACGCAGGTTCGCGGGGCCGTTCGTCTCTTCCCGTCAGGCTCCGAGCGACCGCGGGAGGTCGTGGTGATGTCTGATCTCCAGGCTTCCTCCATCCGTCCCGAACCGTTTGACGTGCCGAGCGATATCAGGCTACTGGCGTCGGTGGTCGAAGCGAGTTCCGCGAATGGAGTCGTCGCAGACGTCCAGGTGGCTCTGCCCGGCCCCGGTAGCGACGGGGTAGTGCTCGTGGACCTGGCGTCCGACGATCCGCGAGCCGACACCGTCGAAGTTCGCCTCAGCATCGGAGGGCAGACGATTTCGATCGCTCGGGCCGAGTCGGGAGGCTCCGCCGTCCTTCGGCTCCCCGACCCGGGGGTCGGGGAACATGTAGTCTCGGTTGAGATTCCGCCGTCCGGCCTCCGTTCCGACGACCGCAGACATTTCGTCCTGAGGACTTTCGCGCCGCCCCTCGTCCGCCACGTCGGCCTGTCCAACGGTTACGTCGCCAGGGCCCTCGAGACTCTGGAGACGGCCGGGCGGCTCCAGGTGGAGGACGCCGCCGGTGAGCCGGCTGCCTGGTTCTCCGAGGGCGTGCCGTCCACCGATATCCCGGTCGCTTCGGGGTCGGCGTGGATTCTCACCCCACCGGCCGACGATGACCTGATGGCACGGTTCAACGCAGCTCTGGATCGGCTCGGCGTGCCGTGGAGAGTCGATGTCGTGAACGTGACGGGCGCTACGGCCCTGCAGCCCTCTCCAGAGGTACCGGGGATCGAAGCGATCCGGGTCCAGGGCCGTCACCGACTCCGCAGCCTCGGAGCGAGAACCGACACGGTGCTCGTGCGAACGGTCGAGGACGAACCGTGGCTGGTTGCGGGACGGGTGTCGGGACGGAGCTACGTGCTGATCGGAAGCCCTCTGCTCCCGGAAGCCACGGACTTGCCCGTGACGGCCACCATGCTGCCGTTCATGGAGGCGGTCCTGTTTCACTGGACAGGCCTCGGCGGGAATCTCCCGGCTCCTGTCCCGGCCGGCGTGCCGTCGACGCTTCCGGCAGGGGCCGATTCGGTGTCGGGCCCGGGCGGAGGCCGAGTTCGGGTAGATGGCGGCAGTCCCTACGTGCCACTGAGGGCCGGGGTACACACGGTCTTCCTGGGCAACGGTGAGACGTCGTTCCTTGCCGCCACGGTCCCCGCTGCCGAGTCGGATCTGCGAACTGCCCCCGCCCCCGTGTTCACGCGGGCCCTCGGCTCGGCCGAGGCCATCGTAGCGAGCACGGAGATGGAGTGGCGGGTCGCGATGTACGGCAGTCGCAGGGGGGCGTCGCTCAGTCCATACCTGCTGGCCCTCGCCCTGGCGCTGGTCCTGGTCGAGGCGGCTCTGGCAACGCCCGGCGAACGCGCCGAGTCATCTCGGCGGATGCGGCCCAAAGGCAGTCGATCGTGATCCGACGCAGCTTCGAATCACTGCTGCGGGCGCGTCCGGACCTGCGCTGGCCGGCGCCGGGAGAACGGTTGTCGGTCGAGGGACTCCCCGGGGCCGGGCCTTCCCTGCTGTCCGCGACGCTTCATCGCGAGACCGGCAGACACGTCGTCATCGTGGCGGACATACCCGGCGATGCTGAGCTGCGATTCGCCGATCTCGAGACGTTCGGGGTCTCGGATATCTCGCGCTACATGCCGCAGCGCGAGACTCTCCCCTACGAGGAATCCGATCCTCACGTCGAAATCTCGAGTCGCCGGGCCGAAGCCATCTCTGCGCTCCTGGAGGGTGACGCCAGGATCCTGGTGACGACATCCCGGGGGCTGGTGGAGCGCTCCCCTGTCAGCACGGCGGGCAGCTTCGGCGTGACGGTAAGGGTGGGAGAGCGTCTGGCCCGCGCCCAACTGGCAGACCGATTGGACGCGATGGGGTTCGAGGCCACGACGGGCGTGCGCGAACTCGGGGACTATGTCGTCCGGGGGGGCATCGTGGACGTCTTCCCGTTCGGCGCCGAAGAGCCGCTTCGGATCGAGTTGTGGGACGACCGGGTCGAGTCGCTTCGCCGTTTCGACCTCCTGTCGCAGCGGTCCACCGAGAGGCTGAACGAGGCGACGATCCTCCCGGTCGCCCTGTCGCGCGAATTGTTCGAGGAAGCTGGCGTGCAGGTCGAACGCCGCAGCCTGCTCGAATTGCTGCCCGACGAGACTCTGTTGCTGTTCGAGGGAGCCGCGTGTGACGAACAGCGCCGAACACAACTGTGGCGGGAGATCCGCCAGGCACGCGAGGACCTCGGAGACGAAGAGGCTCCTCCCGCCGAAGACCTCGTTCTTCCACCGCCGGCAGTCGCCGAGGGGATGAAGCGGCTCGCGGTCGTGCACGTGGATTCAACCGCACGCGACGCCACCGTTCGGCTCGGGCTCGAACCGCACCCGCCGATCGAAAGGCGGATCGGACTCCTGGTGGATGAGATCAGGGTCGCCGTGGACCGGGGCGACCGAACCCTCATCCTGTGCGACAGCTCGGGGCAGCTGGAACGCATGCAGGAGATACTCTCTGACGCGGCGGGCGCGCCCCTCGCTTCTCGCGTCGACGTAGCCATCGGGGGCTTGAGCGGCGGCTTCCGCATCCCCGGACCGGAGCCCCTGCTCGTCCTGACCGATCATCAAATCTTCGCCCGGTCGAGGCGCGTCCGGCGGCACCAGCGACTGCACGGAGTGGCTCCCCTGGAGTCCATCGCTTCGCTGGCGCCGGGCGACTACGTCGTTCATCTGGATCATGGGGTCGGTCGATTCGCCGGGTTGGAGCGGGTCCGGGTGGGCGAGGAGACCGTCGAGACCCTGACTATCGAGTACGCGGAGGGTGAAATCCTCCGCGTCCCGCACTATCGCCTCGACCTCATCGAGAAGTGGACGGGCGTCGGCGATCCGGATCCGGCATCCCGCCCACCCGCCGTTCACAAACTCGGCGGCAAGAAGTGGAAGACGCTCAGGAGCCGTACCGAGGAATCGATCCGGGCGATGGCCACCGAGCTCCTCGATCTCTACGCGCACCGCAGCGTGAGCGACGGATTCAAGTTCAGCGCCGATACCCGGTGGCAACGCGAGATGGAGTCTTCCTTCCTGTATGAGGATACTCCCGACCAGCGATCCGCTTGGCTCGACGTGAAGCGCGACATGGAAACACCCTCGATCATGGACCGCCTCGTATGCGGCGACGTGGGGTACGGCAAGACGGAGATCGCGATCCGGGCAGCGTTCAAGGCCATCCAGGATGGAAAGCAGGTGGCGGTCCTCGCCCCCACCACCATCCTGGTTGAACAGCACCTCCACACGTTCGCCGAACGCCTCGCGGGCTTCCCGGTCAGGGTGGCCGCGTTCTCCAGGCTTCGCACACCGGCCGAGCAGAAGTCGGGCCTGCTGGACCTGGTGGAAGGCCGGATCGACGTGGCGATCGGAACGCACCGCCTGCTGTCTTCCGATGTCGTGTTCAAGGACCTGGGACTGTTGATCGTGGACGAAGAGCAGCGCTTCGGCGTACGCCACAAGGAGCGGCTCAAGGACCTCAAGCGCACGGTCGACGTCCTTACGCTGACCGCAACGCCGATCCCACGGACCCTGCAGCTGGCACTCGGTGGACTGCGTGACCTGTCCCTGATCGAGACGGCGCCGCGGGACCGGATGCCCGTGATCACGCACGTGCTCCCATGGAGCGACGCGGTGATCCAGGACGCGATCCGCCGGGAGTTGGACCGGGCAGGTCAGGTCTTCTTCGTGCACGACCGGATCGAGACCATCGAGGCCCTCGCACAGAGGGTGCGGAGGCTGGCCCCGGGGGGCCGACTCGCGGTGGCACACGGGCGGATGAACGAGCGGGCCCTGGAGGACACGATGGCCGCCCTCATGGATCGGGAGATCGATATCCTGGTCTCGACATCGATCATCGAGAATGGGCTCGACGTCCCCACGGCTAACACGATGGTCGTGCATCGATCGGACCGGTTCGGCCTGGCACAGCTGTATCAGCTCAGGGGCCGGGTCGGACGGTCTCACCACAGGGCTTACTGCTATCTGCTCGTACCGGAGGGAGTCACTCCAGAGGCGGTGCAGAGACTGCGCATACTGGAGCATCACACGGAACTGGGATCGGGCTACCGGGTCGCCCTGAAGGACCTTCAGTTGAGGGGCGCCGGCAATTTGCTGGGCGCCAACCAGTCGGGCTTTGCGCAGGCCGTGGGGTTCGATACATACCAGAGGCTGCTGGAAAGACAGGTACGTCGGATGAAAGGCGAGGAGGAGGAATCGGCCGCGCCAGCCACCCAGGTCAACGTGGAGGGTGAGGCCTACTTGCCGGATGAGTATATCGCCGGCGCCGACCAGAAGATGAACCTGTACCGGAGAATCGCACGCCTGCGGGACACGGCGGAGCTGGGTGCGCTGGAAGAAGAGCTCCGGGACCGATTCGGCCCGATTCCGCGGCCCGCGGACCGGCTTCTCGCCTCCGTGCGTCTGCGCCTCCTGGGGACACGTCTCGGCGTAGAGTGGCTGCGTGTGTCGGACGCCGATGCGCGCATGAACTTTGGACCCGACTCCGTTCCGCGTCTCGCTCTACTCAGGGACGCACTGACCGACCGCCAGATCGCGGTTGAAGTGCGACGCACGCAGCCGTTATCCTTATGGCTTGCCCGCGCCGGGGTGGAACCCCTGCTCCCAACGTTGGTCGCGGCATTGGAACTGCTCGAAGGAGTCCCATCCGGTTGAGTCCGTGGGAGTCCTCGAGTTCATCCCGTACAAGGACAGCCTGGAATCGCATGAATAGAATTCTCGTGTTGGTCGGGATCGCGGCGGCCTGCGTTGCCGGCGGGTGTGGGGCCTTCGAAGACGCCCTGACCAGCCACGCGCGTCCCGCGGCGACCGCGGCCGGATACACCCTCGACCAGGAGGAGCTGGGCCAGCTGATGGCCAACTCCCCCATCCCCGACTCCGCGCTGACTCCCTACTGGGCCGGCGAGTTCTCTCAGCTGTGGGCTGATTTCGTGGTCTTGTCCACGCTGTACGAGGATCCGGACACGACCCGGTCGCTGGACTATACGCGGCTCATGGAAGACGGTCGGCACCTGTCGGCCATCGCCGTCATGCGCTATCGGGACAGCGTCGTGATGCAGGGGATCGAGCCCTCGGAAGAGGAATTGCGGGAGTACTTCGAGATGCGGCAGCCCTACACTCGGCTGGACGTGCGGCGAGTGTTGTTCTCCGTGCCCACGGACGGCGGGGCCCACGTGCGAGACAGCCTGCTCGCCGAGGCGCGATCGATCCGAGAGCGCCTGGTGGGTGGCTCCGACTTCGTCGCCGTGGCCAGGGAGAAGAGCGACGAACCGGCCCAGGCCAGGGGACAGATCCTCGCTTATCAGGGGCATGACGACTTCCCGCCGAGTGCCGACTCGGTGGTATTCACTCTCCAACCGGGCGAGATCAGCCCGGTCTTCGCATCCGAAGACGAAATCCTGATCTATCGCGTCGAGGCGAGACGGGAGCCCGACTTCGAGAGCTCGCGCGAGCAGCTTTATCGGCTCGTTCTGGAGCGTCGCGAAGAACAGCGTCAGCAGCAAGCCCTGGACAGCGCGGTCGGGGATGCACAGCGCGTCGTCATGCAGGGCGCTCCGGACAGGGTCTCCGAAATCGCGCGTGATCCGACGCTGGCGGTGAGCCGGATTCCAGACGGTCTGAAGCTGGTGACATGGAGCGGAGGCGATCTTTCGGTGGAGGAAATCAGGCGCCTGTTTCTCGTGCGGGACGACATGCGCGGGGTCTTCGCCGAGGCCTCGGAAGACGAAGTACACGACTATCTCATGCAGTTGGCGCGGGACGAGATATTGATTACCGCTGCCGCCAGTTCCGGTGTCGCCGCCACCGCCGAAGAGCGCGAAGCGCTGGCCGTCGGGCTGGCGGACCAGTTGAGTCACGTCGCGGCGCGGATGGGGATCACCAGCCAGCTGGTGGCCAATCCGCGTTTCGACATCGACGAGCAGGGCTACTACTTCCTGCAGGGCGTGATGGCTCGATCGCGAGCCCTTCCGTGGTTGGGAGAATTCCGCGTCGTACTGGATCCGCAGTTCCCCGTACGTGTAGACGACAGCGGTGTGAGGAGCGCTGCCCGCCGGGCCGGTGAGTTACGTGCCGCAGGGGTTGGGCCCGCGGCGCCCGCAACGGAAGCGCCCAGAGTCGAGGACGAGGGAACCCGGGTGGAGGTCGGATGAACATCGCCAGGCTGGCCGGGACCGTAGGGATCTCCAGCATCCCGCTGTGGATCATCGCGGGACTCGTGTCGGCGGCCGTAGCGCAGGAGCCAACGGGCGCCGATCCGTCAGCGGAGCGCCCGGCAGGCATCGCTTCAGACTCCGTCGAGACCGTGGACCGCATCGTCGCGATCGTGGGCGACACGGCCGTCCTGTACAGCGAGATCGTAGAGTCGATCGTCCAGGCGGGAGCCCAGGGTGCCGAGATCCCCGAGATCGGAACGCCCGAATTCGATGCCGCGGCAATGGAGACCCTGACCAACCTGGTCGACTCGCGTATTCTGCTGCAAAAGGCCAAGGAAACCGACATCCAGGTGCCACCGGACCAGCTCGACGGTGAGACGGATCGTCGGTTCCGTGAGATCCGCAATTCGTTCCCGACGGCCACCGAGTTCCAGGACGCGGTCACCAAGTCAGGACGATCCCTGGTTCAGTATCGCCAGTGGCTGCGCGGACAGGTTCGCTCGCAGATGATGATCGATGAGTTCATTCGGATGAATCGCGACAATCTCCCTCCCGTTTCGGTCACTCAGGAGGAAATCCAGGCGTACTACGAAACGAACCTGGTCGGTCAGACCCGGCCCGCTTCGATCTCACTCGAGCAAGTGGTGATCGAGCCCGCACCCGGAGAAGCGGCCCGCGACAGCTCGATCGCGCTCGCCGAGCAGGTGCTGACCGAGCTGAGGGATGGGACGGACTTCGAGATCGCGGCGCGCCAGTATTCCATGGACATGTCAAACCGGGAGCAGGGCGGCGACCTGGGCTGGATCCAGCGGTCACTTCTGGTGCCCGCGTTCGCCGATGCGGCGTGGGCTGCTCGCACCGGCCAACCCGTCGGTCCGGTGGCCACACGGTTCGGCTACCATATCATCCGGGTGGACAATGTACGGGGCGGCGAGAGGAAGATCCGGCACATTCTCATCCAACCCGTGATCGACGAGACCGATTTCCGCCGTACGGGAGAGTTGGCTATCGCCGTGGCCGACTCGATCCGGGAGGGAGCCGACGTTCGGGTCATGGCAGAGCGGTACGGCGTCCGCGAAGTGCCGGTGCGCTTCCCCGAGATTCCATACGACCAGATCAGTCAGTTCGGGGAAGCCTATGTGCAGGCCCTGACGAATCCCGTGCCGGGATCGGTGGTCGGTCCTTTCCAGACCGAGGGATTCATGCCGGGCCGTCCCGTGTTCGCTATCGTCCGGATCACGGGGTATCAGTCTGAAGGCGAGTGGGACCTCGAGGACGTCCGCGAGCAGATCCGCGAGAGCCTGTTGAACGAAAAGGGTTACGTTCGATTCCTCGAGGAGCTGCGAAGCGAGGTGTACGTCGATATCAGGCTCTGAACGGACCCGAGACAGGGCGGTCCCGATCCAGTCCCAGCGCGACATTCCGGACACATTCCACCGACCCAGGATTGCGATCACCCTGGGTGACCCGAGAGGAATCGGGCCCGAGGTTGCCTGGGCGGCGCTCGCGGATCCGGCTCTCGCCGGGGCGGCTGACTTCGTCGTCATGGGCCCCGAGTCCGCCTTTCCGAGTCCGGGTGTTCCATCTGTCGGTAACGTGGAGTTCATCCCCACGGGCACCGGGTCCGACGGCTGCGGCGAGCGGGAGGCCGGCGACCACTCTGCGCGGGCCATTGAACTTGGTATTTCGATGGCCCTGTCCGGAGAGGTCGATGGGCTCGTCACGGCCCCGATCGCGAAGAGCGCGCTCAGGGCCGCAGGCTACGAATTCCCGGGGCACACAGAGTTTCTCAGGGATCGCTGCGGAGTGGCGGACGTGACGATGGTCATGTCCGCGGAAGAGACCGTGCTGGGCGGACCGCTCCGCATCGCTCTCATCACCGTGCACGTGCCCCTCCGGAGCGTCCCGGATCTCCTCGATGTCGAACTCGTGGTCCGCCGCTCCACGATCGCGGCCCTGGCCCTCCGGGACTGGTGGGGCATCGATCGACCGCGTCTTGCGCTCGCCGGCGTCAACCCACACGCTTCGGAGCAGGGTCTGTTTGGCGACGAAGAAGAGCGAGTGCTAGTGCCCGCCGCGGAGCGGCTCGCGGCCGCCGGAGACGCCGACATTATGGGTATATTCCCGGCAGATACGGTGTTCCGGAAGTGCCTCGAGGGCGCGGTCGACGCGGTGGTGGTTCCGTACCATGACGTGGGCCTGGCGGTGCTCAAGACCCTGGCGGGCGATACGGGAGTCAACGTCACCGCGGGTCTTCCTTTTCCGCGCACGTCACCAGATCATGGAACGGCATTCGACATCGCGGGCCGCGGGCTGGCCGATCCTTCGTCCATGAAGGCCGCCGTTGCCCAGTGTATTCGTTTCTGCTGCCGGGGGAGGTAGCGCAGGGTGGTACAGCTTCGCTCGGTCACCAAAAGCTTCAGTGGGTCCACTCCCGCGGTCCTCGACGTCACGTTTCATCTCAAGAAGGGCGAATTCGCCTTCCTGACCGGAGCGTCCGGAGCCGGAAAGACGACGATTCTCAAGCTCGTTCACATGTTGCATCGACCCAGCTCCGGAGAGGTTCGGGTGTCGAGGTACAGTTCGAGCAGGATCAAGCGGCGTGACCTTCCCGATCTTCGGCGGCGCGTGGGTTACATCTTCCAGGACTTCCGGCTCCTGGAGAATCTGACCGCCGAGGAGAACATAGCGTTCGCTCTCCAGGTCACCGGAACCCCAGGAACGAAGATCGGCCCCAGGGTGCAGAAGCTGTTGAACCAGGTCGGCCTTGCCGCGCGAGCCGGGGCTTTCCCGCGTGAACTGTCGGGAGGTGAGCAGCAGCGGGTGGCCGTCGCCCGTGCGCTCGCCAACGAACCCCTGGTCCTCCTCGCCGACGAACCGACCGGGAATCTCGATGAGCGAGCCACCGCCGGGGTGTTTGGCCTGTTCCAGCGGATCAACGCGTCGGGCACTTCGGTGCTCATGGCTACGCACGACGCTGAGCTCATACGACAGCACCGCAACGTGCGGGTGATAGAGCTTGAACAGGGGCGGCTCGTATTCGATTCCGCGGCAGAGATCGTAGCGTGAGGCCCCTTCGCGAAGCCGTTTCGGGAGTCCGGCGGGCTCCGGCGCTCACGGTCCTGTCCGTGATGGCCATCGGACTGAGCGTATTCAGCATCGGCCTGTTTGCCCTCACGGCGCACAACATCGACCTGGCCCTGTCGGATGTGGAGGGGCGTGTGGAGGTCGTGGCCTACCTGCGGGACGATGCGTCCGAAGAGTTGATCGAGATCGCTCGGCACGAGATCGAGTCGTATCCCGAGGTCGAGTCGGCCCGGTATATCTCGAAGGTCGAGGCGCTGTTCGAAGCGTCTCGGGAACTGACCGAGTTCTCCGACATCTATTCGGACCTCGAGGTCAATCCCCTCCCCGCTTCTCTCGAGATCTCTCTCCGGCCGGACTTCCGCACCCCTGGCGATGTGGGGGCGGTCGCAGACCGGGTGTCGAGCTACCACTTCGTGGAAGAGGCGAGGTACGGCCGCGAGTGGGTGGACCGGGTCTATTCGCTCCGCCGGGTCGCCGGCGGCGGGGCCGCAATCCTCGGCCTCAGTTTCGCGATCGGGGCCGCCCTCCTCATCGGAATCGCAGTGCGCATGTCCGTTCTCGCGCGGACGCGTGAGATCGCGATCATGCAGACGGTGGGCGCAACAGACTCGTACATTCGGCGACCGTTTCTCATCGAAGGGCTGTTGACTGGGCTGGCGGGCGGGCTGCTGGCTCTCGCTCTCACCTTCGGCACGCACCAGGCCGTCGAGCGCACCCTGGTCTCCCTGGCCTGGCTCCCCGACCTGTGGACCCTGGCAGGACTGGCGTTCGCCGGTATCCTCGGAATGCTGGCGGCCGGCCGTGCGGTTCGCCGCGAGCTGCGTCGGCTGGATGTCTACTGATCGGCCGACCGTGAGCGCCGGCCTCCGCCGAATGGTGGTCCTGCTGGTTGCGTTTCTGGCCTGCTCCGCCGGCGATCTCGCGGCCCAAAGTGCGATCGGCGACCAGATCAGGGACAGCCAGGACCGGCTGGACCAGATCCGCCGTGAAAAACAGCAGCTGGCCCGCCAGTACGACGAACTGAGAGGCCAGGTCCACACCTTTGAGGAAGAAATCACCAACATCGAGGGACGGATCGGCTCCTCGCGCAACGCCCTCGACGAGCTCGACCTTCAAATCCAGGCGTACGCGGTGCAGGTCGATGAGACCACGAGGGACA
>Ga0209567_10000755_pt1 | contig 17526 bp, 11 predicted proteins | sample COG_12_FD_184756 | JGI IMG/M metagenome (GOLD analysis project Ga0209567, IMG submission 184756) | Pelagic marine sediment microbial communities from the LTER site Helgoland, North Sea, for post-phytoplankton bloom and carbon turnover... | ecosystem: Environmental > Aquatic > Marine > Neritic...
GATAGGTAAGGCTTCTGCAACACGGTACGTGCCGAAGGATGTAAGCTCCTTGATCTCGAAATTACCTCTATAAAGGAGGATCAATGAACATACGGTCTTCACGAAGAACTACGCTATTCGTGGCTGGATGTGCTGTAATACTGGTGTTCGCCATCTCAATTGCAGGAAATATTCTGCAATCTGCTTCGTTGGTAGAGGGGGGTACCGCCGATGCAGCTGAACCAAGAGCGGCCGCAAGAGACAATTATTTTCCGAACACCGAGGTACTCGGTGCGAACGAGATGCGCGTGGTTGCGCTGGGGACAGGTACGCCGAATTTTCGTCGCTCGCAGGCGTCTGCATCGTGGCTCGTCGAGTTAGGTAACGGGGAGAAGTTCATTTTCGACATTGGTACCGGGTCGCTTACGAATCTCGGCGCACTGGAGATTCCGTATGCGTACCTGGACAAGATTTTCATCAGCCATTTGCATGTTGATCATATCGGCGATCTGGATGCCATGTTCATTGGCGGCTGGGTCTCGAACCGGACCGGGCCACTGCGGGTTTGGGGACCGAGTGGCCTCAAGCCAGAGACCGGGACGAAATATGCCGTCGATCGTATGCGTGAGATGTACACCTGGGATCTGACCGGCCGCAGGGGCAACATGCCGTCGGCGGGTGGCCAAGTTGAAGTGACGGAGTTTGACTACAGCAAGACTCACGTCATATACGAACAGAATGGGGTAAGGATCCGGGCGTGGCCTGCTATACACACGATCGACGACGGGGCTTGACGTGTTGGCTCTGCACGGGTCCAGTCCCCGCTGTGGTGAACTGAGCGACCCAGTCGTGCACGGCTTCGCAGGACCATAGGCGATTGCGGCAGCCTGGGGGATGGATACGCGGCGGCAGTGGGTTACCGGCACTGAGCTTGTTACGCAGCCGGCCCAGTGAGATGCCCAGCAAGCCGGCGACCTCTTTATCGGTGTAGTATTTTCCACCTTCCGGCAGATACCCGCTCGTCAAGTCGTGCCTCCTGGATAATGTATTGATCATTTCGGAAGCACAATGAGACACGCTGCGTCACGTGAAGACCATAGAAAATACTTTCAAATAGCAGCGGGGTTTTTCTTGAAACGCTCCACCTATAAAAACTCTAACTTGATTCAATTGCCCATTTGCATCGCAAGCAGAAGTTGCCCGGTGTGAACGGCGATGTCCTTAATAATTGCGGAGTACAACCCTTGATTTCTCATCATCGCCAGTGTTCCAGCCATACCTTATACTCTGTTGGCCGCAAACGGTAACGCGCAATATTTCCCTCGTGAAGATTCATCATTTCCGTTTCTACTACCTCTACAAATCGCGCTTGATCTTCTTGAATTACCTCCTCCAAAGCACGCTGCTTGATAAAGGCTGCGGCAGCTTTTTTATTCATATACCTGCAAACAATCTCCGCGACAACCTCAGCCATCAATTTTCGATAGCGCAGACGAAACGGGTCTGGGTCTCCCAGCGACTGGCGCACAGCTGAATAACGCGCGCATGAACGTTCATAAGCCCAGATAAACACATCGCGTAACAGCTCGATACGATTTAGTTCATACACACCCAGAACCCCGTCGACATATGCTCGCTCGGGAACATCAACAAAGGAGAGCGGGCTCAGGTTCTCCCGAATTAACGGGATATTCGCCGCGAGACGCGAAACGCGCTTGTTCACGTCCTCAAAAGGTTGCAAGTACGAAAGATGCACCAGGGTGAAAAAAGCCTGTTCAAATGGGTCCCTAATCGCCACCACGATATCGAGAACCTGTTGGAAGCATTCATCGATCAACTGCGGCACTTCCAATGGATGGTAGACCGTACCGCCTATCTTCACCGCAATAGAACGCAAACGCCCGCAGGCCCATGGATCGGGCAGCAGGTTGTCTGAAAGCAAGGCATGCAAATTCAGGATGGTATAGCGATTGAAACCGATTTCCTCGGCCTGCTCGACCAACAGTTCGATGGCAGCCTTGTGGTTCAGGATCATCTGTGCTTCCCGCGCATCCTTACCTTCGGCGGTTTCGCCCAGCTCTAGCAGACGTTCGGTTTCGAGTAGCGAATATGTGTTTCCTTCCAGTCGGCTGGAGTTCCATGACAGGTCTATAAGCAGGCGGTCATAAATCTTCCGCACATAAGCCCCGGCCGGATGCTGGCCATCCGGTGAGCGCCCTATGTCGAGAAGACGCTGCCGTATTTCTGCCGATAAATAGAATGTCTCGTTGGGCCTGTAGCCATCGAGAAAAGCCCGCTTATATCCGACCGGATTTCGGTGTTGAATCGGCTCACGGACGCTCTCTTTAATAGTCTTTGCCTCAGCAGAAATGGGAGGGTAGACTTCGACTTGAGAAGCGTGTCCTTTAATCGCGAGTTTGCCGGGCGCAGGACTAACAATTACATTTCCCGAAGACAGCCGATAGCGACGACCCCGGCCACGACCCTCGGCAATCAGCCTGTTTTGTCCGACCAATAATGCCAGACGTCGCTGCAGCATCCGGGGTGGCAGATCGATGTCCAACCCATCACGGATGGTCTTGACCTGCACGCCGTCTGGATGCGCCGCCACAATCTCAATGATGGCCTCAAGTTCTTGTTCGGGTATTTTTTTAGGCATGCATCATAATTATATGTCGCTAAAACACTTTAAGCGACATATACCACTTTATTTGTCGCTTATTCGCCTTATTCGTCGTGAAGAAGTGTAAAACGTCGCAAACAAGGTCACTCCAGACGCCTCCTCCCCGTCCGTTTGGTCGGACTTGGATGGATTGCACCATTACTATTTCCCCAAAGCTGCGTAAGTTTTCGGGGCCCGCATCCAGCTCCCGCTCACGGCATAATCGACAATTCAACACCCGCAGGCGGCTTGATGTCACTGACTAACTTGACGGTCGATGGCAATTCTGATCAAATTATGGAATCGTTATTTCCATTTTTCGACTGATAATGGAACTCATAGGTCGATTTTTCGAAGTTCCACGGCAAAGTTGCTTCCTGTTCGGTCCACGGGGCACCGGGAAATCCACCTGGTTGCGGGACCGTTTGCCCGGTGCGCTGTTCCTCGATCTTTTGGTGCCGGACCTTTATCGGTCGCTGATCGCCCGGCCGGAACGCTTGCGAGAGTTGCTCGGTGGCTCACCCCATGCCGATACCGTTGTGATCGATGAAGTGCAGCGGGCACCGGAACTGCTCACGGTAGTCCACGCCGTGATGGAGGAGCCTGCGCCGCCTCGGTTTGTGCTGACGGGTTCCAGTGCGCGGAAGCTGCGTCGTGGTGGCATTGATCTTCTGGCCGGGCGGGCGATCCAGCGAACCCTGCATCCATTCATGGCAGCGGAGTTACCGAGTTTCGATCTAACGTTGGCGCTGAAGATCGGCCTGCTGCCTCTGGCGGTCAGCGCACCGGATCCACAGGAGGTTCTAAATGCGTATGCGAATCTGTACGTCGACGAGGAAGTTCGGGCCGAAGGATTAACGCGGAATGTTGGCAACTTCAGCCGTTTTCTGGAGGCCGTGAGTTTTTCGCATGCCTCGCAGATCAATCTTGCGGCGGTTGCCCGGGACTGTGCCGTGGAACGTAAGACCGTTGCCGGTTACGTTGAGATATTGGAGGATCTCTTGCTGGCATTTCGACTACCGGTTTTTCGTAAGCGGGCCCGGCGAAAAACCGTGGTCCATGAAAAATTCTATTTCTTTGACGCTGGCGTGTTTCGATCCATCCGGCCGAAGGGCCCCTTGGATCGTCGAGAAGAGATCGATGGTGCAGCGTTTGAAGGATTGGTTGCGCAACACCTGCGAGCCTGGATTGCTTACTCACCAGAAAAGTATGCGTTGTACTTCTGGCGAACCCAGGCAGGCAGCGAGGTTGACTTTGTTGTCTACGGTGAGAATGGTTTCTGGGCCATCGAAGTCAAAAACGCGGCCCAAGTAGATCGCAAGGAGTTACGCAGTCTGAAAAGTTTCAGAGATGACTATCCGGAGGCCGAAGCACTCCTGCTGTACCGGGGTAATGAGCGATTGCGCGTAGACGATGTCTGGTGTCTTCCGGCCGAGGTGTTTATGAAAGATTTGAAGCCTGGCAGAAAACTGACTGAATGGCGGAATGGCTAACTTGATGGATACAAAAAAGGTAAGGGTGCGTATCTGGATTTGTCACAATTTTGTCACAGCAGCAACGTAATTCGACGTGATCCGGTGTGATGTGGTATTCCATAGCCCAACCCGAGAAAACCCCGCTACGGGCATTCGGTGAAGCCTCACGGGGGAAAACTGGAAACGTGCGAAACATTCAACCGAGGACCGCGGCCGTCTGATGCTGGGTGCCTCTGAAGATTCGACCCCGCCCACGTCTCGTGAGGTCTGGCGTATATGACGTAGTGTTTACAAGATATACTACGCCGGGAACTAACTAATGCTGCAGTGCGTCAAAAAAGTGCCTTTATGTAGTCAAGTGAGATTGACATCTCGGCTATAGTGCACGCTAAAGGTACTGAAACCCGCACCTAAACGAGCCACAGAGCGCCATGCACAAGCACATCCATAGGCATGGCAATACGCCCGTCAGCTTCACTGAATCCATCAATACTAGTCTGAACCTGCTCAGATTCATTGAACAAACGGTGGACATGCTTGCGTCCATAGAACGACTGCTTGAAGAAGTAACCAATACGCTAAACAATGCGGTCAAAGGAGTTGAAAACTTCGATGACGAGCTGCCGGACATCAATGTACAAATTGAGCAGTTTGACATCAGCGCCGGCATGCTGGCGAACCGGATCAAACAGCTATTCAACCAGCGGGATTGGATTACGATAACGCCTTTACTGGGCGACGATGATCGTGATTACATGCTCAATAGCACCAATCGGATTATCGATGCTTTCAAACGTGCTCTGGATGCTACGGAACGCATGAAGTGGGCCTTGATGGAGAATCAGGCAGAGTTCTCTGAAAGAATGGGGCAGGCCCTATCCGTAGACGAACTCATCAAGGACCTTAACAAGTAATCTCAAGTGCCGCCTCTAGGAATCGAGAAGGATAAGATCGACCGAAAAAGGATTTTCGACAAAGATTACAAGAAACTTCCGCAGAGAATTAAACAGAAAGTCGAGCGCGCTATCAGGGATCTCGTTTTACCCGATGAAAGATTCCCCGCGTGGCGGGATTTAAAGAAGCGCAACCTCTGGCAGATCCGGATTGATCGCGGATACCGGATGACGTTTAAAGTAGAAGATGGTCAGCGTTCGTCAATCCTCTGCCATCGATTTGGCGTATGTTCTGCTGGGTGAAAGAAACTATCATCAAAGCAATCAGTATGACTGAGTAATCGGATTCTGGGCTTTAATCATCGGGCTGTCGGTAGTGGCGCTGACGCTTGCTGCGGCAAATCTCTACAACGCCGGTATAAAAGAGTAACGGGCTGATATGATGCAATTATGGAAGTGTCGCATTAAGCCGGCAGGGTATGGCTATTCATTAGTTTGCTATGCAACAAATTGCTGTTTTATCGAGTCAACGTAGCGCCCCCCGACATATCGGAGCATCGAATTGGCCACGCCAAGGTTATTCTCGAGTAGCGCCAACACATCCTCGGTACTCGTGAACAGTACCGTGGTATGTGCAGATGTCCGCGCTGTTGCGCCTCTTGGTTCACCGCAGATCACGCTCAATTCTCCGGCCGTGTCCCCCGGGCCAAGCTCCTCCACCACTCGCTCCGCACCGTTCATACTGACCACGAGGTCAACCGCTCCCTCCAGCACGGTATACACGCCATCGGTTCGATCACCCTGACTAAACAGCACTTCACCGGCTTGCGCGGTATGCCGTTGGCTGGCCAGGGCAATCAGCTTAAGCTCATTTTGCGGCAGTGCCGAGAATAGTGGCACTAGCGACAGATTTTCCAACTCTACTTCCGGAATACCCACTTCGGCTTTCTCCGAGGAGGTTTTTGCAGATTCAACCGCTTCAATCACCTGACCGTCGAGTGATCGCACCCGGCCCGCTTCGATTTCAAACACCTGGTCAAATTGCATTCCGTCCGGAACAGATTTGTCCATCCAAATCATCGTTGCCTGTGGTAGGAGCTGGCGTATTTTCCTAGCTATTTCCACCCTGTCTACGTCGCCGAAGCTGGTCAGAGCCTGATTCAACACAATAATATCGGGCCGCTTGATCAATGCCCGGATGAGTGCCACGCGCTCACGAGCCGGAATCGGCAGCATCGACCCCCCGATACCGGTCCTAAACTCACTCACCAGGAGTTCAATATCCTGGCGCAGTCCGAGCTCTTCGAACACCGCCTGAACCATGTCGCGTATCCTACGTTCGGCGCCGGCCTCTGAAAACGCAACTCGCCCAACCAACACATTGGTCAGCACGCTGGTGTTGGGTAAAAAGGAATCCGCGGTGAAAGGAACAATGGCGTCGCGCAGACGGTCAGGCAAGTGATCCTGAAAATACGCCCTGGCCCTGAGCAAAGCCTGCTGCATGTCTTCGTCGATGAGACCGAGCCGGTGCCGCTCGGGCGTCAGGCGATAGACCCCTTCCGTAATCAGGTCGTAATCCTCGCCGGCCAGTTTGCCAAAATCCAGGGCAGCCCGTGACTGAATATCTTTAAGCACCGGTAGCAACGATTCTTCCATGAAGCTGTAGCGCTCGTAGAACGGGTGCCCAGGCTTCAGGTCTTTGAACATGTCCAGCATCATGTCCACCAGTTCGATACCGATCTCGCGTATGCGCTGGGTCAACCCACATGCATCCACTACCTCCCTCAAGTACGGTTCGTGCGCCAGATTGTCGGTGGCGAGTCGACGATCTGTGGGTTGCCCGAACAGAATGTTTTCGGCGACACTGGCATACGTGTTGTACTCATCGGGTTCGAAGCGTTTCACCAACGCCTGAAGCCCTTCATCACCGCTGAGCCGTGAGGCCACGACCGCTCTGGCCTCAACTACGGCTTTACTCAGATCCGGGTATCGCACCGGATCAATCTCCACATCGAAACCACGTTCGTACAAGTAATCACTGCCACGCACCAGCCTGAACAGATTCAGCCACCACTGATTGAATTCGTCCCTGTCCTGAAAACCGCTGTCCTGATAACTGACCCAGTCCAGCAGAAATGGATGTGGGCTATTGCCGGTCGCTTCCGCCTCACTGATTTCCTTTCGTATTTCGGGAGTAATTTCGAAATCGTGGGGTGGGAATCGCTTCAGGCTCAGGAGCACGTTATCGCCGATAGTCCCGCTGAAAACGTGAGAGTCCGGCCCGATGTACGCAATTCTTGACCCGGTGACGGCATCGGGCATGGATTCCATTCGATCTCCTCCAATGTACACACTGCCGGAAGTGGGGGTGAGGGTGCGAGTAATGATCTGCGAGAGCCTTTCCCGACCTGCGTCATCCGATCCAGCAATCGCAACCAGCGTCCGTCCCTTAATTTTCATCGAAATGTTACGCAAGACGTGCACGTTGTCATCCTTCCAGGATACGTTGCTGAGTTCGACATCGCCATCCAGTCGCGAGATCGATTCGGGAATGGTTTCCTGCCGACCCGCATCCAACAGTCCTTCCGGCTCGAATTTCTCGATAATGGCATCGTAACGGATGCTCGAATCCATGAACTGATTATAGAAATTAAGCAGTTCTTTCCAAGGGGAAACGAGATCCTTGTAAGCCGATAGTGCCGCGACCAGCGCGCCCAGGGTCAGCTGACCCTGGATCACCAGGTATCCCCCTATGGCGTAGAAAAAAAACGGAGTCAGACTGTTCATCAAATTATTGACGAACTTCATGAAAAACTTTTTCTTATAGATCTCAAACCGAACCCGATAGATCTCGCCCAGCCGATGCGAAAAATCCGAACGGGTATACGCGGTGGTCGCACTCAGATGGATATCCTGTACTCCGTTTACGGTTTCTGACAGCCTTTCCGACAAGCGCCGAACACGCCGCACCTTCTCGCGATGCAGGAGGTTAACCTGGCGCTGAAGCTTAGGAATAATGTAGCCTTGTAGTGGAATAAGGGCCACCGCCGCCAGCCCGAGCCAGGGGTTCTGCACAAACAGAAAGATCAGAATAGTCAGCATCTGTCCGGTCTGGAACAGCGGCTGCGCCAGGGCGTCTCCCATCAAACCTCCCAGAGGTTCGACTTCGGCAGTGACAATGGGGATCAACTCACCTTCGGATACCTTGCGGAAATGCGGTCTCGGGAATCGCAGAACGCGATCGATCAGCTGATAGCGCAAGCGGCGCATCATGCGCTCGGCAATCACCCCCTTGTAGATGTTGATCCGCATTTTGATCACGCCATTGATCAGCACCAAAACGAGGTAACCCATACACAGAGTCAACAAAAATGTGATCTGCTCCAATTCAATGCCGAACACTTCCTTCGGGAAACCTTTACCACCCAGCGCCTCGTTGATGATGAGCTTGGGAATCTCGAGTGAAAAATACAGAAGTGGGAATGTGACCAGCGTAAAGATCAACACGATCACCTGCTGGCGTTTGCTGTGGCGCCAGATATAACGATAGATGCTACGTTCCATGGTTTCGAGCTCAGTTGTTGTGGAGAATCCGAATCCAACCTTCGCACCGGGGACAGGCACGACATTAGAGATCGGGCCGCCCATACATTGTCACAGAAAGCGGATGACTTGGCACCAAAACCGAGGTACGCAGATCTAGCTAGCTCTCACCCTGGAGTTTGGACAAGTCTGATGGGTCAACTCACCGTTGGAAGACGACAGATCGAGACCCTAGAGTTCGCCGACGGCTCAACCCAAAACCTGACGAACCTCAACGAGCAAGTTCGGTTGTCGCGGAAAGTGGAAAGCTGCCGTTCAAATTCCGATTGATCCAGAATCTGAAGGTCCGGAAGTGACCGGGTGCTGACGGACACAGTGCAATAATTTCCAGGTGTTCAAGGCCAGTTTACTTGGTCCGCTTTGTCGGGGACAACCGTCGTTCGATAACGATTAGGTTCTGGGAATTCAAGCGTTTTTTAACAGACAGGACCCGACCCGTTCCGGCCATTGGGGTATTGTGGGTTACCCAGCATCGTGGCCTCATCTACTCAGATAAGCTTTCCGGTATGCCCGCTTTTATCGCAGCATCATACAAACGTTGTCGATCCTCAGGGTCTTTATATGTGCGAATCCATCGCCAGCTTGCCAGATGGAACTTAGGATTCATCTTAAGAAGTACTCTGGTAGCTGACGCAGCGTCATCAGCTCTTCCGAGCTTTGCGTAGGACGATGCAAGGAAAATGTAGCCAAGCTGAGTACCTTCTGGAACCTTCTCCACTCGCGTCTTCCAGGTCTCAGCGGCCTTTGCGTAGTCGCTATTCATAAAGTATGCCATCCCCAGAAATCCAAGCTTTCGGGCTGTATCGACAGGGCTCAGCCTTTGCGCAAACTCCAGGTGTTCTATCGCTTTTTCAGATTCCCCGTCAAACTGTAAATAAAGCCCCATGAACAAGTTTGCTTCATAACCATTCGGTTGAATCGCAAGCGCATGTCGTGTTGCCTCGACTGCTGCATCCGTATCGCCATTTGCAAGGTGAGCACCTCCGAGTGCGATATATCCCCACGCGAGCCCATCATCGAGTTCGATTGCTTTTAACGCAGATTCTAGTGACCGTTGTATGTCGGTGTCGAGTGAATCACCATATCTAAATCTCGCCTTGACCGAATAGTTGAAAGATAATCCTGCGTAGGCTCCGGCAAATTTCGGGTCCAGCTCAATTGCACGCATGAAGAGTGACTCGCCACGTAATATGTTGTCTTTGCTAGGCGCATCCACCATTCTCCTCGCGCGAAGCAACTCATCGTATGCGTCAATGCTTGTCGTATTTTTAAGAAAGATGCGATCATGCTCACTCGCCCCAATGGTTACGGATAATGCCTTGGCCACATGCTGTGCGACCTCCGACTGAATAGTGAAAACATCCTCCAGTTCTCGATCATATCGCTCTGCCCAGACATGCTCGCCTTTGAGCGCATCAATCAACTGTGCGGTTATTCGAATTCGGTTGCCCGAGCGACGGACGCTACCTTCCAACACATAGTGAACACCAAGATCTTCAGCAACCTGGCGGATCTTTACTGGTGTCCCTTTGTAGTTGAAGGTGGAATTTCGCGCTACTACAAACAGGCCAGAGACTTTTGACAAGTCAGTGATTATGTCCTCGGTAATCCCATCGGAGAAAAATTCCTGCTCCTTATCTTTGGCGATATTCTCAAAAGGCAGCACCGCAACTGAAGGCTTGTCGGGTAGTTCATAAGACAGCTTTGATGGGTCTGCTGGCTCAATGACAGGCCCGCCATGCTGTAACCACACCGTTACTACAACGATAATAATCAACCCCACAGCAATGCCGAGAAACCAATGGATCCGTTTAAATGGCTGCGGAGATTGATCGGATGAAGATGACGTATTGGGCTCAGGCGGTGGGATAGATGACTCGTCTTCCAGAGCAACAAAAAACACTCGAACCGGCTCATCGAATCCTTTCATTTTCTGCTCGCCGAGGAGTCCATATTCAAACGGGAGTCTGGCTGGTAACGCCTCACGAATTGCCGCAGAGATACATAATCCACCCGGATCGGCAAGCTGCTCCAGACGTTGCGCGAGAACAACTCCAGCCCCTGTAACAGTCTGGTCTGCGATAATTACTTCTCCCAGCGCTATTCCTATCCGGATTTCGGGGCGAATATTGTCCGAAAGCTCATCGTTACATTTTTGATTATCTGCCTGAAAAGCAAGCGAAGCAGAAACCGCATCAGAGGCACGTTCAAACTCCGCTACCAGGGCATCACCCCGCAATTCGTGCGTAATCCCCGAGTACGCTGAAATCGTCTCGGAAAAGCGCTTGAAAACATCTTGCATCCGGTCATGCGCTACACGTTCATCCTTATGTATAAGTGCCGTTGAGCCAACAACATCGGCATGCAAGATAACAGCCAGCTTGGAACGGTCTGCCATTGATTCTTAACGTCGCTCAACTAGACCTGTGAAAGTCTATCGTGATCCGTATTTATTCTCTATACAGTTCCTCCGAGCACGTGGCATGTTTGACCGGTTTTGTTGGCCGGGACCCGCCTCACGCGGTGCAGAGAAACCTATATGCCCAAGGTCTGTTTGCGCGGTCCGCTATGGCGCGGACAGCCGCCAGTCGAGCGCAGGCAATATCAGTACTGACAGGATAGACTGGACTTGACACGTTCTTGCCGGTCGCAACCAGAGCACGCCACGCCCGCAAATTGCCCTAAGGGGACCTTCCTGTGCCTGGCTAATTGTTAATTATCGCCTGAACACCGACACTTAGCCAGTCTTGCTCCAGAAGGTAGCCTACCCTACTCTACCCTCCCATAAAGAGCCTGCTGCTGATTTCCGCACACCTGTTAACAACACTCGCCAAGCTCCTGGGACCCGGTGGGGCCAAGGCCATCGTCGCCGACAGCCTGCTCATGAAACAGCAACTCCTGATCATTAATCGGCCTCGTCGACGTACACCCAATCTGACTGTGATAGACCGGTTGTTGCTAGGCCTCTGGTCGCTATTCCTCAGCCCACACCGCATTCGGCGAGCGGCAGTGATTCTCAAACCCTCGATGCTCTTGAACTTTCATAACATACTCAAGAAACGCAAGTATCGATTGCTCTATACCGCGCGCAGAAAAGGAAAGCCGGGGCCCAGAGGTCCTTCACAGGCACTCGTAGAAGCTATCGTCGAATTGAAAAGGCGTAACACCCGGTTTGGTTGTCCCCGGATCGCTCAGGAGATCAACAAAACATTCGGTTTAAACATCAATAAAGATGTGGTCCGGCGCGTGCTTGAAACGCACTACCGACCGGGACCCGACTCCGGTCACGGCCCTTCCTGGCTGACGTTTATCGGCCACGTGAAAGACAGCCTTTGGAGCATCGATCTGTTTCGTTGCGAATCCATTTTGCTTAAATCTCACTGGGTGCTCGTGGTGATGGACCAATTTTCGCGGCGTATCATTGGCTTTGGCGTGCACGTCGGTGATGTGGACGGTGTGGCCTTATGTCGAATGTTCAACAGCGCCATCTCAACCCGGGGTATCCCTGAATATCTCAGCACTGACAACGATCCCCTGTTCACTTACCATCAATGGACAGCAAATCTTCGCATTCTGGATATTGATGAACTCAAGAGCGTTCCCTATACGCCCCGCTCTCACCCCTTTATTGAACGGCTCATTGGAACCATTCGCCGGGAGTTTCTCGACCACACGTTATTCTGGAATGCGGTTGACTTGGACCGAAAGCTGGATAGTTTCAAAGATTACTACAATCATTCGCCTACACATGCGTCGCTGGACGGCAACACACCCGATGAAATCAGCGGTGAAAGAGTCACGCAACCTGCTCCACTGCATAGTTACGCGTGGGAAAAACATTGCGGCGGTCTGTTCCAACTCCCTAGCGCAGCTTGAGTAACAATTCGCCATGCACAGGTGTACACTATCGAACAGGGATTACGTGGCTGTAAGTTCGGGGAGTATTTCGTACTAGATGACCGAGAAGTACATTAATGAGTAAGTGGGAGAGCCAGGATTCGACGATAGGCGATGAATAAAATTCAGTATTGAAAGACGCCGGGAACCACGGCTCAAGCGTTCGGCGACCTGGGTATTTTCTCTATATGGTGTTTTACCCGCATGAGATATAGCTGCCAGATTAAACGTTATTCTGCGTACTACGCTGGTTGGTGCGTCGCCTTCGGCGAACACGATGCAACCTATGACGAAAACAAAGAGATCAACTGGCTGTACGGGGATTCGAAGATTGGTTTTACCTTATCCCCGCAGCTGAAACGGGTGTTCTTTCGTGAACTTCTGGGAAGACCCAATCGCATCCCTTTAGTCAGCATCCAAGAATTCGAAATCAGACTGGATAAATATCGCATTCCCATGACGCTTGAGGAAGATAGGCGGGGATTAGCGAGTTTCAAGGAATTCATCAACACCGAGGAGGACGTGCACCTTTGTCTTACCAGCCATTTCTGCTATACGCCAGGAACACGGATCATCACCTTCAGCAAGAAGAAGCCGTTGATAATCATATATAAGGAGATTCAACCCATGCAGGTGGAGATCGACTGAAGTAGTCGACACCCACGCAAAGAATAACCCAGGCAGCGCTTCGATGGATCGATCAACCTTCAGGGGGACCCCATCATTGCCCCGCCCGGGGCATGAGGCCATGCGACATTATACCAGGTCCGCCTGCGTGTCTTAGTGGAGTGCCTACCATTGCTGATTCGACTTTCTGTAAGATCGGTAGAGTATAATAATGAGCGTCGTAGTGTGTTGACGTGAACCGCGATAGACGGACTGATATCACCGCCGGGGTCTAAGACTTCGGGCCAACGTCATTGTGAACAATACAACAGACGAGGGGACTGACATGGCAAGCGGATTTCAAGATGGGTACAACTAAGGACCCGGCCACACCAAACCAAGTGCAGAATCGGGACGCCGGTGAGTGGCCACCCCAAGACAACCTGCGGACCTTGCAGCAGATGCGTGACGAGGCCCGCCTGGGTGGCGGCGTCGAGCGGATCGAGGGCCAGCACGGCAAACACAAGCTGTCCGCCCGGGAACGGGTGGATCTATTGCTCGATGAGGATTCTTTGGAGGAATTCGACACCCTCAAGTCCAGCCGAGGCGGACATCTGGGCGGGGGTAGGGAGTATCTCAGCGACGGTGTTCTCAGCGGTCACGGCACAATCGACGGCCGAGAGGTCTGCATCTTCAGCCAGGACTTTACCGTCCTCGGCGGTTCCTTGGGAGAAGCCCACTCAGAGAAGATCCGCAAGGCCATGGATCACGCGGTCCGAGTGGGAACACCGGTGATCGGACTGAATGATTCCGGTGGCGCTCGCATCCAGGAGGGGATTGATGCGCTTGCCGCGTACGGCGAGATCTTCGCGCGGAATGTGAACGCAAGCGGCGTCGTGCCTCAGATCTCCTGCATCATGGGCCCTTGTGCTGGCGGCGCGGTCTACAGCCCCTCCATGACGGACTTCGTTTTCATGGTGGAGGAATCCTCCTATATGTTCGTTACTGGCCCAAACGTGGTGAAAAGCGTAATCCACAAAGACATCAGCGCCGAAGAACTGGGCGGGGCCTCGGTCCATACCACAAAGAGCGGCGTCGCCCACTTCGTAATGCCCAACGACATACTCTTGCTGCGCGAGGTCCGTAGGCTCATCAACTATCTGCCGTCCAACAACCGCCAGCGACCGCCCATCCTGGATCTGCGCGATCCAGTGGATCGAACCGATCCTGCATTGGACTACCTGGTACCGGTCGATCCCAACCAGGCATATGACATGCGGGTACTCATCAACAGCATTCTCGACGGCGAGGAGTTTCTCGAGGTGCATGCCCAATTTGCCCGCAACCTCGTGGTCGGTTTCGGCCGCCTGGGAGGTGGGACCGTCGGGCTCATTGCCAACCAACCCGCGGTGCTGGCCGGTGTGCTCGACAACAACGCTTCGGTGAAGGGTGCGCGTTTCGTCCGCTTCTGCGACGCCTTTAATATTCCACTCGTTTGCCTGGTGGATGTCCCGGGCTTCATGCCGGGCCCGGAGCAGGAACATGGGGGCATCATCCGCCATGGCGCGAAGCTCCTCTACGCGTTCACCGAGGCTGCGGTACCACGGATCACGGTCACGGTGCGCAAGTCCTACGGCGGGGCTCACGTGGTAATGAACTCCAAGCACATCGGCGCCGACATGCATTATGCCTGGCCCACGGCGGAGATTGCGGTGCTGGGACCGCGCGGCGCCGCCGAGGTGATCTATCGGCGCGAGATCCTGTCCTCCTCTGATCCCGCGGCAACGCTGGCGGAAAAGGAGGAGGAATACCGTAAGACGTTTGTTAACCCGTTCCTCGCCGCCAAGCGGGGCTACATCGACGATGTCATTTTCCCCCGGGACACGCGCGGGCGGCTTATCCGTGCTTTGCAGTTCCTGGAAGACAAAGACACCACTCGGCCGAAGCGCAGACACGGCAACATCCCGCTCTGAGGTGCACCCATGTTCGACAAGATCCTGATTGCCAACCGGGGAGAGATCGCGCTTCGGGTAATCCGTACCTGCCGGAAACTGGGCGTAGGAACGGTAGCCGTCTACTCTGACGTAGACTTCCGCTCACCGCATGTGCGTGAGGCGGACGAGGCTATTTATCTTGGCCCGGCGCCGGCCTCGCAGTCCTATCTGGTCAAAGAAAAGATCATCGAAGCGACGTTAAGTCGCAACTGCCAGGCCATCCATCCGGGTTACGGCTTTTTATCCGAGAACGCGGAATTCGCGCGCTTGGCCACAAACGCGGGCATTGTGTTCATTGGGCCTCCGGCTGAGGCCATTGCCACGCTCGGGGACAAGATGGCTTCCAAGGCTCTGGCCCTGCGCGTCGGGGTACCTGTGGTTCCCGGGCATCACGAGCCGCTCTCGGACCTGGAGGAGGCACGAAGCGTTGCCGAGCAGATCGGTTATCCACTGCTGCTTAAACCCGCCGCCGGGGGGGGCGGTCGCGGAATGCGCATTGTGAACGACGCTGAAGAACTCCCTAACGCGCTGGTGGCTTGCCAGGATGAGACCCGGAAAAGCTTTGCCGACGACCGGATCTTCATTGAGCGTTTTGTCGCGCGGCCGCGTCATATCGAAATCCAGATCATCGCCGATCAGCACGGAAACGTCCTGTTTCTGGGCGAGCGGGAATGCTCGGTGCAGCGCCGTTACCAAAAGGTCATTGAGGAGTGCCCATCTGTGTCTCTCGACGATGGACTGCGTCAAGAGATGGGACAGATCGCCTGCACTCTATCCAGGGAAGCAGGATACACCAACGCCGGAACCGTAGAGTTTATCCTGGATGAAGATCGACGCTTCTACTTCCTGGAGATGAATACCCGGTTGCAGGTCGAACATACGGTTACGGAGTGGGTTACCGGGGTGGACCTAGTAGAACTTCAATTGCGCGTGGCGAACGGAGAGTCTTTGCCACTGAAGCAGAAAGACGTTCGCCTTCAAGGCTGGGCCATTGAGGCCCGGATCTGTGCTGAGGACCCGTCCCGTGACTTTTTTCCGACTACCGGGATGATTACCCGATACGCCCTGCCAAGGGGTCGCAATATACGGGTGGACGATGGAGTGGCCGCGGGCAGTGTCATCACCATCCATTACGATTCCCTTCTGGCCAAGGTCATCGCGTACGGCGAAAACCGCGAACAGGCCCGGGAGTCATTGATTCAAGCGCTGAATGGCTACCACATTGCCGGTATCACCACCAACATCGACTTTGCCAACTCCATCGTTGCGCATCCCGCCTTCGCGGAGGGCGACCTGTCGACGCTCTTTATCGAGGAGTACTTCGAAGGCGGCATTCCCAAGGAACCGCCGCTGCGGGAGCACCTACACTACATGGTGCTCGCTGTCACAACTATCTATCACTTCCGGCAGAGTCTGGTTCGCGACTCGCTGAAGCCTATGGCGACCCAGGTGGGCGGCAAGCCGGTGGCGCGCAGGTACTACGACTACGTCATACAGGTCTCCGACGGTGTCTTTCACGCCCGGGTTGAGGGCACAGGAGAGCCGCGGAAGTGGCGTATGGCGGTGGATGGCACCGAGTATGAGGTGGTGACGCCGCCGTTCGAGTTCTACCGGCGCCGGTTGAGGCTCAAGATCAACGGCCGTTACCATATGTTCCGGGCCCGCTATCAGGAACATCACATTCAGGCCGCGTACTGCGGCATCGTGCGTACCTTCGAGATCTATGCCCCTCGTGAATGGGAACTTGCCGCGCACATGCCGCCGCTCAAGAAGAAGGCAGAGGAAAACGTCCTACGTTGCCCCATGCCGGGGCTGGTGGTGGCAGTGAACGTAGAGGAAGGAAGCTACGTGCGCCGCGGTCAGGAGCTCGTACGGATCGAATCCATGAAGATGGAAAGTGCCGTCGCCGCGCCAAGGGAGGGCCTCGTCGGGAAGGTCTCAGCGAGCTCCGGGAAAACGGTGGAAACAGGCGACCCGTTGCTGGAATTCACCGAGCCTTCATGCGATGGATAGAAGATACAATGCCTTTGTTGTGTGACGGAATTCCAAGGTTCGGACTGTTAGGGGAATCGAAAAAATCCTGGAGCCGGGCTCGGTTCCGATTTGGGTAGCGCTATCTTATCCGTGGGCCTGTGGGGAGTGGGTTGATTCTTCACGTGCGTTTCAGGCTGAGCACGACGTCAGGGAGGTTATCGGGTCCATGCGCTGGGGCTGCGCTATTTTGATCTCACGGAAGACGTGGCGACTACTCGGGCCATCCGTGAGATGAGCAAGACGGCTAGCCCGCATTTCTCACCAGGATCCCGAGCGATTGCGCAGGACAGGTGCCGATGAACGCCGGGCTGGAGTGAGATGCATAGCCGTAGCTATGGATCGAATGAAGCCCAAGTGCATCGGGGCCTGGACCAGCCAGCGCC
>Ga0209567_10000757_pt1 | contig 17492 bp, 19 predicted proteins | sample COG_12_FD_184756 | JGI IMG/M metagenome (GOLD analysis project Ga0209567, IMG submission 184756) | Pelagic marine sediment microbial communities from the LTER site Helgoland, North Sea, for post-phytoplankton bloom and carbon turnover... | ecosystem: Environmental > Aquatic > Marine > Neritic...
GCGGCCGGCGGTAGTATTCGGTTGCGCCCAGCAGCTGTCGCACCGCGATCCGCTCTCCCGAGCCGGGCTCGGCGAACGCAGCGCGTCAGACGTACCGATCGATGGGAAGAATCTCGAAGACCCGGTCGGCGATCCGTTGCCAGACGCTGCGTGCTGGCTGTTGGCTGGTCGTCCCGGTCGTATCGGTCCAGGTGACATTCCCGTCTCGGTCGATTCCCACGCGCCACGCGTTGGCGGGCGTCGTGAGCTCCTCGATGGCGTCGGCATTGCGCTGCGCAAGGTCCGCGTTCTCCACGAGAATCCCGGTCTCGGTGTTGATGAACTTGGATCGCGGATCGAGGTTCACCGAGCCGAGGAACACCTTCTCCCGGTCGATCGTGTAGACCTTGGCGTGCAGCCCGAGATACCCGCCGACGTTCGGAGCCGTCTCCCAAGCCGGTTTGACCGCCGCATCGGCGCGCAACTCGTAGAGTTCGACCCCTGCCTGCACAACGCTCTTCCTCGCCCGATCCAAGCCACTGTTGGAGATCGTGCCGCTATTCGAGGCAAGCGAGTTCGTGAGCAGACGGATGCGCACCCCCCGATCCACCAAACGGCCATAGAACCCGACGTCCATCTCGCTGGGGGCGAAGAACGGCGCTACCACCACCAGCTCCTCGCGTGCGCTGGCGACCGCCTCGTGCAGAGCGGTGATGACTTGGGTCGGACCAGTATCCGCCGTCGGGCCCGGGATATCGGAAGTGATGTGGAGTGTGCCGTCCGGGACGGGAAGAGTGCCTGACTCCACCCGGTCTCGCCAGGCGGTGTTCGTCGTCAAGTCCGGGGGGAGCGCACCAGCGCGTGCGGCAACCTGCTGGTCGACGAGTCTCTGGAAGGTTTCCAAATCGGACTGCGCTACGGAGCTATCCAGTGCCGAGGCCGGCACCGCCGGCTCGCTGTTCCAATACGACTCGAAGACGCCGCGGAGCCCGGCCACTCCCGAGCCGGACAGCAACACGTCGTAGTCCACGAGGTTGTACGCCGGATGGAGCCCGTAGTGGGCGTCGGCGATGTTCCTGCCGCCGACGATCGCTCGTTCGCCGTCTGCAATCAGCAGCTTGTTGTGCATCCGCCGATCGAGCTTCGAGAACCGCGTCACGGACTCGATCGCCTCCGTGACCACATTCGATCGGTGCGACCACAATGGGTTGAACAAACTCACGGCGATGTTGGGGTGGAGGCTGAGGCTCGCTGCTCCGTGGGTCCGCTTCCGGAACCGAAGGTCATCGACGAGCAGCCGCACCGCAGCCCCTCGGTCCGCCGCCGCGATCAAGCGCTGCAACAGCAGGTACCCGACGTTGTCGGAGTCCCACTCGTAATACTGCAGGTCGACCCCGGTCGTTGCCTCGTCGACCAACGCCAATCGTGCCGCCAGAGCGTCGAACGGCTCATGAATCGGCGAAATGTGGGTGGCGGTTGTCGCTTCGGTCATCTGCGATGGTCCCAAACGGCGGAGTCGGGGCGTCAATCGTTAGCACGGTACGGTGAACCTGGCGTTGGGGGCTAGCCGATTTCGGCCCGTATCCGTGGCCGATCTCCGCGCCGCCGCTAGAGCTTCGGTATCCGCAACTCGGGATCACCCGCCGGCGTCGACGGGGGTCCTCGGGCGGCCCCCGTTGCGGCAGTTCGATCGAGTTTCGGTGCGCTCATGACGAGACGGCGCGGACGAGGAGCTGGTGAGGCAGGCCTCAGGATGGCTAGTCGAGGCCGACTAGAGCCGATCCGTCGGAGTTGTCGATGATGAACTTCCAGCTGCCATCGGCCTGCCGCCGGAGTACCTCGGCACTGACGCCTACCGCCGACGAGCCGTCTCGGCGGTGGACCGTCCAGGACCAATGCACCAGCGCGATGTTGTCTGCCTCGAATGCCGCGAATGCGTTCAGCGTCAACGAGAGACCTGAGTCCAAGAACGTTTGATGGGCATCCCGTATGTTCGCCAATCCCGTAGCCCCACCATGCAGGTCGAGGAAAACCGCATCCTCCTCGTAGAGGCTCATCACCCCATCGATGTCGCCCGCTTCGAGGTACTCGGCGAGCTGCCTACTCACGCTCTCCGGACCACTCGAACGCCCCTGGGTCCCTCCCCCGAGTACACGGTCAGGCACTCGGCCTACTCCCCCGCCGATGGACGGACCAGGCGGCGCAGCAACTCGGACCGCATCGCCACGAACTGAGGCGAGGCCTTTGTCTCCAGTTGGTCTCGGGGCCGCGCCAGGCCGACGTCGACGGTCTCGACCACTCGGCCTGGGGCGTGGGACAGCACGATGACCCGGTCTGCGAGGTAGATCGCCTCATCGATGTCGTGCGTCACCAGCAGCACCGTCACCCCGATGCGGCGGTGCAGATCCAGGACCAGGTCCTCCAACTCGGCCCGGGTCTGGGCATCCACCGAGGCAAACGGTTCGTCCATCAGCAAGAGCTGGGGGTGACTCGCCAGCGCCCGGGCGATCGCAACCCGCTGCTGCATGCCGCCGGACAACTCCCAGGCGTATTCGTCGGCGTGCTCGGCCAGGCCAACGTCGGCCAGAGCTTGGGATGCCCGGTCGGTTCGCTCCTGCTTCGAAGTCTTCCCCCACAGCGGCGCCTCGACGTTCTGGCGAACCCGCAGCCAGGGGAACAGCGACCGGCTGTAGTCCTGGAACACCATCGCCAGGCCGTCGGGGGTCCGCTCGATGTGCTCTCCCTCGAACACCACGGAACCGGACGTCGGCTGGAGCAAGCCGGCCACGATCCGCAGCATCGTGCTCTTGCCGCAACCTGACGGCCCGACAATCGTCACCACCTGGCCCTCCGCCACGGAAAAGCTGACGTCCTCGACGACGTCACGTGCCGCATCGCTGTACCGGTGGGTTACATCCTCGACCTGGAGTAGCGGGTCAGCCATCGAGCCCCCTGGCGCTCGTTGCCCGCCACCCGAGAAGGCGTGCCTCGAGCAGAACCAGCAGCGAGTTGAGCACCAGCCCCACCACTGCCAGAACGACGAGCGCGGCCCACATGGCGGCGAAGTCGAACCCGCGTTGCGCTCGGATGATCGTGTAGCCGAGGCCGTTGGTCGCCCCGACGAACTCGGTGAGCACCATCAGGATCAACCCGATACCGAGGCTGACCCGAACCCCGGCGAAGATCGAGGAGCCGGCATCGGGCACGATGATCCGCATGATCCGCTCGCGCCGGCCCCAGCCGAACGTGCGCCCGGATGCGATCCGCACCTCACTCACCGACATCACCCCATCAATCGTGTTGAACAGCACCGGCCACACCGCCCCAAAAGCAATCAGCGCTGCCTTGGGCAGGTCACCGGCACCGAAGGTGACGAAGACGATACCGAGCACGAGCGGCGGCGGGATGGCCCGGCCGAACTCCAGCAGCGGCTCAACCCAGGCCCGCCACCCGGGCCGCAGCCCAAACAGCAGACCCCACAGGATCCCCGAGACCACAGCAAAACCCCATCCGAGGGCGAACCGCCACAGGCTCGGCAGCAAATCATCGAACACCACGTCACCGAGGAACAATTGACTCGCCGGGCCGGAGAAGTAGTCGAGCCGCAGCACCTCCCAAATCGCCGCCGGAGTCGGGAAGAAGATCGAATCCAACCCGGTCGTGATGAAGTGCCACACCACAACCATGACGAGAATCGGCAACACCCACACCGCAGCGCGCCCCCACCACGACTCGCTCGCCGGGGTAGCACTCGGGGGCGCCACCGCCGTCATTGGGCGAGACCTCGCCGCCAGCCAAACACCCGTCGCTCGATCGCAACCAGCACCGCGTTGGTGACAAGACCGAGGAGTCCGGCGATCACCACCGTGGCGTACATCGTCAACAAGTCTCCCGCCGCCTGGGCCTCGACGACGATCCCACCGAGGCCACGATCCTCGCCGCCGGGCAACAGGAACTCGACGCTGACGGCCACGATCAGCGCAATCGCCGACGCCACCCGAACGCCGGTGAATACGAACGGCGACATCGTGGGGATCGTGACCCGGGTCAGAACGCCGAACGAGTCGAGGCCAAACGAGCGAGCCGTCTCCTTCGCCACCGGATCGACGGACCGCATTCCATAGATCGTGTTGAACAGGATCGGCCACAACGCGGCGTAGGCCACGGCGAGCGACCGACTCACCACACCGCGCCCGAGCAGGCTCAACAACAGCGGGGCAATGGCAACCGCCGGCAGCGGGCGCAGCAACTCGACCGGGCCGCGCGACAGCCGAGCCAGAAGCCGCCAGGAACCCAGCGCCATTCCCAACCCCACGCCGATCACACCCGCAACCAATAGACCGAGTCCCCACGATTTCATCGTGGCCAGAACGTCTGCCCAGACGTCGGGTTCGAACAGCATTTCCGCCGTCCGCGCCAACACCTCACTCGGCAGCGGCAACGACGCTGAACCGATCAAACCGGTCCGCACGGCTGCCTCGAGCAGCACGACGAACACCGCAGAACCAAAGATCCCCCGGGTCACCGCAGTAACGCGAGGGATCGGGGTCGTGCGGACCGACGTCGTCATCAGCCGTTGATCACAAACAGTGACATATCGAGGGGCTCGTCGAGGTAACCCAGATCGAACATCAAGTCGGCCGGGCGTTGAATCTCCTCGACCGTCAGCGTCGTCTGATACAGCGGCAGGATCAGGGCTTGTGCCGCTTCCTCAGGCACCGCGGAGTACACCGGAATGAACGCACGCAGGGCTTCCTCATCGGCGAGCAGATCGGTAGTGGCCGCCTCGATGGCACGCCGGAAGGCGGCCGTCGTGTTCGGGTTCTCTGCGGCAAATTGCGCGGTCGACATATAGCCGGCGATCGGGAGGTTCTTGGCGGAACCCGTGTACGGGTCCGCGATCGACCGTAGACCAGACACCTTGGCGAACGTGGTGAACGGCTCGGTGAGGAACCCGGCGTCGACCGAGCCACTCTCGATGGCCGGGATGATCTCGGGGAAGGCAACCTCGACGTAGTCGATCTCGACATCGAGACCTTGGTCGGCGATCAACGCTTCGATAGTGATATCGCCGACGTTGCCGATGCTGTTGGTCGCCACCGACTTGCCATCGAGATCCTCGAGCGAAGCGAGCGGCGAATCGGCCGTCACGAACACGCCACCTTGGCCGTCGGCGAGGTGGGTGCCGTTGGCCACAACCACCAACGGGGCATCGTTACTCACCGCGGCGGAGAACGACAACCAGTTGATGAAGCTGGCGTCGATATCTCCAGCCAGCAGCAGTTGCGCGGCGACGGGACCCGACTGGACCACCTCAACCGCGACTTCGAGACCCTCGGTCTCGAAGTAGCCCATCGCTTCGGCGTAGAACAACGGGGCGAAGTCGACCAACGGCAGGGCGCCGGCGGTCATCGTGGTCGTCTCCAACTCACCCCCACCGGCAGCAGTGGTCGACGAGGCTTCCGGCGCTGCAGCTGTCGTTGTCGTGGTTTCGCTCGAGTCGTCTCCGCAGGCCGCGGCCGTCAAGGCGACGGCAACAAGCAGCAGCACAAATCGAGACCAGCGGTTGGTCATGGTCCTCCTCCATGCCAGACGGCGCACGCGCGTCGTCCGGCGTCTTGCTCCGGCTAGTGCCCCGGAGTAGCGGACCGGAGCAGCCCATACGTTACGCCGTTCCCCGCGCTGTCGGCGGCGGATTAGCCGAGAGGATCCTCCGGGCCGGTGCGTTCGAAGACTCGCTTCGCCTTGCCGATCTCCTGGCGGGGAACCCCACCGGGGTCGCGCACGTCAACTGTGACCCGCAGCCGGACCACCTCCATCAGTTGCGCTTGCAGCCGCTGCGCGATCTCCCCGCGGCGCGGCGCCCGTTCCGCGGAGAGCAACTCAACCCTCGCCTCGACCTCGTCGAGAGTGCCGCGGCGATCGACGATGATGGCGAACTGACCTGAGAGGTCGGGATCGGCCAACAGCACCGTCTCTATCTCGCGCGGGTAGACGTTGATGCCCCGGATGATGAGCATGTCGTCGGCCCGTCCCTGGAGGCGATCGATCCTCCTGAACGGCAGCCCGTAGTCATCCTGGAGAAATCTGGTGATGTCGCCGGTCCGGTATCGGATCACCGGCTGGGCTTGTTTGGTCAGCGTTGTCAGCACCAACTCACCCAGCGCGCCGTCTTCCACCGGTTCCTGGGTGAATGGGTCGAGAATCTCCGGATAGAAGTGGTCCTCGAATACCACCAACCCTCCCTTGGCCTCGGCCCACTCGGAGGCAACTCCCGGCCCGACGATCTCCGAAAGCCCATAGATGTCGCACGCCGTGTAGTCGCCACCCCAGGCCTCCTCGATCTTGCGGCGCAGACCTTCCGACCATGGCTCGGCACCGTGGATTCCCCACTTCAGTGCGATTCGATCGAGTAGGCCGTCTGCCGCGGCCCGCTCGGCTAGCAGCAGGGCATACGACGGAGTCGCCGCAAGGCCGTCGGCGCCCAGATCGGCGAGCAAGCCAACCTGGAACCCGGGGTTCCCGCCGGAGGCCGGCACCGCCGTCGCCCCGAGCGCCTCGACGCCGTAGTGCAGACCGAGGCCGCCGGTGAACAGACCGTAGCCGTAGGCGACGTGCACCACGCTCTCGGGCGTGGCGCCCGCCAGCGCCAGCGCCCGGGCATTGACCTCGGCGAACATGGCGACATCGGACGCCGTGTAGGCGACGATCGTCGGCTTGCCCGACGTCCCGGATGAGGCGTGAACTCTCACGACGTCGCCCATCGGTACTGCCAGCATCCCGCTCGGGTAGGTGTCGCGGAACTCCTTCTTGACGGTGAAGGGAAGCGAGCCGATGTCGTCAATCGACTCGACCGAGTCAACGTCGCGCAGCTTGGCGTCCCAGTAGGGAAAGCCGGCGGCTTGCAGCCGGGAGATCAAATCGCGCAGCGCGGAGCTCTGGCGTGCGGCGAGGTCTCCTCGAGAGAGGCCGGCCATTGCCTTGACATCCACTGCGACTCCTTTTCCTCGGGCGACCCCCGCACGCTACCGCGCTGGGTCGGACGTCGGCGCCAGCGCTCGGCCCGTGTCCGGGTCGAACAGCGAGAACGACCGCACCGCTAGCCGCACCGCCGCACCCACGACGGCACCGTGGTCGTCGTAGCGAACCTCGATGGTTTCGTCGGTGCCCCCGAGTTGGACGAACACGGAGCTGTGGGAGCCTTGATACTCGACGTGTTCGACCGTGCCGGCCAGAACGCCGTCTTCGTCGACCATCGCCGCATCGGGACGGAGGCCCACCAACACCGACCGGCCAACCCAAAGACCCAACGCCTCAGGCCAGGCTCGCAGCCGCGAAGTCCCCATTTGCAGCCAGAACCCGGGACTGCCTTCGACAACCTTGGCCGAGATGAGATTGATCGGCGGAGAACCGACAATTGACGCGACCGCAATGGTTGCCGGGTGGCGGAAGACTTCGAGCGGAGGGCCGACCTGATGGAGGCGGCCCCGGTCCATCACTGCGATCCGATCAGCGATGGCCATGGCATCGGCCTGATCGTTGGTCACGAACAGGGTCGTCACCCCGTACCCCTGCTGGATGAGTCGAAGCTCGCGCCGCATCTTGCCGCGCAGGTGCTGGTCGAGGCGCGCCAACGGCTCGTCCATCAGGAACACGTCGGGTACCCGCACCATGGCACGAGCCGCCTGGGCGAGTTGCTGATGCCCCGCCGACAGCTTGGACGGCAGGGTGTCGAGCAACTGCTCGATGGCAAGAACTCTGGCCTCCGCATTGACCCTGCGCTCGATCTCGGCGGCGTCCTCGTGAGCAATCTCGAGCGGGAATGACACGTTCTCCCGAACGGTCATGAACGGGTAGAGCACGTTGTCCTGAAACACCATCGCAACGTTGCGGTCTGCCGTGGCGACGTTAGCCATCGATTGACCATCGATCAGCACCGTCCCTTCCGTGGGGGGCTGCAGGCCGGCCGCCATGCGCAGCAGCGACGACTTGCCTGCCCCCGACGAGCCGACGATCGCCAGCAGCTCCCCGTCGTGAACATCGAGCGACACATCGTCGACAACGCTCTCGGCGCCAAATTGGAGGGAGACGTTCTGAAACGTGACAGTTGCCATGTCCTGGTGTCATCGTATCAAGGCGCCGCACGGTGCCCCGCCGAATTGAAACAGGGGCCCGAGAGTGACTAGTCACCCCGACATTTTGGAGAACCATTCTCGTGTATCTACCGCCGCTGGCCGATCATCTGTAACAGGTAGTAGCGGCACCACCGCCGCAGAAGAAAGTCCAGAAAGGGACCGAAATGGCAGGCTCAGCACCACTGCGAAAGGCACTCGATGCCCTCGAAGCCCGCCGGGTCGATATCGAACGCCAGATCATCGAGGACCTCGACAGCAAGTTCTTTTCGACCCCGGAACCGCAGATCCAGGACATCGTCAGCACCCGCATCACGGCAGGGCTGTTTGTGGCAACGTTCGACCAGGACTCGACGACCGATTCGGGCTCTTTCCACACCATCACCTGGTACTCCAGCTAGGCCACAGATCACAGATTTTGCCGTGCGCCGAGACCCGGTTCCGAGGAGGGACCGGGTTTCAACAGTTCTGAGGCCGCTCCTGGAGGGCTTGGGCCAGAGCCTGCAACGCCCGGGCGCGGTGGCTGATGGCATTCTTCTCGGCCGGAGGAATCTCCGCCAGGGTGCGCTCATCGACCACGAACACCGGGTCGTAGCCGAAGCCGCCCGTCCCGCGAGGTTGACTGGCGATCGACCCTACGAGGGAACCCTCGACGACGACCTCCTCACCGGACGGATCGACCAGCGCCACCGCAGTGCGGAACCGCGCAAACCGGTCGTCTATACCGTCTAGCTCGGCAATGAGCTTGGCGACGTTGTCCGCGTAGGTGGCATTGGGGCCGGCATAGCGCGCAGTGAACACGCCGGGAGCACCACCGAGGGCCCGTACCTCCAGTCCGGTGTCGTCGGCGACCGCGGCGAGACCGGTGAACGCGGCTACCGCACGTGCCTTGAGCCGCGCATTGCCTTCCAGGGTGTCTTCGGTCTCCTCCACTTCGGGCCACTGGTGGCCTCGTACGATCTCGATCGGCAGTGCCAGGCTCTCCAGCACCTCCTCGACCTCGCGGATCTTGTCCGGGTTCTGCGAGGCCACGACGAGTCGAGCCGGAATCACGTGGCGCGAGCTTCGGCCTGGAGGCGAGCCAACTCGGCGATACCCGCGCCGGCGGCGTCGAGCATGCGGTCAAACTGCCCACGAGAGAAGGGGCGACCTTCGGCGGTTCCCTGGACCTCGATGAGTTCCCCGCTGCCCATCATGACCACATTGCAGTCGACATCGACGGCAACGTCCTCCGGGTAATCGAGGTCGAGCAGCACCTGGTCGTCCAAGATCCCGACGGAAACCGCGGCTACGTGGTCGATGATTGGGCTGGCCGGGAGCCGGCCGGAAGCAACCACGACATCGAGGGCGTCGGCGAGCGCGACCCACGCGCCTGTGATCGAAGCCGTACGGGTCCCGCCGTCGGCCTGAAGAACGTCGCAGTCGATCCGCGCCGTGACCTCGGGCATCGCCGCCAAGTCGACCGCGGCCCGCAGCGAACGACCGATGAGCCGCTGTATCTCCTTGGTCCGGCCCCCGCTGAGCGAACGCCGCGAGATCCGCTCCTTGCCCGATCCGGGAAGCATGGCGTACTCGGCGGTGACCCAGCCTTCGCCGCTGTCGCGCATCCACGGCGGCACATCGGTATCGATCGACACGGTGCACAGGACGCGGGTCTTCCCCATGCCGATCAGCACCGACCCCGGTGTCATCTCGGTGAAGCCGCGCTCGAGCACGACCGGCCTCAACTCCGCTAACCCTCGTCCCTCGCGCATTCTCTCTCCGCCTCTCGTCGTTGTCTGGCAGCCTGACCACCAGGTCAGGTCGTGACCTGCTCACACTTGAATCACAAGCCCCGGAACCGCCAGCTCTGGCTCCGTCCCATACGTGGCAGCCGCCTCGCTCAGCGACTGCTGAATATCCAGCGTAGGCGACACGTGTGTCAGAATCAGCCGTCCGACACCGGCCTCGAGAGCCAGCGCACCTGCCTCGGCCGGCGTCAGGTGGTACTCATACACGAACGGGGTCCTCTCACCCTGCAAGGTAGCTTCGCACAGCATTACTCCGGCCCCGACGCTCAACGCCGGGAAGCCACCGCCGGGCCCGGTGTCGGCCGAGTACACCAGCGAACGTCCCTCAGCCTCGAACCGAACGGACACCGTCGGCACCGGATGATGAGCGTCGGCAAAGGTCAGCTTGACGTCCCCCACCTCAGCCGTGTCGCCGCCGCTCACGATGTTGAAATCGAACGTCATGTGGAAGACGTGATCGCCGTCGGCCCGCACAAAGGCAGCCAGCGGCTCAACCGTACCCCGTGGCAGATAGACCGGAACGGGGACCTTCCCACTTGGGCCGTAGGCCATGTAGCCGAAGAACGCGATGAGATCGGCACAGTGATCGGTGTGGGCGTGACTGATGACGACCGCGTCGACCTCGGCAGGGTCGACATGATCCATCAGCGCCATGAACGTGCCCGAACCAGCATCACACCAGATGGTGGTTGATCCGTGCTGGATGAGATAGCCCGAGGCGGGGTTTCCCCGACCCGGGCAACCGCCACTGCTCCCCAGCACCGTCAGCTCCATGGCCGGCACAGTACCGCCGCAGGGCTGCGCCGGGCCAAACGCCGGCGCGGGCGGCCCAAACGCCCTAGGAGACTGTTGAGCAACGCCAGCTCGGGCTTGCCGCGAGATCCACGACCAGGCGCTTGCTCGCACGGGCAACCCGTACGGAGTTTGCTCGACATCCTCCTAGACCGCTTCGACCGCTCCATCACGAATCCGGAACGAACGCACCTCGGGAACATCTGGGCGCTGCAAGCTCACGATCACGTACAACCAGTCCGGGTCGAGCGCCCCGGCGACATCGGTCGCCGACGGAGCCGCGGCCGACTTCGGGTGGGAATGGAAGACGCCGGCGATCTCCCAGCCGTTGCGCTCGGCGTGTCGCATGGCGCGGTAGTGCTCATTGGGGTCAACCGTGAAGCGATACGGAGAACTCTCCCGATTCGTGAGGCAGTACACCATTCTCCACCGCCCGTCCTCGTCGGCGGCCAGCAAGCCGCAGGCTTCCTCCGGCGCCGTGAACCTGGCGTGGGCGACCATTGCCGCCACCATCTCACCGGGAAGGCCGCGGTCATCGGAAGCGAGCAGATCGCGGGCCGCAGCCTCATCCTCCTTCCGTACCACCACCCGAACGTGGTATTCCGAGAAGAACCCAGGGTTGAGCCCGCCCTCGTTGTCGGCCTGCACGAGGGCGGGAATGCCACCGCCGACCAGGTGCGCGCGGGTGATCTCGGCATCTCCGCGGTGGTCGAAGCTGGCAACGGTGACGAGTTCGGGGTCCACCCCGGCAGGCTACTCAGCCGGCAGCAGAGCGTTGACCTCGCCGCGATGGACGAGTCTGTCGCCACCAATCGCGCCCACTGGGACACGGTGCCCCCCGGTCACGTCACGTCGAAGTTCTATGACCCTGGGAGGGCGCGAGTCATACGCAGACGCCAGGGCACCTCGAACCAGCCTCGTTGAGCGCCTCCATCCGGTGATGGTTGGTGGCGACTTCCCGCCTGCCACCCCAAACTGCCGTTGATGTTCACCATCGCGGCAACCAACCTGGCCGGCCCACCGTGCGCTCGCTCATTTCGATAAGGTGAACGCAACACCCACCACGCGATCGGAGCGGGATGAACACCGGCGACTTCCTGAAGCAAACCCCCCTGTTCTCGGGGCTGACCGACGACGAGATCTCCACCGTTCTGGCAACGGCCAAGCAACGCACCTTTCCCGCCGGCAAACAGATCATCCGCGCCGGCCACGAGGGCGGCGCCGGGTTCTACCTCGTCCTCGAGGGTAACGCCGAGGTAACCAAGAACGGCGTGCACCTTGCCGATCACGGACCGGGGTCCTTCTTCGGTGAGATGGCCCTTCTCCTCGACGACACCCCGCGCACCGCCGACGTGACCGCAACCGAATCGACCACGTGCCTCGTCATCACAAAATGGGACCTGCGCAGCACGCTGACTACTCATCCCGACATCGGGGTCAAGATCATGGGAGAACTCGCCAGACGCTTGCGCGATACGAACCAGGCCGTCGGCGACTGACCAGCCCGGGTGTAACGACGTCCGCGGATTCCGGCTAGCTGCGCGACGCGACCACACTGTGCCCGTCCCACCCCAACTGGCGGAGAACCTCACATGACTGACCTGGCCCTGACGGTACGTGGCGCCCGAGGCTCGATGTCGGTCTGCGGGCCGCAGTATCGACGCTACGGCGGGAACACGACATGCTTCTCCGTGGCCGTCGGCGACAACCACCACTTGCTCGTCGACTGCGGAACCGGATTGCGCAACCTCCAGCACACCCTGGGCGGCGAGCCCGGCAGCTTCACGATTCTGCTCACCCACTACCACTGGGATCATCTCCAGGGACTCCCGGTCTTTGCGCCACTGTTCCTCCCGAAGAACGAGTTCACGTTCTACGGACCGGGTCCCGACGCAGAGACCGTTGCCGAGATGATCGGTGCGGTGATCCGACCGCCCTGGTTCCCTGTCACCTTCGACGAAGCCAGCGCTCAGAAGGAGTGCCTACCCGTCCCGGAGAGACTCACCGTCGGCGAGGTTTCGATCACGTCGATCGAGCTCGACCACCCGGACCCCGTCATGGGTTATCGGCTAGACGGCCCAAATCGATCCGTCGTGATCGCCACCGACCACGAAGCGGGAAACGCGGAAACCGACGAGCGGTTGATCGACCTTGCCCGCGGTGCCGATGTGCTCATCCACGACGCCCAATACACGCCGGCCGACTACTCGGCCAGTCGCCGCGGTTGGGGCCACAGCACCTGGCAGCATGCCGTTGCCACAGCTCAGGCCGCCGGAGTCAGGCGGCTCATCCTGACCAGCCATGACCCGGATCACGATGATGCGACCATCGACGCCGGGGTCAGTGCCGCCCGGGCCAGCTTCCCACTGACCGGGGCCGCCTATGAAGGCATGGAACTCGAGCTCTAGTGCTTCGACCACCAACCATCCAAACGTTTCTGGTCACAGCACCAGCGTCGCGCCTCCACGCCAGGTGACGTCGCGACGTTGGGTCACGTCGTGTCGTCAAGTGACGTCGCGTCGTCAAGTGACGTGGTGTCGTCAGGTGACGTCGGCAGCCACCGACCGGAAGTCGGCGAGCAGGGTCATGTCACCGACGATCTCCAACGCGCTCATCGGGCCGCGGCCCCATGCGTACAGCAGGAGGTCCGAGGCCTTGCCCCTCGCGACCGTCGTAGGCGCCGGATCGTCGGCAAAGACGAAACTGGGCTCATCGGCAAACTCGGTCCCGCTGTTCGGTGACGTCCCGCTGAAGGTGACGTAGCGCAACGTCCACGCCGCCTCGCGGTCGGCGCACTCAAGTCGCAGCGTGCCTTCGTACTCCGTGACATCGGCCCAGCTGGGATACCCAGTGAGCATCACGACCAGGAGCTCGTCCACCCCGTCGGCGGCAAGGTCGGGCACGACCCCCCCGTTGATCCCGTGGCCCTGTTCGACATCGACTCGATGCACCGCCGTCTCCTGGGCCATGCGCCGGTACCAGAACCCGGCTGTTTGGTCCGGTTCGTACCACGTGTACACAGGTGTCGACGGATCGGTTTCGGCCAGTGTCGTCACGAGTTGATCGAGCCCTTCGTCGTACCAATCGACCAGGCCATCGTGTGGCGCCTCGATCGGCGGCGGAGCGCGGTCAAGCCACCGTTCCCGAACGATCTGCTCCTTCTGACGATGCACGGACCCGGTGTGCGCCACGACATCGCGGATGGTCCACCCCGGGCAGCACGGAACATCGGGCTCGAGCCCGTCGGCCGCGACCCGAGCCAGCGCCTCGCCCTCGCCGCGGATGGCCGTCAAATACTCGGAGAACTCCATGGCGCAACGTTACCCCGAGTGGTTCCCACCTCGGCGGCCAGCCAGCCCGAGGTCGGCGTTGATGGCGAGCAAGCCCGGGTTGAGGTTTTGTGTCAAGTGCGCAGGCGTTCACACCCTGTGCCGCGCTCACTCCAATCCCTTCACCTTGAGGGCAGTTGCGATACCGCGGCGGCGGTGGGAACGGACGACTCCCGCGAGTTCCTGGGTGAGCCGGAGGCGCTGCACCGTACGTAGTCGGCGCTCCCGGCCGAGCGACGGATCTGAACGTCCACGGGAATCCCTCCGGGCGCGTGAAGACCCGGAGATACTTCAGCGCTGTGCGCCGCCGTGAGAGGACCAACTCACGGATCTCCGGGCCCCGGTGGTCCGAGTTGGAGTCGCCAACCCCCTCGCATCTGCGAGGAAGCAGCCACTCCCCTGACATGTACAGGAATGGCCGCTTAGCGCTCGGCCACCTCCAGAGTCCTACATAAACCTTCTGACATGTTCGGACCACCTCCTTTCTCTGGTCCGCAGATTGTGCCACAAGAAAGCCTTCTTGGGAACCGTTGATGTCCGCGACGGACGACTCACCGGCGCAGTCTGAATCAGCCAGGCGTTGGATGAACTGCGCGAGCGGCCAGCAGCGTGCACACAGCCGACAGCGCCATGGCCGCGGCGACCATCGCCATCGGCACGTCATAGCTGCCCGCGGCATCCTTGCCGATGCCTGTCAGCCAGGGTCCGAGCGCTCCCCCAACCGCCGCCGCCGACCACTGGGTACCCATGATCCGCCCGTAGTTGGCACCCGAGTACCAGTCACTCATGATGACTGGGCGCAGCGGCAGCATCGTGCCAAACGCAAGCCCAAAGATCACGAAGTGTGCCACCATCCCGGGGCCGGAGGGGCTCACCATCAAGGCGGATGCGACAGCCAAAGCTCCGAGCGCCACCGCGCTGACCGTCGTCGCGCGAACCCTGGTGGCAAGCATCGGCCCCCCGTAGCGGCCTGGGAAGCCGAGCAGCCCCGACAGCGCGGCCCAGGCGGTGACGCTGCCGATCGTGAACCCCGCCGCCTCGAACACCGCAATGCGATGGAAGAAGATCGCCTGGAGTGCTCCGTAGGACACAACTACCGATACCGAATACCACACGAAGCGACGGTCCCGCAGGAGACGGGCCGTGCCGCCAGGTTCCGGCGGCGGAGCATCGGTCCCTGCCGTGCCCGCCGGGATGAAGAGCCATGAGATGACCACGCCGTACATGGCGAGCGCTGCCCCAATGACGACCGCCGCCGAACGCCACCCGATCGAACCGACGAGCCACCCGGTGAGGGGAAGGTAGACCGGACCGGCGAGGCCACCGACGACCGCAAGAATGCCGATGGCTCTCGCTCGGGACGCGCCGGCGAACCACTGATCGAGAGCCACGAATGCGGGTTCGTAAAACGTGAGGGCTCCGGCCGGCCCAATCAGTAGCCAGGAGGCGGCGACCACCTGCCATGGTTCACGGCTTGCGGCCAGCGCGAACAGACCAAGTGCGCCGAGGACGGCGCCGAGCGCCGCAATGCCGCGAACGCCTCGCCGATCAGCTCGGCGCCCGACGATGAACGCCAACCCGCCACCGACCAGGACCGCCCCGGCGTAGGCGGTCGACAGCAGGCTGGTTGAGTACTCGGCACCGGCCGCCTCCTCGGTCAGAAGCACCGAGAACGCGTAGAACAGCGAGCCGAAGGCCATGAGCACCAGCCCCGAGAGGGCAACCAGTGCTCGCCATTCGGCGCGGTGGGGGGGCATGAACAGGAGGGTACCGAGTGGGGCGGAGAGGCTCGCAACGGAACCCGCTGAACCACCGGCGGCGTCGTAGTCTGGGACACATTGGAGGATGTATGAGACTTCGTCTCTTTGTTGTCATGATTGCCCTTGCAATCGCTGCCGGCGCGTGTGGGTCCGACGACGACGGAGGCGCCACGTCGAGCGCGGCTCCGACCACCACGGCGCCAACGTCGACCACGGTGGGGCCCGACACCGACAAGCCATTGAGCATCGATGCTGCCCTGGCGGCACCCGATGGCGCTCAGGTGCAGGTGGTCGGCCCGCTGATCGCCGCCGGAGATGATGTGCGGCTTTGTGGTGCAGTCATGGAGTCCTACCCGCCGCAGTGCGGTGAGCCTTCTCTGCCACTGGATGGGCTCGATCTCGACGCCGTCATCGGCCTGAGCCGACCCGAGCCTGAGTTTGCGGGTGTGGTGTGGACCGACTTCCCCCTGGTTGTGTTCGGGACGATGCAGGGTGGCATCCTCACCGAGGCCATCCCGATCCAAGCGGCAGCATCAGTGGGTGACACAGAATCCGAGCTCTCGCTGGCGGTATCACCGGACCCAATCCCCGCCCTGGGCGGCGTGGTGTGGCTGATCGACGTCACCAACCTGACCGACGCACCGTTCGTGCTGCAATTCCGCGACGGGCAAAGTGCCGACGTCGTGCTCACCGACGAATCAGGAACGGAGGTCTATCGCTGGAGTGCCGACAAGGCCTTCACCGATGCCCTGTGGGACCAGACAATCGAACCGGGGGCCACATGGTCGATCCAACTCCACGACGAACTCGATATTGCTCCAGGCCGCTACCTAGCGTCGGCCACAATCGCCGCAGACAACGCGCCGAAGGTGGCACTCTCTCTCGGAGTTGATGTTCGGTAGCGACACGTCGTTACACAGCCGGGATCTACCTGCCACAATCGAAGCATGGACATCGAGGCACAGGTGCGACAAACACTTGCGGGCAGCGATCACCAGTTGATCGACTGTGACCCCGACCTAGCGAACACCGCGGCGTTCTGCGCTCACTACGGGTATCCGGAGGAGAAGTCGGCCAACACGATTCTCGTGGCTTCCCGCCGCCCACCCGGCGAATTTGCCGCCTGTGTCGTGCTCGCCACCACCCGACTCGACGTCAACAACCGGGTACGCAGGCTCATGGGGGTGCGCAAGGCGTCCTTTGCCCCCGCCGACGTCACCGCCGAACTGACCGGAATGCTGATCGGCGGGGTGACCCCGTTTGCGCTGCCGCCGGATCTCCCGATCTACATCGACGCCAGGATCATCGACCTCGATTGGGTGATCGTGGGAGGCGGCAGCCGCTCGCTCAAGCTCAAGGTGGCACCCGCCGCGCTCGCCGCACTCCCGGGTGCCAAGGTGGTCGAAGGCTTGGCGATCGCTCAACCGAACGGACCGCAGGTCAACTGACGAACCGACGCCGTGGTCGAGACGGCTAGCCTGGCGGTCAACACCAACACCTGCGGAGGAATTCATGGCGTTGACGTACACCGCCTTGGGGATCGTCATGGCTGTGGCCGTGCTCACGGTCACAGTCGGGTCCCTCGTCGTCTTGCGTCCTCTGCTCGCCAAACCCTATCGACCCGGAGATTGGATCGTCGCTATCTCGGCGGGATTGGCGACCACAGTTGCCGGGGCAGCGGGTATCGCCTGGGCATTCAACCAGGGGGTG
>Ga0209567_10000759_pt1 | contig 17475 bp, 18 predicted proteins | sample COG_12_FD_184756 | JGI IMG/M metagenome (GOLD analysis project Ga0209567, IMG submission 184756) | Pelagic marine sediment microbial communities from the LTER site Helgoland, North Sea, for post-phytoplankton bloom and carbon turnover... | ecosystem: Environmental > Aquatic > Marine > Neritic...
CGCCCGCAAGCGCGGAGTCGGCTTCCACACCGACGCTTGCCTCGGCGGCTTCATCCTGCCGTGGGCCGAAAAGCTCGGGTACGGTATTCCTGCCTTCGATTTTCGGTTGCCGGGCGTGACCTCGATGTCGGCAGACACCCACAAGTATGGATACGCGGCAAAAGGCACGAGCGTCGTGCTCTACCGCAACTACGACCTCCGGCACTATCAGTACTACAAGGTCGCCGACTGGCCGGGCGGGCTCTACTTCTCGCCTACGTTTGCAGGGAGTCGGCCGGGCGCGCTCAGCGCGGCGTGCTGGGCCGCGATGATGTCGATGGGGGAGCGTGGATATCTCGAGGCGAGCCGCCGAATCTTGGAGACCGGTGCAAAGATCCGCGAGGGCATCCGGGCCATTCCGGAGCTGAGAGTGCTCGGCGATCCCCTTTGGGTCATCGCCTTTGGGTCGGACGAGCTCGACATCTACCGCATCATGGATTTCATGACGAAACGCAGCTGGAACCTGAACGGCTTGCACAGGCCGCCCGCCGTTCATCTCGCGGTCACGCTCCGGCATACGCAAGAAGGGGTTGCCGAGCGCTTCCTCAGCGATTTGAGCGCCGCGGTCGAGCACACCAAAGCCCATCCTGACGAAGAAGGCGGCATGGCCCCGGTCTACGGCATGGCCAACACCGTCCCCGTCCAAGGCGTCGTCACCGACCTCCTAGAACGCTACCTAGACGTCCTCTACGAAGTGTGAACTTAGGCGATAGTGTGGGGGCGGTGGGGCGGGACAGACCAACGCCGAAGGTAGGCGATAGTGTGGGGGCGGTGGGGCGGGACAAACCAACGCCGAAGGCGACCTGGAAGAAAGACTCCAGATTAACCCTTTCAAAAAGGGCACTGTCCCCTCTAACATCAGCGGACTGAGGAGGAGAGGTGATGTCGGATACTCATCCTGCCGTGCTCGCGAGGGAGAACTCTAATAAATTCACAATGGCCGGGGACAGGGAGTCCTGGCTCGGTTTGTTTGCCGAGGACGCGTTCTTGGCCAACCCGGTCGGCAAGTCCCCATTCGACCCGAAGGGCGAGGGCTACAAGGGAAAGGCGGGCCTCAAGCGATACTGGGACACCGTGTTCGCAAGAACGAAACTAACCATCGTCGTGACCCAACAGCTCGTGAGCGACAACATCTGCGCGGTCGTCCTTCGAACGACCAACGACTTCGGCGGCGGGGCGACGACCGAGATGGACCAGATCGGAATCTACGAGGTCAACGACGATGGAAAGCTCATCTCCGTGAAGGTGTACTGGGATTGGGACGCGCTCCTGGAGCAGGTCAAGAAGCTAGGGCTCGGCTGAGCGCGCATGCGGCTCGTCGAGCTCTACGAGGCAACCGACCCGTTGACGACCGCCCTGTGGGCGGCGGGTGGCTTGGCTGTCCTTTGTTGGGTGCTGTCGCTCATCACCAAGGAGTACTCGTGGGTCGACCGACTGTGGTCGATCACTCCGCCGCTGTTCGCGATACACTTCGCGGGGCACGCCGGATTTGACGATCCGCGTCTGAACCTGATGGCCGCGCTCACCGTGCTGTGGGGCGCGCGTCTGACGTATAACTTCGCGCGCAAAGGCGGCTACACGGCGGGCGGGGAAGACTATCGCTGGGAAGAGATCCAGGGGAAGATCGGGCCTATGTGGTTCCAGGTCCTGAACGCAACGTTCCTGGCGCCCTTTCAGAACTATCTTCTCTTGCTTATCGTCGTGCCTTCGTACGCGGCCTATCGTCTTGCTGGCACTCCACTAAACGTGCTCGACTACGCCGCTGCCATTGCGTTCGTCGGATTCTTCATCGGAGAAGCCGTCGCCGACGAACAGCAGTGGAAGTTCCAAACGGCAAAGTACGCGGCCATTGCACGCGGTGAGACGCCGCGCGCTGACTTCATCACGACGGGGCTCTTCCGGTACTCGCGGCACCCGAACTTCTTCTGCGAGCAGGCGATGTGGTGGACCTACTATGTGTTTTCGATCGCAGCGGGCGCCGGAAGGCTCAACTGGACGATCATAGGAGCCGTTCTTCTCACCCTGTTGTTTCAAGGCTCGACCGGCCTCACCGAGAAAATCTCGCTGCGGAAGTACCCCGGGTACGCGAGCTATCAGCAAACGACCAGTCGCCTGATGCCTTGGTTTCCCCAAAGAGCGTGACGCTTCTCACAAGAGCGCAACGATTGTTCAGGCCGTAAACGCGGGCATTACGAAGCGGCCCGTTTGCTTTCCAAGTGAACTCGGGATACACGGGGCGGACGTGCGTTAGGTGGTAACGGCCTTTTGTGCCAAGCTTCGTGCTGCCGGGGACCTATTAAGGAGAATAAGGGATGACGAGATTTGTGAAACTATTGGTGATTGGCGTGCTCAGCGGCACGCTCGGCGTGGTGGGTTGCAGCGACGACGAGACCGGAACGGGTGGCACTGGTGGCACCGGCGGCACTGGCGGAAGCGGCGGAACGACCATGCTCGACGCATGCAGCACGGGTCCGCTCGCGACCACCGGCGAGACCGGCACCGCGGCGTTGAAATGCACTGCGACGCTCGAGTTCGACCTCACGCTGAATTTCAACGCGACGCCAGTGAACGGCGTGCAGGAGGGTGCGAACGACTTCGACCTACAGTTCGAGGTGGCCATCGACGAAAGCACTGTCAACGAAGTGCTCATGCTGGCTCCAGGGGTCGTAGCAAATGTCAGCGCAACGACCGGCATGGTCAACGCAACGATGGGTGCCAGTAGCCCGACACCGAGCGAGATCGTGGACGAGGGCGTTCCGTGCTCGCTCGCTTTCGAAGAAAACATGGCCGCAGGGGTCGTCACCACGGTGGACGAGGGCAGCTGGACGCTGGACGAAGGTGACACGCTCGAGCTGACCATGGAGTCGCTCACATTTGAAGTGGTCGCGCTTGGGATTCCGGTCACCCTCACGACGGAGGGCGACCTGCCGACGTGCACCTTCGTGGATGGCATCAAGCCCTCGGTGCAGTTCACCGCCGGTACAGGCGGCAACGGCGGCAACGGCGGCAACGGCGGCAACGGCGGCGGCAACTAGTAGCCACGACCGCACATGACAACCGCTGAGCCCCGTCGGCACACGCCGTCGGGGCTCGCGTTTTTAATCGTCGCGCTCAGCCGAGCCGCCGGTGCGCGAGGCTCGGTACCGCGCGGCGAACTTTGTCCACGAACACGGGGTCGATCGGGGCGACCGCAACGCCCTCCCCCTGGCCGCACTGCGCAACGACGGTGCCCCACGGGTCCGCGATCAGCGCGTGACCGTAGGAGCGCCGCTCCCCGTAGTGATGGCCGGTCTGCGCAGCCGCCAGCACGTAGCATTGCTGCTCGATAGCCCGAGCACGAAGCAGGACATGCCAGTGGTCCTTGCCCGTCGTGAGCGTAAACGCAGCTGGGATCGCGAGCGCAATCGCACCGGCGTCGACCAGCCGCCGATAGAGCTCGGGGAACCGCAAGTCGTAGCAGACGCTCAGCCCGAGCGTTCCAAATGGGGCTTCGGCGACAACGGGTTCGGAGCCCGGGTCGACGGTCTGCGACTCGAGCAACTTCGTGCCGTCAGGGAGGTCGACGTCAAACAGATGGATCTTTCGGTACACGGAATCGATCGAGCCATCGGCGCGCATGTAGATGCAGGCGTTGCGCACCTTGCCCGGCACGTCGCTCTTCTCCCAGAACCCGCCATAGACCACGTCGACTCCCGCATCTACGGCCGCCTCGCGGCAACGCTCGAGAATCGGTCCGCCTTCATCGAGAGATTCGGCGAGATCGACCTTTCCTTTCTCGGGGCCGAGGTACGCAAAGCATTCCGGCACGAGCACCATCTCGGCGCCTCGAAGGGCTGCGTCACGCACGAGCCTGTGCACAGTCTTCATGTTGGCGTCGACATCCGCGGTCGACGTCATCTGCAGCACCCCGGCAATCACTCGCTTCGACTGACTCAATGTGAAAACCTCCGCATCGACACGTTCATCAGCAAGCCCAGGCCCAACATGGTCGAGAGCAAGCTCGACCCGCCGTACGAGAACAGCGGAAGCGTCATTCCGACGACGGGCAGCAGCCCCGAGACCATCCCAAGATTGACCACGGTTTGCCAGAAGATCATGGCGCCGACACCAACCGCGACAACCGCGCCAAAACGGTCCTTTGCTTGAGATGCGATCCGAAGCGACCACAAGACCAGGAACAGGTACAGGCCGATCAGGAGCACGGCCCCAAAAAATCCATGCTCTTCGGCCCATACGGGAAAGGGGAAGTCGGTGTGTTGGTCGGGAAGGAAGCGAAACCGCGTCTGGGTGCCTTGGGTGAACCCCTTGCCTGTCAGTCCGCCGCTTCCGATCGCCACGAGCGACTGATGGGTGTGCCAGCCGGAGTCCAGAAGGTCGGTCTGTGTCCCTCCGAGCCGGTGCCAGAACGCGGTGATTCGCTCCTTTTGGTAGTCCTTCAACAGGTAGAACCAGGTGACGGGCGCGGCGACGACGAAGGTGGCGAGCAGTGTGACGACCGAGCGGACCTTGAGTTGAGTCAACATCATCAGGCTTGCAAAGATGAACGCGAGGACCATCGCGGTACCGAGATCCGGCTGCAGCAAAACCAGCCCCATCGGTAGTGCCAAGATGAGGCCAGGAATGATCAAGTCGACCAAGGTCCGTCCGCCCGTCTTGGTGTCGTGATGGAGGTATTTTGCAAGCGCGATGATCAAGCCGATCTTCATCAGCTCGCTCGGCTGAAGCGAGAACCCGCCGAGGGCGATCCATCGCGTCGAGCCTCGAACGCTCCTGCCGAGCACGAACACCAGAACGAGCGCGAGAATGCACGCGCCGTAGATCACCCAGCCGTACCGCTCGAAGTGTCTATAATCGATGGCAACCGTCAGTGCGGCGACTCCGAAACCGAGAATCAACCAATAGAGCTGCTGCACGTACGCATCCGAGGTCGTGCCGCCGTCGGTAGCGCTGTAGAGGTTGAGCACGCCGAACAACGCGATCGTCGACACCGCGATGAAGAGCGGCCAATCGAAATCGTCACGGATCGTTCTTCCGATCGCCATGGGTTACTCCGCCTCCGTAGGCTCGGGCTCGCTCAGGTACCGCTGCATGACCGAGGTGGCGATCGGGGCGGCGCTGGTGCCGCCCGAACCACCGTGCTCGACGAGGACCGCGAAGGCTACCTGCGGATCCTCAGCGGGCGCGAAGCCCGCAAACCAACCATGCGAGCGGTCGAGATACCAAGCGCTCGATGATTCTTCGGAGCGGCCTTTACGCCCAACGACCTGAGCGGTACCGGTTTTGCCCGCGACACGCACCCCATCCGCGTTGCGGGAGCGGTACGCAGTGCCGGACTCCTTTTGGACCACATCGATGAGCGCTCGGCGCATCAAGTCGAGGTGTCGTGACGAAATCCCAACCGTCCGCTTGATACGAGGCTGGAACGTTTCCGACAACGAGCCATCAGGCGCCTTCACGTTCTGCACCACCTGCGGCACATACAACGTGCCGCCGTTGGCAATCGCGGCGTATGCCATTGCAAGCTGAAGCACCGTCACCCGCGTGTTACCCTGCCCAATCGCCGTGTTGAGCGTGTACCCGATGCGAAACGCGCCATAGTGCTCCTTGTACCACTCGCGGGTCGCCAGGAAGCCTTTGGCCTCGCTGTTGACGCCGATGTCGGTCTGCTCCGCAAAGCCGAGGGCATGGGCGTAGCGGTTGATCCGTTCGAGGCCGACCACTTCGGCGAGCTCCCAGAAATAGACGTTGCAGGATTGGACGACCGAGTCGTAGAGATCAACCCACTCATGCCGCTTGCTGCAGCGGAACTTCTGCCTGCCGATCTTGAGCGACCCCATGCACTCGACGCGCTGCATCGGGTCGACCACCGCGTCCTCGAGGGCGGCCAGAGCGGTGACGACCTTGAAAGTCGAGCCAGGAAAGTAAGTTTCGTACATCGTCTTGTCGATCAATGGCCTAAACGGGTCGCCGGTGAGCTCCGCGTAACGCTTGGTGCTCAGCCCGCTGCTCATCTCGTTGGAGTCGTAGGCCGGCTTCGAATAGAGTGCGCGAACGGCGCCGGTATGAATATCGACGACGACCGCCGCCCCCGAAGGATGGGGTCGAAACGCGCGGTCGAGCGCCTCCATGAGTCGCATGTCGATAGTCAGCTGAATGTCATGGCCGGGAACCGGCGTCTTGAGCATCTCGACTTCGAGTGAGTCGGGTCGCGTCCCTTGGAGAGCGTTGCCCCGGGCGTCGACGACGACCCTGCGGAAACCACGCGACCCCTTGAGCAGCGACTCATACCGCTTCTCGAGCCCGTTGCGCCCGATTCGGTCGCCGGGGCGGTACGTCGCCGGGTCGGGCGTGCGCTCGAGGTCCTTCTCGTTGACCTCATTGAGGTAGCCGATCAAGTGAGCGCCAAGCGCGGCGTAGGGGTAGTCGCGGAGCGGAACCGTGACGATGTCGAGCGCCGGGAGCTCCGCCAAATGGGTTTCCAAGGCCGCGAGCTGCTCACGGTCGATGTCGCTGTAGAGCTCTAGCTGGTGGGTGCGCCGGGCCGCGGGCAACTCGTCCATTCTCGTTTCGAGGGTGGCCTGCTCCTGTTTGCTCAGCCCCATCAGCGATGCGATGCGGTCCAAGTCTTGGGGCCGGAGCAGTCGCGGGGTCGTATAGACGTCGTAAGACGGCCGGTTCGAAGCGATGACGCGGTCAGCGATGTCGCGAATGACCCCTCGGGTAGCCGGAAGCTCCAGAGTCTTGGTGATGTTCTGCTGCGCGATGCCTGACCACCGATCGCGCTGGAAAAGTTGCACTTGCGCGATACGGATGATGATCCCGCCAAACACGAGGACGACGAAAAGCGCCATCCAGCGATACCGCTTGCGGAACTCCCCCACTTCCCTTCGCTGCGAAAGTGTAATCATGTCGGTGCCCGCTCGGATTCAGGGTCGATCCACCGAACCGCCGCAAACAAGATCGGGGCGACGAGCGCCGTAGCAAATGCCGAGGCGAAGAGCGAGATTGCCAGACTGACGCCACTCCAAGCCATTCCACCGGGCGTGAACCCCCGAATCACTTCGAGCAAGCCACCGGCGAGGACTGTCAGCACGAAGGTGAGGACCATCTCGAACGCGATGCCACGAAACGACAGAAGGTAGCCCGCCAGCCGGGCGGTGAAATATCCGACAACGAACACGAAGGTGTGAAGGCCGAGCGGGTTCCCGGTAAAGAGGTCGTACAGGTAACCGATCGCAAACGCCGTGATGGCGCCGCGGAGGACCCGTGCTCCTGGAGCCGTACCGAGCGCGAACACGAACGGAAGGCCCAGATAGGGTGAGAACGGATAGGGTGCGAGCACGCGGGTGAATACCGACTGTGCCAGAAGCATCGCGAATGCGACCAAGACGATGATGATGCTGCCCCGCGCGCCGTGCATGCCCGCCTACAGTGAGTCCGAGTCCTTCGGCCCAGAGGTGAGGATCAGCACCTCGTCGAGCCTGGTGAAATCGACCGATGGAGCCACTTCGCCTTCCTGATGAAGGCCAAACTCCTGATCGCCGATCTGGCTGACGTAGCCGATGAGAATCGATGCGGGGAATTTCTTCCCAAGGCCCGACGTGAAAACCTCGTCGCCAACGGCCACACGGTCGTCGGCGCGGTCGAACTGGATGCGGCAGCGATAGCGGCCACGCTCACCGAGCCCCTCGATTCGGCCGCGAGCGCGGCCCTCACCCACCACGACGTCCACGCGGCTTTCGGGATCGATCGTCAACAGGACATCGGCGAATCGGCCCGACACGCGCCGAATCTGACCCACGAGCCCTTCGTTGGCGACCACGGGCATTCCGGCGTGCAAACCCGAGTGCTCGCCTTGGTCGACTGCAAGCCGAACGACGCGAAACGACGGCGAGATGTCTTTGGCGATCACGCGAGCCGTCATCGTTTCAGTCGCCAAGCGTTCGCGCAAACCCAACAGCGACTCCAACTCGCGAATCTGCTGGGCGTCGGCGCGCAGGCCGCGCATCTCACGCCTCACGCGATCGTTCTCCGCGCGCAGATGGTCGTTGTCGCTCTTGACGTCCACCAAGTACACGTAGTCTTCCACTACACTCGTTACGCCGTCGGCGGCCCATTCTGCAACGTATTGGACCGGGCCGCTCACTTGAAGCAAGGCGCGGTCGAGCCAGGAAAGCTCGGAAGGATCCCTAAGATTGGCGCGCAAGAAGACGGCGGGGATGACCACCAGGGCAAGCAAGATGGCGGCATCTCGAATAGTCTGGAAGTAGTTCATCGCCGCGTTCTTGCTCCTCGCGCTACGCGATCGTCACCTCACGGAGCAGATCCAAGTGATCCAGCGCCTTACCGGAGCCGAGGACGACCGCGGACACCGGATCATCCGAAACCATCACGGGAAGCCCTGTTTCCTCGCGTAGAAGCACGTCCAAGTTCTTCAAGAGAGCGCCGCCGCCGGTGAGCACGATACCTTTGTCGACGATGTCGGCCGACAACTCTGGCGGAGTACGTTCGAGCGCCATCATGACAGCCTCAGTGATCGAGTTGATCGGTTCGGTCAGCGCGTCGCGAATCTCGTCGGCGTTGACGATGACGGTCTTCGGAACGCCCGCAACCATGTCGCGGCCCTTCACTTCCATCGTGGCTGCTTCACCGTCGGTGTGCGCGTTGCCGATGCTGCACTTGACACGCTCGGCCGACTGCTCGCCAATCAGGAGATTGTACTTGCGCTTCAGATAGGAGATGATCGCTTCGTCCATCTTGTCGCCGCCGACGCGAACCGACTGTGAGTAGACGATCCCGGCCAAGGAGATGACCGCCACCTCCGTCGTACCACCCCCTATGTCGACCACCATGTTGCCACTTGGTTCGGTGATCGGAAGGCCAGCACCGATCGCGGCTGCCATTGGCTCTTCGATGAGAAACACCTCGCGCGCGCCCGCGCCCTCGGCGCTCTCCTTCACGGCGCGCTTTTCGACTTCGGTGATGCCGAAGGGCACGCAGATGATGATGCGCGGCTTCACCAGCGTCCGCCGATCGTGATGCGCCCGCGCAATGAAGTAACGAAGCATTGCCTCGGTGATGTCGAAGTCCGCAATCACGCCGTCGCGCAGTGGACGCACCGCGCGGATTGAACCGGGCGTGCGGCCGAGCATCTCCTTGGCTTCTTTGCCGACGGCCAAGACACGCTTACCGCCGCGTGGGTCAGCTTGGACGGCAACTACGGATGGCTCGCAAGACACGATGCCGCGGCCCTTCACGTAAATGAGGGTCGTCGCCGTGCCTAGGTCGATGGCGAGGTCGTTCGAGAATAGGCCGTAGAACCAGTCGGTGATCATGGGTATCAGATGGACTGCAGAAGAGAATTCCCCACCATTTCCAAGGGCTTCCGAGTCCAGGCGGGTTGGATGTAACAGCTTGGTTTAGGCGTTTCAACCCACGGATTTGGGGTTGGGTCAGGAAAGTGGGTAGCCTTTAGGGGTCCTGAACGGACGGGGGCATATTGAGCCGAAAACCATGTGGATCCGAAGCACAGCGACGCGGGGCCGAAGCCGCCGAGCTGGTCGCCCGAGCCAAGGCTGGAGACGCGAAGGCGTTCGATGAGCTCGTTCGCAAGTACCGGCCGCGCGTGTACTCGTTGGCGCTGCATCTGACCGGACAGGCGAGCGATGCGGACGACATCACGCAGGACGCTTTTCTCAAGGCCTATCACAAGCTCCCGGAGTTCGAGGGACGAAGCGAGTTCTTCACTTGGATCTATCGGATCACACTGCACCGGGCCCTCAACTCGAAACGCGACCGCAAGCGTAGGCAGACTGTGCCGCTCGACGACCCTCGCCTCGTCGCGGCGGTCGAAGTCGATTCCCATGGCGATCCGGAGCGCGCGGTTCAGCTTCGGCAGCGATATCGGACTCTGCTCGAGGCCTTCGACCAGCTCACTCCGCTTCTGCAGACCACGGTGGTTCTGACCACGCTGCAGGGCCTCAGCTACAAAGAAGCTGCCGTGGTTCTCGAGACCACCGAGGGGACGATCGCGTGGCGGATCCACGAGGCGCGACGGAAGATGCAGGGATATCTGGACCGCCTGGACATGAGCGCGGCGCGTGCGAAGCGGCGGCCCATGACCGATAGCGCCATCTTCCGGCTTGAAAAGGCGCTGATGCAGCTCGTGCCAGTGGTGCCTACGCCGAGTGCCGCGCGTTGATCGGGGGACCGGACCATCTGTGGTAAGGCAGGCTCGTGCTTGCCCACAGCATCGTCACCGCCAAATCGGCGGATCCCGCCCGGGCCATGCTCTTCACGCACGGCATCTTGGGCACCCGTGCCAACTGGCGGGGCATCGCCCGGCGGTTCGTCGAGGCAAGGCCCGAATGGGGCGCCGTCCTGGTCGACCTTCGCGAGCACGGCGATTCCCTCGGGCTCGAGGGGCCGCACAACCTCCATGCCGCTGCAGAAGACCTGGACGAGCTCGAACGATCACTGACCATCCCCGTGGGCGGCGCCCTCGGGCATAGTTTTGGCGGCAAGGTGGTCTTGGAGTGGCTGCGCTCGCGTCAGGGCCAGCCCACCGAGGCGTGGCTCGTCGATTCGTCCCCGTCTCGCAGCCTGGTGAATGGCGACGCGACGGCGACGGCCGAGGTGATCCGGACGCTCGAAGCGCTCCCTCGACAATGGGCGTCCCGCGAAGCATTCATCACCGCAGTCGTCGAAGCCGGACAACTGCCGCCGGTCGCGCAGTGGCTCGCGATGAACCTGCGTAGAATGGACGACGGGCAACGCACGTTTGGACCGGACCTCGGGGTCATTCGTGATCTCATCGAAGACTATGCGCGAACGGACCGCTGGGATGTGGTGGAGGCGCTGCCAGAGCAGTGCACGCTAGACGTGGTCATCGGGGGGCGTTCCGGGGTGTTTTCCCCCTCAGATCGGGAACGTATCGAGCACATCGCAGCGCAGAACCCACGCATTTCTGCGCATGTTGTCGAGCAGGCTGGCCATTGGGTGCACATCGATACCGCCGACGCGCTGGTCGCGCTCTTGACTTCGCGGCCAAGCCCACAACGATGAGCTTCGATGGCGATCTTCATGACTGGGGCAACGGGGTACATCGGGTCGTACGCCACCGAATGGTTCCTCCGCAACACTGACCACGAGCTGGCGCTGCTGGTTCGTGCGAGAGACTACGACGCAGGCGTCGAACGCCTATGGCAGTCGCTTCAGCTGCACATGGAGGCCGACGAATTCCATCGGTATTTGGACCGGATCTGCTTCATCGGTGGGGATCTGACCGAGCCTGGTCTGGGCATCTCACAAGCAGATTGCGATTGGCTGATCTCGAACGCCGAGTCAGTGCTTCACAACGCCGCAGCGCTCAACTTCCGGTCGGAACGCGCGTGTACGAATCACAATCTCCGCGGCACGCTCTCGGTGATCAAACTGGCCCGCGCCATCCAGGAAGATCACCCGCTGCGACGGTTCACGCAGGTATCAACCGTATCAGTAGCAGGCAACCGCCCGGGAGCGGTCGTGATGGAAAGCGAGCCGCTCGACTGGAGCCAACCGGATTTCAACCCGTACACGCGCACGAAGAAGTTCGGCGAGCACATGGTCCGAGAGCTTCTGCCGGACGTGCCTTGCCTGGTTTTGCGTCCGAGCAGCGTCATTGGCGATTCGCGATTCACGGCAACCACGCAGTTCGACATGGTTCGGGCGGTTTGCGCGCTGACCGATCTACCGGTGTTGCCGCTTCGGCGCGACGTTCGGCTCGACATCGTCAACGCAGACTGGGTGGGCGCGGGCATCGCCGAGCTTCACCTTCGTGAAGATCTGGCGCACGACACCTACCACCTCAGCGCGGGCGCCGAATCGCGAACCATCGGGGAGATCGCCGAAGCATTTTCGTCGGTCCTCGGAAAACGAGTGCCCCGTTTTGCCGGCCAGCTCGCCACGCCGTTCGAGCGCGCGATGGACACGCTCGCCAACTTTCCCAGAGCGGGGAACCTCCAACGCGTCGCCGCACTGCTGAGTGTCTACCTCCCCTACATGGCGGCGGACATCGTCTATGACAACGCCCGCGCTGTGACGGATCTGCATGTCTCACCGACGCCGTTCACGTCATACGGCGCGGGGCTCTATGCCTACGCAAAATCAGTGAACTTCGAGTTTCCGTATAGACCGCTCCCCGAAACTCTCGATCTTTCAAACGTTCCGCCCGACCCCGTTCGTCCGATGGCATGAACGGGAGCCGGCACTTTTCATGTGTCGGCGAGAGTGGTAATTGAGCGGGAGATGGGGCTCAAAGAGACGGTTGAGTGGGCGCGCACCGAGTGGGGCATTTTCCGCAAGGGTGGCGAGATGGGTTGGGGTCAACGTGGGCGTTGGCTCAAGCAGTGGGTTCCATTCGGAACTCGTACGATCGGCTGGGGAGCACTTTCGATCACGGCTGGACCGCTCACCAAAGGGGCGGCGTCGACTTGGGCAGCCAAGAAGTGGAGCCAGTCCTCGGCCAAAGGTCTCCGCATCTACATCGAAGCGACCGGCGAGGACAACGTGCCGAAAGGCGGCTTCGTCTATGCAAGCAACCACGAAAGCCTGATCGACATCTTGGTCCTCGGCGCGGCACTGCCTGGGGATTTCAAGTGGGCGACCAAACGTTCGGTGATGAATATCCCGTTCCTGGGCTGGCACCTTCGGTTGGCGGGGCACGTCCCGGTCGACCGCAACCAAGGCAAGGATACCGCGGTGGCGGTGACCGAGGCGTTCGAGAGCGTGCTCCGCGACGACCAGCCGCTCTTGGTCTTCCCCGAAGGAACCCGGACCGAAGACGGCAAGCTCAGAGCGTTCAAGAATGGCGCTTTCCAAGCCGCGGTGTTGGCGGGCAAGCCCGTGGTACCGGTCGCGCTGCGAGGCACGTTCACACTGATGTCGCGCGAGGAAGTCGACACCGGTGGGAGCAAGAGCCGCGAGGACCGTCTCGTGACGGTGCAAATCGGGAAGCCGCTCTACCCGAGCACCGAGCTCGAAGAGCCAGAGGCGGTCGCGGACCTGCGCGACCGCACCCGCGCCGCGGTGATCGAGATGGTCGCCGAGGTCAGCTCTCCTGAGGCCGCTGGCGTATCAGCGCGGCTGCTTTGAACTTGATCACCGTTTCGCCGCGTTGATTGGTGAGCTTCAGCTGGCTCCGCACGATCCCGGTCCCGGGTTGGCTCTCGGACAAACGAGTCTCGATGACCTCTCCTCGAACCCGAAGGCGGTCGCCGACGCAAGCGGGTGTGCGGAACCGCACCTCGTCCCAGCCAAGCCCCATGACGGTGGCGGTAGGCTCTGTCGACATGTCGTGCAAAAGACGAATCGCGATCGCGATCGAATGAACCGCAGAAGTAAACAGCTTCCCAACCGGCGTAGCCGCGGCCGCCTGCTCATCGACATGGAAGGGGAGCGGGTCCCACTTCGAGCAAAATTCGACGATCTCCTCAGCTGTCAGCTCGTAGTCCACCGTAGACGCCTTGACGTCCCCAACCTCGATATCCTCGAAATACTGCATCCAACTACGTGTATCTCTCTATGATCTTGCCTAGGCCGGGGACTGCGCTTTGGACGTTTTTGCGGGCGGAACCTCGGAGCTTGCCGTAGGCGCCTCGGACGGAGCCATGTTCGGAGCTTTGCGCACGCCCGTCGGTGACGGCGAGGAGGGCTTCGGCGACCTCTGCGGTGTGGGCGCTGAAGTAACCACTAACCGTCTGACCCTGGGCGACCGCCTGCTCGCGAATCGGCTCGAGCGCCGCCGCGAACTCGGGAAGCAAGGCCTGCACGACATTGCGCACGAAGCCAGGCTTCACACCTTGGACCAGCTTGTACCCCGCTTTGACGGCGACACCGCTGAGGCCCCGTTGCTTGCCCACCTCGTCGTCGACCAAGCGGCAAACATCTTCGGTGATCGAAGCCTGCTTGGCCTCATCACTCAACACGTCGTTCAGATTCATGACCCTTCCTTTTGCCTCTCGCCGGGCTCGACGCAAGCGCAGCACTCTCGATGCTCGACTCGATGCCCCGGACGACTGAATCGACCGTGTCGCGCCGCTCGCTGACGACGAACAGATACTCTTTGTTGCGCAAATGACTCACTCGCCCGACCTTTTCACCGCTCGGGTTGTGGATGCCGATCTGCGCCCCCACGTAGCGCTTGAAGTCGACGGCAACCACACCCACATGCCCCTTCTGTGACAGGAGCGCGACCATCTCCTCGCGGTCGACGTGCCCTTCGTTGTTGAAAGAGACCAACAGGTGCTTGCAGCGTACCGCCCCGAAGACGGCCTCTAACCCTTGCCGAATGCGGCGCTTCGAGTTGAAGTCGCTCTTGTATTCCTTGCACTGCACGCGTTTGTTGGCGATCCCGTACGTCTCGGGCTTGTCCCAGCGAACCAGGCTTTCCCAGACGTGGTAGTTGCCCATGTAGCTGTGCTGGTTGTACGGCGGATCGATGTACGCGATGTCCGCCTCGACCCTCGACGCCGCCTCGACCGCATCCAAGTGCAGCGCTTCTCCGGGCCCGGGAAGAATTGCCGGCACGCGGAGCACGAGGTCGTTGAACGCACGGGCCGCCCATTGCTTCAAGTAAGCCATCTGCACGCCAGTCGTCGAGTCGACCCGGTCGGCCGCTTCCATCAGCGACACCAGCGCAATAGCCTCGAGCTCCGGCGGCAACTGTCGTCGAGCGATCTCCTCGCGGATCGCATCCACGCGCGCGCCGTTGTGCGGCTGGAAGTATCGCGCATCCTCGCAGAACGCTTTGGTGAAATACCCTGGCTTGGGGGCGACTCGTGACAGCTCCCCGATGACCCGCGTCGCCTCATCGAGCCAGCGATCCGCGTCGGCCTGTATGTAGCAACGAGCGAGAACCGCTGCGTAGGCCAAGTGATCATTGGCGATCACGTAGCGGCCCGTCTCTTTGAGCCCACGCGCCACCCGCGACGTGCCGGAGAACAAGTCCAGCACCCGCCCCGACTCGGGAAACGCCGACACCCCCCGCACGATGTGCGGCACCAACACGCGTTTCGAGCCTATGTACTTGATCATGAAGTCTGGGCCGTCATCGCCTGAACAATGGCGTCCCGGAGCGTAGCAGCTTCGTAGGGCTTTTGAACAAAGCCGAGTGCCCCCATGCTGCGAAGCTTCCGCTCGAGCTCCCGGTCCCAATACCCCGACACGAACACCACCGGCGCCTCCGGGTCCTGCTCTCTGAGCTCCTCGAAGGCTTGGTCCCCGGTCATTCCGGGCATGTTGAGGTCCATCAAGACCAGATCCGGCCGTGGTTGCGTCTCGGCATAGATCCGAAGCGCTTCTTTTCCGCTTCGGGCGAAAATCACGCGATGACCGCTCTGCCGCACCACCCGGCCAGCGCTTCGGCGGACCACGTCTTCGTCGTCCACCAGTAGAATCAGGAGCTGCGTATTCGGGAGCCTGATCGCCGGCAAGCTTGGCTCGGTCGGCACCATCGGACGCTCGGTGGTCAGCGGGAAGACCACTTGAAATTCGCTGCCGCGATTGGGTACGCTGTGCACGACGATATGGCCGTTATGTGATTTGGCGATCTCATACACCGCGGCAAGGCCCAAGCCGGCACCCACCTGGTCTCCCTTGGTGGTGAAGAAAGGGTCGAAAGCGCGCTCCTGCGTAGCGTCGTCCATCCCAATGCCGCTGTCTTTCACAGTGATGAGGGCGTGTGCGACCAACGGGTTGAGCGGCGCTTTCTCTAAATCGAGCGGGTCGGCCTTCTTCGCGGTGATCTCGAGTTTTCCGCCATTGGGCATGGCGTCCCGGGCATTGATCATCAGGTTCATCAGCAGCTGGTGAAGCTGCCCGCGGTCCCCGCTCACCTTTAGCCCTCGGTGGATGCGAGCTTCGATACTGATGCTCCGGTGAAAGGTGTGCCGCGCGAGTTGAACGACGTGGTGGCAAAGCTCGGACAAATCCACTTCGGAGTGGCTGCGCTGCACTTCGCGGGCGAACCCGAGCAACCGGCTGGTCATTTCGGTGGCGGCGGCTGCCGCGGCGCGAATGTCGTTGAATGCCTCACGCACATCGGGCTCGCCGACCTTGGTCTCGCTCGGAAGTCCGTTCAAGAAGTCGATGCTGGACTTCACCGCGCCGAGGAGATTGTTGAAGTCGTGCGCAACGCCGGTTCCGAGCCGCCCGATCGCCTCGAGCTTGCGGCGCTGCGCCACTTGCTCTTCCATCGGATCGTGATGCGCGAACAGCAATAGCGAACTTCCGATTTGGATGCGGTCGCCGTACGTCAAGATCTGTTTGGTGATCGCCATCCCATTGACCTGAGTGCCGTTGCGGCTCTCCAGGTCCTCGATGACGTATGATCCGTTCTCGTGCTTGAAGATATGGGCTTGCATCCGCGACACCAACGTGTCGTCGATCTTCACATCGGCTTGCTCGCCACGGCCGAGCGTCAGCTCGTCGTTGATCGCGTACTTGTCACCGGCGAGCTTCCCCGCGAGCACGACGATGCGCGCCTCCTCCTGCTTCTTGGAGAGGCCCTTCTCCGCAAAGACATGGCGCCGTGTAACCTCGGTGGGATCGTGTCGCGACATCAGCAGGCGGGCCCTCGAGCCCATTAGATCGTAGCGTGCGGGACAGACGAAGGGTGTAGCCCCGTTGGGTGAGCTACTCCAGCACACATGAGGGCATGGTTGATGTCTCACTCGTCTGGGTCATAATCGCCGGTCAGCGATGTTTCACCTGCGCTCACCGATTCGCGGTTCCCTAATGATTCGGCGTGCTTGTCTGCTTGCGGGCATGCTGTCCGTATTCCTACAGGGTTCGAACGGCGGTCACATGCTCCTCGTGGAGCATGCGCGATGCGCCGAGCACGGTGAGCTCGTCCACAACGGCGAGGGCCATTATCACGAAGCCGGTGGGTATGCCGAGTCAGACTCACCCTCACCGACGTTTCAGAACACCTCGAGTGACCAGCCCGAGGAAGCACACGAACACTGCGCGTTCTCAGCTGACCACCGCAAAGGGCTAATCGCTATCAGCGGCGCGCAGCTGTCCACACACGCCTACGAAGCGCGAGTAGACTTCGTGCTCGCAAGCGTATTCGTCGGCCCGAGCGGCGCCCGTTTCCGAATCGCACCCAAGAACTCACCTCCTGCCTGACGTTCGTCCACCGATCGAACGTGAAGCCGCGTGACACGCGGCGGCAGGAGTAGTGAATGAGAGGAATTAGACACACGAGCATCGTCGTGCTGTGGGCAATCGCCTTTGCGGCAGCCGCACCGGTACATGCGCAAGACCCCCCGCACACTGGCACTGGCACTGGCACTGGCACTGGCACTGACACTGACACTGACACTGACACTGACACTGACGCTGGCGCTGGCGCTGACACTGACGCTGACGCTGGCACTGACACTGACGCTGACGCTG
>Ga0209567_10000760_pt1 | contig 17452 bp, 17 predicted proteins | sample COG_12_FD_184756 | JGI IMG/M metagenome (GOLD analysis project Ga0209567, IMG submission 184756) | Pelagic marine sediment microbial communities from the LTER site Helgoland, North Sea, for post-phytoplankton bloom and carbon turnover... | ecosystem: Environmental > Aquatic > Marine > Neritic...
CGTCATCAGTGGCCACCGCACCACGTACGGACAGCCCTTCCATGAACTCGACACCTTGACGGCCGGCGACCGCATCGAGGTCGAGACGTCGCTCGGCACCCATGTCTACGCAGTGCGCAGCTGGGATGAGGTCGTCGCCGCAAGCCCGGAGTTCGCCGGCCAGACCGTGGAGGCCTTGCCCGACGGTGGCGCCGGGGTAGTGGTGCGGCCCAATGCACTGTGGGTTACCGACCCGATCGACGGTGCCTGGCTGACGCTCACCACATGCCACCCAAGGTTCTCGGCGAGCCGGCGGCTGATTGTGTTCGCCGAACTCGTCGAAGGACCGAATGCGGCAGTCGTGGAGGCAACCTCATGAGTTGGATTCCGCGAGGTTTCCGCGCCTTGCCCGGCCCCCTGCCCGTTCGTGTCTTGCAGGCGATCGTGATCGTTGCGATCCTGCTCGTCGTACTCCACTTCTTCTACGAGTGGGTGGGCAGCACGTTCCTCGACACGGGCGGTGGCATCGAATGAAAGTGCTCGTCGTCGACAACTACGACAGCTTCACCTTCAACCTCGTCCAGTACATCGGCGAGTTGGGGGCCGAGCCGCATGTGGTCCGCAACGACGCGATGGAGCCGGCCGCGGCCCGTGGCGAAGGCTTCGAGCGTCTGGTGATCTCGCCAGGGCCGGGCCGACCGGAAGACGCCGGCTACTCGATCGAGTACATCACGACCTTTGGTCCGGAGATGCCGACACTCGGCGTGTGCCTCGGCCACCAGGCAATCGCCGTCGCCTTCGGTGGCCGGGTCGACCGGGCTCCGGAGCCCCGCCACGGCAAGACCTCCCCGATCACGCACGACGGGGCCGGCATCTTCACCGGTCTCCCCAACCCGTTTGTCGCAACTCGCTACCATTCGCTTGCCGCCGTTGAGCTTCCCGACGTCTTCGCGGTCACCGCCCACAGCGAAGACGGTGTGGTCCAGGGAATCCGGCATCGCACCCTTCCCATCGAGGGCGTGCAGTTTCACCCCGAGAGCGTCATGACCACCGAGGGGATGGCGATGTTGAAGAACTTCCTGTCCCCGTCCTGAGCTTGCTCAGGCTTCGCGCAGGCCAGCCACGACGTCGTCGGGAGTAATCGGCATGCGGCGCGGTCGCCATCCGGTTGCATCGGCAACAGCGTTCGCAACCGCGGCGGGGATCGACGTGATGGCGAGTTCGGCGATGCCGGATCCGCCAACCGGGGTGTAGTCGTAGGTGTCCTCGAGAAAGGTGACTTCGATGTTCGGCGCCTCCGACATTCTCAGCAGGCGATAGTCGGCGTAGCTATCGGTTGTGACAATCCCCGTTGCCGGGTCGGTGATTCGTGCCTCTAGCAGCGCCTCCCCGAGGCCGCGGGCGAATGCACCGTGTACCTGGCTCGTGGCCTGCTGTGGGGTGAAGATCGGACCTGCGGCGAGGGCGGCGGCCGCATCGGTGACCCGCACCTCCCCCGAGCGGCGGTCGACCTCCACCACCACGATGTGGGCGGCGTCCGTGATCCCCCAGCCCAGTTTGGCGCCGGCGACGGCGACGGGTGTCACCGGGATGTGCTCCTCGCGGGGTCGCTTCTTCGTTGTCGACCGACCCTGCAGGCGGGGCCAGAGATCGGCCCAGGGCACGAACTCGCCGGCATGGTCGAGGCCGCCTTGGACGGCGGTCGCCCCCTCGAGACCGAGGTTCTGATTGGCGAACTCGACGAGACCGACCCGGAGGTCGGCCGCAGCGGCACGAGCCGTCGGCACAAGTGCCGGGGTGGTGCGGCTCGCGCTCGTCGTCGGACCGTGTCCCAGGGTTGAATCACCGATGCGGACTTCGATGTCGCCGGATGCCAGGCCAAACTCGACGGCGACGGCGACGGCCAGCGAATGGGTGTTGCCGGTTCCGATCTCTTGGGTCCCGGTCTCAACGACCAAGCCCGAGTCCGTCGTGCGCACCCTGACCTTGGTCGCCGGGTCGTACGCATAGTGCCACGTCCCGAAAGCGACACCCACGCCGCGCAGGGCGTCACCGTCTTCGGTGGCGTCGGATCGGCTGAGCCATAACGGCTGTGACGCCGCCCATTGGTAGAGGGCGTCGCGTCCCGACCGGGGTTCCCAGCGGCGACGCATCTCGATCGGGTCCCGCCCGGAGCGCTCGGCCAGTTCATCGATGGCGGTTTCCAATGCAAAGAGGGCAACGGGCGCCCCCGGCGCGTGGAAGGGTTTTGCCGGGGCGCCGTTGCTCACCACGTCGTAGTCGGTCAGCGACATGGGTGGTCCTGGGTAGCTGAAGCGCATCGTTCCGGCCACGGTCTGACCGGCGGAGTCGCCGCTGTCCATGTAGGCCGCGGCGGTGACGGCTCGGAGGTCGCCGTCGGCGCTGCCGAGCACGGCCAGGTCGATCTGGGCTCCGGGCCGGTATCCGCCGTAGGCGAGTTCTTCGGCCACATCGTGCACCAGCCGCACCGGCGCACTAGCCGCCCGTGACAACAGGGCGGCGGTGAGGCCCGGTTCCGGCAGCCCCTGTTTCGCCCCAAACGCGCCACCGATGCTCTCGGCAACAACCCGCACGTTCCTCCGGTCGAGCCCGAGGCGCTTGGCGAGCTGCTTGGCGGATTCGGTCACCGACTGGGTGGAGAGGTAGACGGTGAGCGAGTCACCGTCCCACGCGGCTACTGCAGCGTGTGGTTCTGGGGCGGCGTGAGTCTGGGAGGCGGCGGTCCATGTGCCCGCAACGAGGAGGTCGTCACCGGCTGCCCTGGCGGCCCCAACTCGTTTGCGGGCGGTGAACCGGCGCTTGGCGAGCAGCGACATGGGGCCACGCAGGTTGCCGGTACGAGGCAGTGTGGCGGCGAAGTAGGCGGCCTCGTAGTTGCTGGTGAGGACGAACCTGCGCCCGATGAGGTCCGGTGCATCAGCAGCGCGAGCGGCATCGATCCCGACCGCGAAGGGAAGGGACTCGTAGGTGACCTCGATGGCAGCGACGGCGCGTTTGGCGGTGGCCAGATCGGTGGCCGCCACCGCGGCGATCGGCTGTCCGACGTAGTGCACCCTGCGGGTCTTGCCGAGCAACTCGATGATGGCCGCAACGCCGGGGATCTGTTCGGCACCCACGGTGGAGACGGCGACCACGTCGGCGTGCGGTTCGGTCGAGCGCAGGATGCGGCCGTGGAGCATGCCGGGCAGTTGGACGTCAACGGTGAAGCGTGCTGCACCCGTCACCTTGGCCGGAGCGTCGGGACGGCCTGTGACCGGCGTTGGGTCGTCGAATTCTCCAGCCGCGGCGGCTTGGATGGCTCCGATGATCGCCGGGTAGGCCCCGCAGCGACAAAGGTGGCCGTCGAGGGCGGCGGCGACCTCGTGCGCTCCGGGAAGGGCGGTTCCGTGGGCGTCTTTCCAGCCGTCGACATACGCCCGGGAGGCAACGACGATGCCGGGAATGCAGAATCCACATTGGATGGCGTCGTAGGCGACGAGGGCGCGCTGCACGGAGTCGAGACCGACATCGGGAGTGATCCCTTCGATGGTGGTCACGGACCGACCGGCGAGTTCCTCAGGCGCCAGCGTGCACGACTCGGTGGGCACGCCGTCGACGAGGACGGCGCAGGCGCCGCAGCCTCCCGTCTCGCAGACGAGCTTGGTTCCGGTAAGCCCAAGCGTGTCACGCAGCAGGTCGATAGTCGTCTCGGGAGGCGCATCTACGGAGATGGCATGACCATTGAGAGTAAGGCGCAGATCAGGCATGTGCCGACGATAGCGTTGTCGCCGGTTGCCACCTTCGGGGTGGTCGTCTGCTCAGTCGGGGAGGGCGTATGAGGCATCGGGCCGCTCTTCGACAAGTCCCTCGACGAGCAGAGACTCCAATGCGTGGGCCACGAGATCCGGGTCGATTGCCGTGCCGTCCACCAAGGCCGCGAAACCGACCGGGCCTCGGATCAAGGTTCTGATGATGGCGCCGCGTACCTGGCGGATGGAGCCCTCGAAGCGCCCTTGTGACCGGGGCGGTTCATACACGCCCGGTCCAGCGCACCACTCGCGAACCGGACACTCCCCGCACGCCGGCTGACGCGGCCGGCACCGCGTCGCGCCCAGATCCATCATCGCTTGGTTCCAGCTGGCGGCGTCGTCGGCGAGGTCGAGCGCCGCGGCGGCGTCGAGAGGCTTGCCCGCGAGGGCTTCACCGTGCCAGCGGCTGAGCACTCGCCGCAGGTTGGTATCGATCGCGGCGACCTGAGCACCGAAGGCGAACGAGGCGACCGCTCGCGCGGTGTATGGCCCGACGCCGGGCAGTTGCTCGAGACCCTCGACCTCGCGCGGCCAGCCATGTTCGGCGATTGCTGCGGCCGCCTGCTGAAGTCGTTGCGCTCGGCTGTTGTATCCGAGCCCGCTCCAGACGGTCAAGACGTCACTCAGCGGAGCCTTCGCCAGCGCCTCCGGGGTCGGGAACCGACCTATGAAGCGCTGATAGAAGGGAATGACTCTCGACGCCTGGGTCTGCTGGAGCATGGTCTCGGAGACCAAGATGGCATAGGGGTCCCTGGTTGTGCGCCAAGGGAAGTCGCGTTGCTCGGCGCGGTACCACGCCAGCAGGGCGTCGTTGCGTTCCTGTTCGATTGAGGCGCGGCTCACGAGATCAGCCGTCGTCTCCGCCGCCGCCATCGTCGTCGGGCGGCGGTTCGGGTGGTGCGACACCGATGGTCACCTGGATGGTGGAACCATCGGGAACCCTCTCCTCGGCTGCCGGCTCCTGGGTGGCGATCATGCCGATCAGGTCGCCGTCCGGGTCGACCTCGGTCTCTCCGATCACCTCGAGGCTCAGGCCGAGTTCGGCGAGGGCCGCAGTGGCCTCCTCCTGGGTCATTCCGATCAGGTCGGGGACTTCGACCTGGATGAGCTCACCAATGCTGACCGTGACCTCATCACCGATGGTGACGGTGCTCCCGTTTGGCGGCGATTGTGTCGCCACCAATCCGTCGAGACCACTGGCTGCCGTAACGGGCGTGGGGAGTTCGAGCTGGACGAACACCAGGCCGAGATCCGTGACGATGGTGCGGGCTTCGTCGACCGTCTTGCCGACGAGGTCGGGTAGCTCGAAGGGCTCGGGCCCCTTCGAAACGGAGAGAGTGACCCGACTCTCGCGCGCCACAGACTCGCCGGGTTCCGGGTCGGTGCTGATGACAAATCCCTCCGGGACCTCAGCGTCGAACTCCTCAACGGTGATGATGTCCTCGAAGCCGGCCTCTTCCAGAGTGCGGACGGCATTCTCCTGGGCGAGTCCGGCGACGTCGGGCATCTCGATGGCGAACGGGCCGTCGGAGACGTCGAGGTCGACTGTGGTCCCCGTGTCGGCCGGGCTGCCGCCCCGCGGACTCTGGCGGATCACGATGCCGGCCGGGACGGTGTCGCTGTGCACCAAGGCCACGGTGCCGACGACGAACCCGTTGGTTTCGAGGCGGGCGGTTGCGGTCTCGAGTGTGTCGTCGACGACGTTGGGGATGGTGAAGACTTCCTCGCCCGTCGACAGGATCACAAGTACGAAGCTTCCCGGCTCGACCACGGTTCCTCCGGGCGGGTCGGTGACGATCACGTGGTTGGCGTCGATCAGGCTCGAGGGCTCTTCTCGTTGGCGCACCTTCAGATCGCGGGCTTGGAGCGCCTCGAATGCTTCGCTGCGTTCCACCCCGGTCAGGTCGGGAACCGTTGTGGCGGCGGCGACCGGCTCCGCGGGGTTGAGCAGCCGGCTGAGGAGGAAGATGCCGGCGGCCAGTACTGCCAGAAGCCCGAAGATGGTGAGCAGGTAGACGCCGGTACTGCTGCGGTCGTCGGCTGGTGCGGCGGCGACGTGACGCGCCGTCTCGTCCGGTGGCACCGTCGCCGGTGGCGGGGGCGTCATCATCACGGCAGTCGCCGCAGCGGCGGCTGCGGTTGCGGCAGCCGTGGTGGGTTCGCCGCGCAGGAAGCGCAGCAGGTCCTGGCGGAACTCGGCAGCCGTCTGGTAGCGGGCCGCCGGGTCCTTTTCCATGGCTCGCTCGACGATGAGCGCGAGGTCGCCGGGGACGTCGGGGTTGATCTGATCGACCGGCACGGCATATTCGGACACGTGCTGGTAGGCGACGGCGACGGGGCTCTCGCCGGTGAACGGTGGCTGGCCGCAGAGCAGTTCGTAAAGAACCACGCCGAGTGAGTAGACATCGGACCGTTCGTCGGCGGGCAGTCCCTGGGCCTGTTCGGGGCTGAAGTAGGTGGCGGTCCCAATCACGGCACCGGTGCGGGTCAGTTCTTCCGAGTCGTCGAGGGCGCGGGCAATCCCGAAGTCGGTGACTTTCACGCTGCCGTCTGCCGTCAGCATGATGTTGCCGGGCTTGATGTCGCGGTGGTAGACGCCGGCCTGGTGGGCGATGGTGAGCGCCGCGGCTGCCTCGGCGGCGACCTCGGCAGCACGGCGCGGCAGCAGCGCCCCTTCGGAGCGGCGGATATCGCGCAGGGTGCGACCGGAGATCAGCTCCATCACCATGTAGTTGGTACCGGTGTCCTCGCCAAAGTCGAAGATCGAGACGATGTTGGGGTGGCTCAGGTTGGCGGCAGCCATCGCTTCGCGGCGGAAGCGTGCGACAAAGGCCTCATCCCTGACGAATTGAGGGTGGAGAATCTTGATCGCGACTGTACGGCCCAGCAGTTGGTCTTCAGCCTGGAACACGTCCGCCATTCCCCCACGGGCAAGGTGTCCGGTGAGGCGGTAGCGATCCGAGAGGACGCGAGGTTCATCCACGGGCGGGGATGGTACCGGCGGCCCGGAGTTTGGTGGGTGGATATCGGTCATGGTCGCTCTCTGGTGCTTTTGGCGGACAATGGCGCAGCATGCTGCGGTCATGTCCGCCAAAACCCAAGAGTGGAACGCTCGGGGGTGGTCCTGAGGTTCCCCGGCGGTCAGGTGGTGGTGGCAGCGGGCCGGTGGCCGAGGTAGATAAACGTGGCTCCCGCTTCGACCTCGGAGTGCTCGGAGGGGGCTTCCGCTGGCTCAAATCCGGCCTCGCTGAGCAGGCGCAGCCACGTAGCCCGCGGGAACATCCCGAGACGATGGCGTTCCTCGATGGTCTCGTCGGGCATCCCATCGGTGTGGAGCACATAGGTCATGTCGGCGACGTACTCGGTATCGGTGGGATCGGGGTCCCAGGTCCGTTCCGAGTAGCGCACGCTCCGGCCGACCCCGTCGTGGCCGCCTGTGCCCACATTCTCCCGAAAGGTCTCCGTGACGACGTCCGGAGCGAACAGGACCGCGCCGCCGGGTGCACAGTGGACCCAGGCGGTCTCGACGGCCGCGGCCAGGTCGCTCTCAGTGGTGAGATAGCTGACGGCGTCGTGGACGAACACCGCGTCGAATTGGCGGTCGAGTTGGATCGACCGCATATCGCCGACGAGGTGTTCACATTCGGGGTTGAGGGTCTCCGACAGCGCCAGCATCTCGGGCGAGAGGTCGACGAGCGTCATGGTGGCGTGGGCTTTCAGGTGAGAGGCGTTGTTGCCGCCGCCGCTTCCGAGTTCGAGCACGGTGACGACGGGGCGCGACGCCGTCGCCTGCAGTTGGTGGAGATAGAAGGCAGCTTCCTCCTCGTAGTCCTCTGGCGCAGTGAGCAGATGAAACCACGGCGCCAAATCCCCGTACAACCGTGGGAGCGATCTATCCACTTTCGCCTCCTCTTCTTGTCTTTTGGCGGACAATGGCGCAGCATGCTGCGGGTATGTCCGCCAAAACCCTCTCTATTCGGGGGTGACTCCGAAGAACTCTTGGAACACGGCTTTGGCGATGGGGGCGGCGACACTGCCCCCGGTGGCGTCTTCGCCGGCGTCGCCCCCGGACTCCACCAGGACGGCGACCACGATCTGCTGTTCGTCGGGGGCCGCTCCGACGGATCCGTATCCTACAAACCAGGCGTGCGGTGCCGAGTCCGGGACCTGGGCCGTGCCCGTCTTGCCTGCAATCTGTACTCCTTCGACGGCGGCGTTGCCGCCGGTCCCGTTAGCGACGACGTCCTCCATCATCTCGGCGATCACGGCCGCGGTCGCCGGGCTCATTGCCCGGCGCCACACCGCTGGTTCTGCCTCGGACTGGATCTCGGCATCAGCGTTGAAGACCTCAGCAACGAGGTATGGCTCCATGATCTCGCCGCCGTTGGCCACCGCAGCCCCCACCAAAGCCATCTGCAGAGGCGTGGCCCGCACGTCGCGCTGACCGATCGCCGTCTGGGCGACTCCCGGCAGGTCGTCGGCGAAGGTCGCCACGCCGGGAATGGTCGACGCCACCACCCGCAGGTCGAGAGGGATCTCGAGATTGAAGCCGTATGACTCCGCCGCGGCCACTAGCGGCAACGCGTCGAGTTGGATCCCGATCTGGGCGAATGTGGTGTTGCACGAGCGCCGGAACGCCTCGGCCAGTGTCACCGTGTCGCCGTCGGTGCATACCCGGCGGTTGAAGTTGCGAATGGTCGAGGTGGACCCCGGCAACTCCAACTCGACCGGGTCCGGGTAGCTGGTCCCCGGTCCGGCTTCCCCGGTTTCGAGGGCGGCGGTTGTTGTGATGATCTTGAACGTCGAACCCGGCGCGTAGATTTCGGCGACCGCACGATTCAGTAACGGCTGGGTCGGATCCTCGTCGAGTTGGGTCCCGAACGGACCCGCTCCCGTGCCCAACAGGCTGTTGGGATCGAACGTAGGATTCGAGACCAACGCCAGGATCGCACCTGTCGCCGGATCCATCGCCACCACGGCACCCAACTGATCGCCCAGCGCCTCTGCTGCCGTCTGCTGAAGGTCGTGGTCGATGGTCAGGCGTAACCCGCGGGGTCGCAAGTCATCGCCCATCATCGCGTTGATGACCCCTGAGATGGTGGCGTCTCGATCGGTCAGGAGCTGGTCGGCCCATGCGTTCTCCAGCCCGGCGGACCCGAACAACTGGGTGGCGTAGCCGACGACGTGGGCGTACAACCCGTCCTCTGGATAGATGCGCCGGAACACTCTGGGGTCGTCCGGGTCAGCTTCGGATGTTGCGACCACGACCCCGTCGGCGGTGATGATGGTGCCTCGCTCGCGCCCGGCGCGGCCGGCGAGCAACCGGGCATTGCGAGGGTCGTCGCGGTAGTCGGGACCGACGATCAGCTGCTGATACGTCACCGCCCCGGCCAGGAGCGCAAAGACGAGGAATATGGCCGTCGCCATGTGGCGGATGGGTCCGTTCATGCCCGCTCCCCGTGGGAGATGCGAGCCAGCAGGGTGATCATCACCAGGTTGGTGAGCAGCGACGACCCGCCGTAGGACATGAACGGCAGAGTGATGCCCGTGACCGGCATCACCCGCAGGACGCCGCCGAGTATGAGTATTGCTTGCACGGCAAGCAGCAGGGTGAGGGCCGAAGCCAGGAACTTGCGGAATACGTCACGGGCTCGCAGCGCGATACCAAAGCCCGCTGCGGTCAGGAGGGTGAAGCCGGCGAGCACGGCGATGGTGCCGGCGTAGCCCATCTCCTCACCGACGGCGGCAAATATGAAGTCGGTCGAGGCGAACGGGATGCGACTTGGCTCTCCGAGACCGAGACCCGATCCGGTGAGGCTGCCGCTGCCGAGAGCGAACAGGCTTTGTGCGATCTGAAACCCCGATCCGGTGAAGTCGTCAAAGGGGCGAATCCAAGCCTCGACCCGGCGCTGCACGTGGTCGAACATCTGATAGGCGAACAGGCCCCCAGCGGCGATGAGGGCACCACCGACCCACACGTAGGCGGCGCGGCCGGTGGCGATGTAGATCAGCCCGATGAACAGGGCAAAGAGCAGCAGCGAGGCGCCCAGGTCTCGCTGGTAGACGAGTACACCGAAGGACGCCAGGGCGGCGATGACGACCGGTCCGAACTCCCGCATGGGTGGGATGCGTAGCGGGCCGAGTCGGCGGTCGGAGGCGGCCATGGCGGTGTGGCGCTCGGCGAGGTACGAGGCGAGGAAGATCGCGAGGAAGACCTTGGCGATTTCGCCGGGTTGGAAGCTCAGCGTTCGCCCCCCGAAGGGGAGCTCGAAGCGCACCCACAGCCGCGATCCGTTGACGATGGCCCCGTGGACCGGCCAAGACGTCGGCAGCAGCGGCAGGAGGAGCAACACCACTGCGGCGGCGAGGAACAGGTATCGGTAGCGGCGCAGTACCTCGACTCCTTCATCACGCAGTAGGAACAGCACGAGGACTGAGATGGCGGCGCCGACGAGCAACCACCAACGCTGGAGGCCGGCGAGATCGGAGTCGAGTCGGTAGACCTCGATGAAGCCGATCGCGGTGAGGAAGGCGGCCAGTGGGAAGACGTAGGGGTTGGCGGCCGCCGCCCAGCGCCGCAGCGCAAAGTGGATGCTGCCGAACGCGGCAAGGAAGACCAGGAACGTGAGTGCCACCTGGGCGTCGAGCCAGACCCCTCGAGTGAAGTTGACGAGAGCAACGCCCATTGCCGCGATGACGGCGGCCGCTACGAGGAGCGCCGCCTCGGCGGAGCGGGTCATGCCGAGACGTCCACCACCGCGACCGTGGTGTTGTCGACGCCCCCACCGGCATTGGCCGCCTCGATGAGGGCCCAGGCCGCAGCCGAGGGGGTCTCCGCCTCGCCCATGATGTGGGCGATGGCAAAGTCGTGGACCATGGTGGTCAATCCGTCGCTGCACAACAGGACGCGATCGCCGGGTTCGAGGGCAAATTCGACCACGTCGGCTTGTACTCCGGCCATGCCGACGACCCGTGACAGCAGATGCTTGCGCGGGTGGGTGGCCGCGTCGGCCGGGCTGATTTGACCCCGGGCCACCAAATCCATCACCCAGGTGTGGTCCGCGGTGACCTGTTCGAACGACGTGCCCCGCAAGACGTAGAGGCGGCTGTCCCCGATGTGGCCGATATACAGCGTGCCATCTGGTTCGAACACGCCGACGGTGATGGTGGTCCCCATTCCGGCAACGCTCGGATCCTCATCGACCGCGGCGAGCACCGCGGCGTTGGCTCGCTCAACCCGCGCTGCCATGTCTTTGTCGGCCGGAGCGCCCGCCGTGGCGGCATCGATCGCGATCTTGCTGGCAACTTCGCCGGCAGCGTGGCCGCCCATGCCGTCGGCCACGGCAATGACGACGGGACCCGTTCCCGCGCCGTCATCGGCTGGGGAGACGGCATCTTCGTTCTTATCACGATGGTGGCCGACGTCTGTCGCGGTTGCCCATGTGTACTTCATCGCACCTCGAGGATGGTCTTGCCAATCTGCACGCTATCGCCTTTGGAGAGCACGGTGGGGACCGTGACGCGCCGTCCGTTCACATACGTGCCGTTGGTGCTGCCGAGATCGTGCAGCGTTGCCTGTCCGCTCTGCGACCCCACCCGTAGGTGGAACTCCGATGCGTACGGGTCGTCGATCACAACGTCGGCGTCTTCACTCCGCCCCAATACGGTAGGCCGTCCCAGGGGTATGCGGTGGCCGGCGAGGTCGTCGGAGCGCACCACGACGAGTTCTCCCGCCGCCTTTGGGGCGCGCGGCGACTGCGCCGGACCGACATGGGCCCGGATCGAACGCGCCACCTGCCACAAGAACAGGAAGATGAGCGCGAGGAACATCAGCTTCAAGAGGTTGAGGAACAAGGCGGGCAAGCGGGCCTCCTAGAGCAACCTGAAGAAGAAGGTAGCGGGTCCCAGCGTGAGTTCGTCGCCCGCGCTGATAGCTACCGGCTTGGCTGCAACGGCGGAACCGTTGATGGAGGTGCCGTTGACCGAGCCTGCGTCGCTGACCCAGGTGCGCCCTCCTTCGCGGAATACCACGGCGTGGTGGCGCGAGATCTCGGCTTCGTGGAGTCGCAAGTCGGCATCGTCGGAGCGGCCGATCACGACGCGGTTGTCGTCGAGTTCGAGGATCCGCGAGCCGCGCACGTCGATCAATTGGCCCCAACTCGGTAGCTGACCAGGAACCGTTGAGCCGTCGCAGCGCAACGTCCCCGGCGAGACCGAGTCGTCAACCTCGATTTCCACCCGGACCGGACCGCGAGTGCACCAGCCGCGTTCCGCTGCGGTCACGGCCAGGGCATTGACCAACTCGGCGGCGAGCTCATTGGGGTCGAGATCCGCGTTCAGGTCGGCGGGGTTGATGCGCACCCGGTAGCGATTGTGGATCCGCGGCCCGGCGGGGCTGTCGGTGATATCGAGGTCCGCCTGGCGTACCAGGCGATTGGCCATGTCGACCGGCTGCATCCGCCCGCGAAAGACCGCCGCCGACAGTCCGTCGACGAAGCGCTCTAGGCGGCGTTCGAGTTCGCGGGCAACGCTCATGAGGTCCGATTGTATGGGGAGTGCGGCGTTGTCTTCCATAGAACGTCGAAGGAACCATCGCCGGTTCCTTCGACCGGGTGCCACCCGTACCACCAAATCCAGTCCCTGGTACCATTCGACCCCGTCCGGGCGAGTGGCGGAATTGGCAGACGCGCAGGATTCAGGTTCCTGTGAGGTAACACTCGTGAGGGTTCAAGTCCCTCCTCGCCCACGCCCATGGCCTATCCCCCTTACGCCCCGGTTGCTCGGTCGCGTCGCCGACGCCGGATTGTCCTTTTGATCATCATCGCAGTTGTCGTTGCGGTGATTGCCCTCGCGGTCCGCTACCGCACCGATGAGCGCGTGTCACTCGACTACCTGGCGATGGCCCAAGAGGTTGCAGAGGATGAGGAGGCGATAGCGGCAAGCCTGGGCGACCTCTTTCTGGAGATCGGCGATTTGGAGCGCCCCGACATCCTGGAGCGGATCGATGCCTTGAGCACCGAGTCGGTGACGCTGGTGGCGAAGGTGGAGGCCGCCGAGGTCGCCGGTCCGGTCACCGAGGCCCACGGGTTCTTGCTGGTTGCGGTGGAATCCTGGAACGAGGGTTTGGTGGCGATGGATGAGGCCATCGCCCAGATCCTCGACGAGGAGGGCGAGGGACGAACCGGTGACAGCATGCTGGCTGAGGTTTTCGACGATCTGAGCGTGGGTGATCGAGCCTACGTCGGCTTTCAACGGACCGTTGCGGGCATCGACCAGGGTCTGGTCACTCGCGAGTATCCGGCGGTGTTCTACACCGGAGGCGAGAACGTGGCGTTGTTCGACGCGGTGGCCGTCGCCGACCGGTTGCGGCTTATCCGCAAACTCGACGAGGCGCATGACGTCTCTGTCACGGTGTCGACCGAACCGGAGCCGCTGGGGACGCAGAACGGTGTCCCGGTCGTTCCCGATAGCGAGTCGTTTGTGGTGTCTGCCGTTGTCACCAACGAGGGCAATCTGCCCGAGGAACTCGTCCAGGTGCGTCTGACTCTCACCGCCGGTGGTGAGGCGCGGCCCTCGATCGAGCGCAACGAGTTGATCCCCGTTCTTGGGCCCGGAGAAGCGACCACGAGGACGTTCGAACAAATCGAACTCGTGCCGGGAACCCTTTACGAATTGCGCGTGACGGCGACAATCGCCGAGGATAAGGCCATCGCAAACAACGAGTGGAAGCTCGTCTTCATCAGGAATAGCGCAGAATGATCTACGTACTACTTGCCGTCGTCGCCATCACACTTCTGATCGTGCTGTGGATGTCGATGGAACTGAACAAGGTGCGCGCCCTCGTGGCGACGGTTCCCGACGACGGCAACGTCTACCAAATGCTGCGTAGCGTCGACGCCGAACTGAAGCATCAAGCAAAGACGGTGGCCGGTATCGAGCCGAGGCTCGCGGCGGTTGAGGCCGCGCTGCCATTGGCCATCAGCCGGACCGGAGTGGTTGCGTACGACGCATTCGACAATATTGCCGGCAACCAGTCGCGCACCATTGCCCTCCTCAACGCCAACGGCGACGGTGTGCTGATCAGCTTGCTGGTCGGACGTGACGAGACTCTGTTCTTCACGAAGCAGGTCAGAGGCCGTCAAGGGATCGAGCCGCTCTCGCCCGAAGAAGAGGCCGCCATCCATCAGGCGATGGGCGGCTAGCCCATGATCGACGTCGCAGTTCTCCGTCGCCAACCGGAGGTCATCGTGGCTTCACTTGAGCGGCGTGGCATCGATATCGACGTTGCCGCCCTCGCCAAGCTGGATGAAGAGCGACGCGTCGTACGAGCCGGCGCCGAAGAGTTGCGTGCCGCCCAGAAGGCGATCGGCAAGACCGTCCCGACGCTCGAGGGCGACGCCCGCCAGGAGGCTATCGAGCAGGCCGGTCAACTCTCGAACGACTACAAGGCCGCTCTGGCGGCTGCCGACGAACTCGACGCCCGCTTCGAGGAACTGTGGATCACCCTGCCGAACCTGACCGACCCGACCGCAGCACCGGGTCTGACCGAGGAGGACTCGATCGAGATCAAGCGGTGGGGCGAACCGACCGCCACCTTTGGGGAGCGACAGGATCACGTCGACCTCGGAGTATCGAAGGGACTGATCGACATGGAGCGGGCCGCCAAGGTCTCCGGCTCGCGGTTCGGTTACCTGATGGGTCCGCTGGTTCGTCTCGAGTTCGCTCTGGTTCAGTTCGCCTTTGACAGGCTCGAGCCGCACGGGTTCACGCCGGTAGTCCCGCCCGTCTTGGTCAGGGACAACGCCCTGTTCGGCACCGGGTTCTTCCCGGGCGACCGTGAGCAGGTCTATGCGGTGCCCGACGATGAGCTCTATCTGGTTGGCACCTCGGAGGTGCCGATGGCGGCCTTCCACGCCGACGAGATCCTCGATGCGGCGGCTCTCCCGCTGCGATACGTCGCGTTCTCCACTTGTTTCCGGCGCGAGGCCGGCACCTACGGCAAGGACACGCGAGGCATCTTCCGGGTGCACCAGTTCGACAAGATCGAGATGTTCAGCTTTGCCGACCCCGATGAGTCGTCGCGCGAACACGACTTCCTGCTCGAACGCGAGGAAGACCTCGTCCAAGCCCTGGGGTTGCCCTATAGGGTCGTCAACGTGGCGGCCGGCGACCTGGGCGATTCGGCCGCCAAGAAATACGACATCGAAGCGTGGTTCCCCGGCCAGGATCGCTACCGGGAGATCACGTCGACGTCGAACACGACGGACTTCCAGTCGCGGCGCCTCAAGATCCGATTCTCCGACGCCACGGGCAACCGGTTTGTGCACACCCTGAACGGCACGGCGATCGCAATGGGGCGCTGGCTCATCGCCATCGTGGAGAACAACCAACAGCCGGACGGCTCGATTGTGGTGCCTGAGGCGCTGCGCCCGTACGTCGGCTTCAACACGATCAGCTGACCGGACCGGGTGGCGCGGTGAGCAACGGAACCGTCTTCTCCGACATTGCCGGAAAGTACGACAAGATCAACACCCTTCTGTCGCTGGGGCAGGGCCAGAACTGGCGGAGGCGGGTCGTTGCCCACCTTCCCGAGGGCAGCCTGCTCGACCTCGGTGGTGGCACGGGTGCGGCCAACGAGACCTTCGGCGATCGTGAGGTGGTCGCCCTCGACCCTGCGCCGGAGATGCTGGCGCTCAACTCGAGTTCGCGGCGGGTCGTTGCCGTCGGCGAGGCTCTGCCATTTTCCGCCGGCGCCTTTGACGCCGTGTTCTCGGCCTACGTGTTCCGCAACCTCGACTCGATCGACACCACCCTCGTCGAGGTGGCCAGGGTGCTGCGATCCGGCGGTCGCGCCGGGATCGTCGGTCTGGGACGGCCCGAGTCGAACTGGCAAGCATCGTTACACCGGGCTGGTTCCGCGGTGGCGCTGCGGGCGGTTGGCCTGGCGAGCGGCGCCTACGACGAGTACACGTATCTGCACCAGAGCCTCGACAAACTGCCGCCGCCGGAGGTTCTGTTCGCCGACGGGCCCCTCGACGTCGTGAAGTTGTGGCGGATGGGTCCGCTTGGGTTTGTCTACGGCGCCGTCTTGGAGAAGCCATGACACCCGACGCCGACAAGCCCGTACAGCCGTTGGTCCCCGACCAGGCGCTGGCCGGTTATTGGCAGCGGATCTTGGGCTTCGGGATCGACATCTTCCTGGTGTTTGGGATCGTGGTCGGCATAGCGCTGCTGGCCGGGGTGGACTTCGACAACCTTGCCGTCACGGAGGATTGGCCCAGGTCGGTGCGGGTTGCTCAGTTCGTCGTCGTCGGGCTCTACTACGTGATCCTGACGGGATGGCGGGGCGAGACGCTTGGCAAGATGACCGTCGGCTCACGGGTGGTCGGGGCAAGGACAGGGGTGATTCCCACCTGGTGGTCTGCCACGGTCCGGTGGGCGATCGTTGGTATCGCCGGGGTCCTACCGGTGCCGTTTCTGTCGGTCGTCGTCTACGGCGTCGTTGCGCTTGATCCGCGTCGCCGCGGCCTCCACGACTTCGGTGCCGGCACAGTGGTGGTCGATGTGCGCCGTTACCGTGCGACCGGGGCCATCAGCAGCCCACCGTGAGGTAACCGTGCACCCCGCCTTCGAATGGTCACCCTCCGGCGCGTCCCGGGCCGTTGACTCCAGCCAGGCACCCCTACGGCACCCGGGACCGACCCGCTTAGGGCTGCTTCCTTCCGGATCTGACCCGATTCACGGCGTCCCGCCGCGTAGGACCCAGCCTTCATCATCAACTGTCCCGGCGCTGGCCCGAAGGGCTTCCACCCTCGGGCGGGGATTCGGCCTCGCATGAAGAGGATTTCGAGTTCAGGGCACCCCTAGCGCCCCGCCTAGCACGGTGAATGAGAGGTTAGCCGGGTTGGGAGGCTGCGAAGCAGTCGGCTGATCAGCCGGTGGTGACCCGCAGAATGCCCTCTTGGCCGGCGGTGAAGTGGCCGGGGATGGTGCAAATGATCTGGTAGGTCCCGGCCGGCAGCGGCTGGGTGGCGCCTGCGGCGACGTCGCCGGCCTCGGCGTAGAGGCGGAACAGAACGAGGTCTTCGGAGAACTCGGATTCGTTGTCGATCGGCTCGGACAGGATGGTCCAGTCGTGTTCGACGGTGCCTTGGTTGTCCATGGTCACTTCGATCGGCGTGTCGGGAACGGCCAGCCAGAGATGCGGGGCGTAGGCGAACTCGGTTGCCACCGTGAACACCTCGGTCTGGGGCGGACCAGTTGGCGTCGTGGCGGTCGGCGCGTCGTCGTCCCCGCCCGCGGCGACCACAACGGCTACCTGGACGGCAAGCACGACGGCTGCGATCACGAAGGGAAGGGCTCGGCGCATCGGCGGCACACTAACCCCTGAACGCATCAACGCGTCCGGCCGGTATCATCCCGCCAAACTTGGAGGGATGGCCGAGCGGACGAAGGCGGCAGTCTCGAAAACTGTTGAATCGGTTTTACCGGTTCCGTGGGTTCGAATCCCACTCCCTCCGCGCGTACCCGCCTGCAGGCGGGTACGTCCGCAGTTCGTTTCACGAACTGCGTCTGTGGATGAGCGCGTCTCCATTGGTTGGGACCTCGCCGCAGTGCTCGAGTCCTGTTCCGCCTCGAGCACTGCTACCTGGGGCGGGTTTCTT
>Ga0209567_10000761_pt1 | contig 17451 bp, 18 predicted proteins | sample COG_12_FD_184756 | JGI IMG/M metagenome (GOLD analysis project Ga0209567, IMG submission 184756) | Pelagic marine sediment microbial communities from the LTER site Helgoland, North Sea, for post-phytoplankton bloom and carbon turnover... | ecosystem: Environmental > Aquatic > Marine > Neritic...
GCTGCGCGACCGCCTGGAACACCTTCGACCTGCCGCCTGAGCCGACCTGCAACTCGCTTGACTCCGCGGGGCATCAGACGCATTTTCCGGCTCGTATGCGTGGCAACCGCAGTGATTCTTCCTTTGTGCCGTTCCTCGTGGCGGCCCTTTGCGTCTCGAGTCTAATCGGCTGCAAGCGTGATCTCGGCGAGTGCAACCTCGATGGCCAGACCCCCGACGGGCGCCCCATAGAAGGTCCAGCCGCGTTCGACATCGCGTATCGCTTTGGTGATAGTCAGCCGATGTACGAAGGGCAAGCCCTCGTGCAATCGAGCTGCGCGGGCGGGGTCAACGCCTTTTGTCACTCTCCGGAGGCGGTCGGGGCTGCGCGGATTGGAGTACCAGCTCAGTTGGATTTCGACGTCAGGCTCGCTTGCACCACCGCGGCTTGTGCTTCGCCCCCAAGCTGTGAAGGCAGTCAGACCGACACCCCGTACTGCCGGGGCCTGCGCAGCCTTAGTGGCAACCAGAGCAAGATTCGGGATTGGGCGGAAGGCATGATCCAAGAGATCCGCGCCGGTGACATGCCGCCCGGCGAGGCGGGCCGAACTTTTGGCGACTCAACGGCATGGATACTGGGGCCGCGTGCTGCGGACCCCGCGGCGCAGGTCAATCCGACTGAGCTGCCCAAAATCGGCTCAAAGGAAGCAGAGGAGATCATCCGCAATTGGCTCGCGTGTCAGGCACCTGTCATCGCGCGCACCGAGATCGCTCCGAGCCGAGAGTTGCAGCTCCAGAGCTGCAGTGGCGACGACGAGCCCACTTGTATCTACACCGGCCCGCCATGTGTTGACCCGGACAACCCATCGTGGAGCGACATCTACACGTGCCTGATATTCACTCAGTGTGTGACCTGTCACGGCCCTCTCAATGGCAACCCCGACCAGAATCCCCTCAATCTCGGTCAGCCGATCCCAGGCGGTGGGAGCGCTACGGGCCTCGCCGCGTTGGATCTGACCGGCTCGAACCCCACCAACACGATGAACTGGGCCACCGAGTCCTGGTCGGCGGTCGTCAACGCACCGGCGGCGGATCCCGGTCAGTGTGCGGGGCGGGGCACACTCGTGATCCCCAACGATTCAGCCGGTTCAATCATGATTCAGAAAATGCGTGACCTGCAGGATTGTGGCGACAGGATGCCGCCGAGTGGCGATCCCGTCATCGAAGATCTGATCCAAGCCGTCGAGGATTGGATCAATCTGGAGCCCCTGGGGGCGCCAAACAACTAGTGACACGTGCGTGTCTCACCGCGTCGCTTCTGCTCTTCCTGACCCCCATGGGCTGTAGGTCAGCCCCGGCCTGTCCTCTCCAAATGCGCAGCGATGCGGGGAAGGCCCTCGACGACCACAGGAATCAACAGGCCGGCTGGCAGGCTATCAAAGCCGAAGCCCGCGTGACGCAGTGGGCGCGAGACGGCCGAATTCGAGGTACCGTCTTGATGTTCCTGCAGCGGCCGAACCGAGTGCGCTTCGATGTGATGACTCAGGCTGGGCCTGCCGCCGTGTTGACCAGCGATGGAGAGACTTTTCAGCTCAGCGATTTGAGGGAGGGGGCGTTTCTGCACGGTCCGACGTGCCCGGAGAACATCGCTCGGCTGCTTGGAATTTCGGTTGATGCCGAGGACGTGCTTCGTCTCCTGACCGGCGATACGCCCATGATCGACGCCACCGAGCGGTCCATGGAGTGCCGCGACGGGCGCTATGTCGTGACCCTCGTCGCCGCCGATGGAACGACACAAGAAGTCTCGTTTTCCGTATACGAGGACGACGTCGACAATGCGCCGGCCGAGCAGCGCCTCACCCTTCGACGCTCTGTCGAACGAGCTGCGAACGGCGACACACGGTGGGAAGCGACGTACGACGAATACGTCGAGGTCGACGGCCAATCGTTTCCAACCAAGGTACGGTTCGTCGATCGGGTCAACGATGCCGACACGTCAGTTCGAGTGAAGTCGATTTCGGTGAACCCCGAGGTTCCCGACGGCGCGTTTCAGCAAGCGCCAAGCCCTGGCATGTCGATTGAGCTCGCATCCTGCCCCTGAAACGCACGGCATTTCTCTACTGGTGCTAAGGTAGCGCCGCATGACGGAACCGCTGCTCAGCCTGCGCCACTTGGTCACGGCATTCGAGACGGATGAGGGCTATCTGAGAGCCGTTGACGACGTCTCGTTCGACGTGTTCCCTGGCCAGACTCTCGGCATCGTAGGGGAGAGCGGTTGCGGGAAGAGCGTGACCGCGCTGTCGATCATGCGCCTCGTCCCGAGCCCGCCTGGCTTCATCGAAGGGGGTGAGGCGCTGTTCGATGGGCGCGACCTCTTGCGGCTTCCGGAATCGGAGATGCGAAGCCTCCGAGGGAACGAGATTTCGATGATCTTCCAGGAGCCGATGACCTCGCTCAATCCGGTGTACACGGTCGGGTCGCAGATCGTCGAAGCGATTCGGCTTCACCGAAGCGTCAGCCGTCGTGCTGCGAAGGACCGAGCAATCGAGCTTTTGGATCTCGTCGGCATCCCGGCACCATCCGAGCGCATCGACTCGTATCCGCATACGCTGTCTGGAGGCATGCGCCAACGCGCCATGATCGCAATGGCGCTTGCCTGCGAACCTCGCCTCCTGATTGCGGACGAGCCGACGACAGCGCTCGACGTGACGATCCAGGCACAGATTCTGGACCTACTCCGCTCGCTTCAAAGTGACTTTGGCATGAGCATCATTTTCATCAGTCACGATCTGGGCGTGATGGCGGAGTTCGCGCAAGAGATTGCGGTCATGTATGCGGGTAAGATCGTCGAGCATGCGGAAACCCGGACTCTCTTTCGGACGCCGAAGCACCCGTACACCCGAGGGCTGCTACGCAGTCTCCCGAGCGTCCGAAATCGAGGGGAACGCCTGCCGACCATTCGCGGAATGGTTCCAGACATGCGCGAGCTCCCAAGCGGCTGCCGTTTTCAGGACCGTTGCGACCTCGTCACCGAGGTCTGCCGGGTCGAGGAGCCGGCCTTGCAGCGGCTCGAAGACTCCGATGTCGCCTGCTTTCACGCCGAGGTGTCCGGGTGAACGAGCAAGCGATCGTTCGCGCTGAATCCTTGCGCAAGTCGTTTAGTGGCCCTTCCCGCGGAATCGGGCGTGGGCGCGCCGAGCTTCGCGCGGTTGACGGCGTTAGCCTCGAGGTGATGCCGGGCGAAACCTTGGGGCTGGTCGGCGAATCGGGCTGCGGAAAGAGCACACTCGGCCGTTTGCTCCTGCGACTCCAGGATCCCACCAGCGGACGCATCTATTTCGAAGGGCAAGACATCACCGGCTTGTCCCAATCGGCGTTGAGGCCCTTCCGTAGCAAGATGCAGATCATCTTCCAAGATCCCTACAGCTCGCTAAACCCGCGCATGACCGTGCGCGCTGCGCTGTCCGAGGCACTGCACGTACATGCAAAGCCGAGCTCCGCGTCCGAAGAGGAGCAGCGCATCGCGGCCCTGCTCGAGCGTGTGGGCTTGCGACCCGAGCACATGCGCCGTTACCCGCACGAGTTCTCGGGTGGACAGCGGCAGCGCATCGGCATCGCACGAGCGCTTGCGGTGTCCCCCACCTTCATCGTGGCCGACGAACCGGTCAGCGCCCTGGACGTTTCCATTCAAGCGCAGATCGTCAACCTGCTCCGCGATCTGCAAGAAGAGCTCGGGTTGAGTTTCCTCTTCATCGCTCATGACCTTCACGTCGTGGAGCACGTTAGCCGTCGCGTCGCGGTCATGTACCTCGGGCGCGTCGTCGAGCTTGCGACGTCCGAACAGATTTACGCGCAACCTCGTCATCCCTATACCCAGGCTCTCCTCAGCGCGGCGCCCGAGCCCGACCCGACTGCGCGTCAACATCGGCTCTTGCTGAAGGGCGACGTGCCGAGCCCCCTCGATCCACCGAGCGGCTGTGCGTTTCATCCTCGCTGCCCCATCGCGAAAAAAGGACTTTGTGATCGGGAGGTTCCGGGGCTTCGGGTCATCGAGGCCGGGCACGAGGTCGCCTGCCACCTCGCACAATAGCGGTTGCGGCGCTTCGGCCTCCTGGGGTAACCAAGCTGGATGGTGGAATCGGCCGAACAGCTTGGAATAGATGGGTACCGCCGCAGCTTCTCTGCGGGGGCGACTCTCTACTACGCGGGAGCGCCGGCCACCGAGCTCTACTTGATCCGCGAGGGCCGGGTGCAGCTGTTCAAGCGTGCCCGCGGCATCGAGCGCAGTATTGGCCTCTACGGGGCGGAGGAGCTGGTCGGCGAAGAAGCCCTGCTCACAGGGGCGCATCGCACCGCCACCGCGCAGGCCATCGAGACGACGAGCGCCCTTGTTATCGAAAGTGACACTTTTCGGGCGCTGGTCCGGCGCCGCCCGGAGCTGGGCGAGCGTGTCATGCAGCAGCTCGTAAGCCGCCTGCAGCGGACCGAGGAGCAGCTCCAAAACTTCCTCCTTCCAGATCCCACCATCCGCGTGCTGAACACGCTTCTTCGAGCGGTCGACGACGGCGGCGACGGGCTGCTCGAGCTCTCGCCACTCGAATTATCCACCCGAACTGCACTGGGCCTCGATCAGGTCAAGACCGTGGTCACTCAGCTGCGCGATCGCGGCTATCTCACGGTAGGTGATCAAACGATCACCATTGATCATCCGTCCGCACTTCGCCAGCTTCACGCGCTGCTCGCCCTGAAAGAGGACGTGCGGCATGGCCTGAGCTGTCGGTAAACCGACACCCCTTCTTGACCGGGCGCCAAGCACTAAGTAGACCCAACTCGTGGTGCGTACTTGGGGATTCGTTTGGCTGGCCTGCCTAGCCATCGGCTGTGTCACGACGTCGGCGGCGGGAACCCCCGACGACGAGCGCTCGTATCGGGAATTTCAGCTCGCAGCCAGCCTTCGCGACGAGGGGCAGACCGCGAGCGCGATTGAACATCTGCGCAAGGCGCTCGAGCTCGACCCCGAAAATGCCGAGGCCCACCTGCTTCTCGGCTTCATCCAGATGGAGCGCCGGACCTACCAAAATGCGGAGCCGCACTTGGCCACGGCGATCAAGCTTCTCGAAAAGCAGCAGCGCGGCGGCTCCACGCTTGCGGAGGCTCGCAACATCTACGGGCTGTGCCTGATCGAGCTCGGTCGTTACGACGAAGCCGTCGTCGTGCTTCGGGAGTCCGCAACTGATGAGCTGAACACAGCTCCACATCTTGCCTGGGGCAATCTAGGGCTGGCACAATTTCACCTGGCGGAATATCAAGACACGGTGACCTCGACGATGGAGGCCGTCCGCATACAGCCACGATTCTGCGTCGGGTACTACACCATGGCGCGAGCGTTCTGGCATCTGCAGCAGTTGAAAGACGCCGAGCGCGCGCTCGTGGGTGCGCTCGAGGCGGACCCGTCTTGTTCGAAGACCGTGGAGCTTCAGGGAGCCTGGCGGTTGCGTGGTGAGGTCCGCGCGCGTTTGGGTCATCGTCGAGATGCCGTCGCCGACTTGGAGCGTTGCGTGGAGCTCGACCCGTACTCGAACGACGGACGAATGTGTCAAACCCTGCTCGAGGACGCACGATGAGGGCGGATTCGATCGGCTACTGGTTGAAGACGGAGCGCGAGACGCGCCATCTTTCGATCGAGGAGGTTGCGAGCACGACGCGCATACCGCGCAGGACGCTCGAGTCGCTCGAACAAGATCGCTTCGAAGATCTGCCTAGCGGCGTGTTCGTTCGTGGTTTCATCAAAGCCTACGCAACTGCGGTCGATATCGACGCGGACGAGGTACTTGCCCGTTTCGACTCGGAGCGCCCGGAAGCCTTGCCTCCTGCGCCGCTCGCCACGGTGCACAGCCGCCGCGGATACGGGGCTTTGGTGCTGGCGATCACGACCGTCGCACTTTTTGCAATCATCGTGGCCACATTTTCCCTCGTTCGGCGCGCGCCTGCACAGGACGATCCGATTGAGCTATCCTCCGCACTGCCGTGCCGAGTCGAAGCCGCCAAAGCCGAGCGCTCCTATTGCGGTCCGTCGACTATCGCGACTCCGACCGAATCGTCACGCTCCTAACCGAGGACTACGGCAAGCTTTCCGCGCTTGCCCGGGGCGCGCGAAAGAGTCAGCGCCGATTCGGCGGGGCCCTGCAGCCCTACGTCTTGATGAACGCGCATTTCCGCCCTGGCCGCGGTGAGCTCGCGCATCTCGAGCGGGTGTCGGTAGACCGCTCGTTCCACGCCATCCTCCGGAACCTCGAGGCGATTGGGGCCGCCGGTGCAGCCCTAGCTGTCATCCGAGAGCGCGTACCAGACCACGAGCCCGAGCCCGCGGTCTTCGATACTGTGGTGCGCTTGCTGACGGCGCTCAACGGCGGCGCGCCCCCCGAAGAAGCCTTGCTTTCGCTTCAGATTCGAGCGCTCGCGATACTGGGATTTGCGCCCACGCTCGATCGCTGCGTCCTGTGCGGCAAGACGCCGGCCCCAGGGCGCTCGGCGTCGTTTGATGCCGCGCGGGGGGGAATCGTGTGTCGAGCCTGCGGTGGCGGGCGGCTGGTTCTGTCAGCGGCATCGCTTCGTCGCTGGGTTGTGGTTCAGGCGACTTCCGAGTTCGCCGAGCAGCCTTGGCCCGATCGCGAGCGCCAAGAGATCCGCGACGCGCTCGCACAGCTCGACGCAAACCATGCCACGGTCACCGTTCGAGAGCGCACCGCGGCGGCCTCGAGCAGCTGGGAAGGGCGCCTCTCGTGAGCGACGCATTAGAGCCGATCGAGCTACGCGCGCCTCGTGGCGCTCGAGTCATGGAAATCGACTGGGCCGACGGGCACCGGAGTGTCTACCCGCACGAGCTCTTGCGCGGCTTCTGTCCATGTGCGCACTGCCAAGGTCACGAAGGACCGATTCGGTTCGTGGAAGGCGGCGACCTGGAGTTGAGTGACGTCCAATCCGTCGGAAATTACGCGGTCAGACTCGTTTGGCGCGACGGTCACCAGACGGGGATCTACAGCTATCGCTTCCTACGGAGCCTGTGCGCCTGTTCATCCTGCGCCGCAGATGAGCCCAAATCTCGCTCGTTCTGGCGTGAATAGGGCGGGTCCCCCCCTCTTTGTCTCTGTTATCCTGTCCGTGGGGGTTTCGGGTGACATTTCACACACTCATCGTCGATGACAGCAGCGCCGTGCGCGCATTCGTCCGCGCGGCTCTGGAGGACGCCGATTTTGCGAGGGTGAAGGAGGCCGAAACCGGCTTCGAAGCGCTCCAGCTGCTCGCCTCGAACACGTTCGACGTCGTCATCGTCGATGTCAACATGCCCGATATCAATGGGCTCGAGCTCCTGGCCTTCATGAAGAAGAGCCCCCGGCAGCAGGGGGCTATCAAGATCTTGATCAGCACCCGAGCCGATGGTCCGGATGCCAAGCGGGGCGCCAAGCTCGGCGCAGACGCCTTCCTCGCGAAACCGTTCGGGGTCGACGACCTTCGCAAACTGATTCGCGGCTTGGTCGACGGAAACGAAGGGGTGTCGGAGTGAGTGATCCACGCGACAACGTGCAGCAAGAGTTCTTGGCGGAGGCCCAAGAGCTCGTCGAGGCGTTGTCGCGCGACCTCTTGCTGCTCGACGAGGCCCATCAGCGCGCGGAGCTTCCCGATTCGTCATTGATCAACGAGATTTTCCGCAGTGTTCACACCCTCAAGGGCATTGCCGGGATGTTTGGGTACAAGCACGTGGGCACCATCGCCCATGCGCTCGAAGACTTGCTGGACGACCTGCGTCTCGGCCGAACCAACATCGGCGACCCATTGCTCGACGTGCTCTTCGATTCGGTTGAACGGTTTCAACGGCTCTTGGCGCTCGAAGACCCAGAGGCGCCCGAAGAAGCTCCCGGAGTAGACGCCTATGTGGCAGCCGTCCGTTCGGTTGGCACTCAGCCAGAGGTAGAGGACGGCGATCCTCTGCATCACTACGCGATCGGGCAGGCGGTCCTTTCTGTACTCACGGAGTACGAGGAACACCGGCTTCGCGCGTGCATCCGTGAGGGGATGCAGCTCTATCGCCTCCGTGCGACGTTCGATCTGACGGCGATAGACGACTCGATCGAAGCCCTGCGCGACGTGGTGAACGACGACGCTGAGATCATCACCTACTTGCCGAGCCTGGAAGGCGGCAATGACGAGTCGATCGAGCTCGTCGTGCTCCTTGCCAGCCGGGTTCCGGAGCCGGAGCTGAAGGCACACTTCGAAGGCCGGTACGGAACGGTGGAGGCGATCGAAGAGCAAAAGCATCTGCCGACGACTCCTCCAAATCTCACCTCGATCCCCCCCGGTTCGCAAAGCCTTCTGCCTCAGCCAGAGGACGAGATGGGCCAGGCCTCACTTCGTTCGGTGGCGAACTCGGTCCGTGTGGACATTCGCAAGCTGGACGACCTGATGAACGTCGTGGGCGAGCTTGCCTTGGTGCGCACTGCCGTGGACCGCGCAGTCGCTGAGCTCGACGGTGACCCCAAGCACAGGCATTCGCTTCGGGAGCTCGATCGACTCGGCCGCGGTTTCGAACGCCAGCTATCGGAGCTGCGCACGAGGATTCTCGATGTTCGCATGGTCCCCTTGGGTCAGATATTCAGCAAGTTCGCGCGCATCGTGCGGCAAGCCGCCAGGGAGCACGACAAACAAGTTCGCCTGGTCGTGACCGGCGCGAACACGGAGATGGACAAGCTCATCGTCGAGGAGCTGGCCGACCCGATGATGCATCTGGTGCGCAATGCTGTCGACCACGGCATCGAGTCGGTCGAAACGCGAATGCGCCTCGCCAAGCCGGCAGAGGGTACGCTTGCTCTCAACGCATATCACAAGGGCCGAAACGTCGTCATCGAGGTCGAGGATGATGGTGGCGGCATGAATCCGCAAAAGCTACGCGACAGAGCGGTGTCGCGCGGCTTGCTGACTGCGGAGGCCAGCCAGGATCTCACTCGCCAGGACATGTTGAACCTGGTTTTCCTTCCAGGCTTGAGCACGAACACTGAAGTGACCGATCTGTCCGGCCGTGGCGTGGGTATGGATGTCGTGAAGACCAACATCCTGCGGATGGGTGGGGTGGTTTCGATCGCGAGCGAGCAGGGGATTGGCACCAAGATCACGGTGACGCTTCCGATTACGCTGGCCATCATACGCGCCCTCATCGTCACGGTGGGCGCGCGCCTCTTTGCGCTTCCGATCAGCGCGGTTCGGGAGGCCATCCCCTTTGCGCCGCAAGACGTCCGCACGATCCAAGGCCGCAAAGTGATCACCATACGCGGCGAGACGCTTCCAATCTGCGATCTCGCCCGCTTGTTCGGTCTCCGAGGGGCCAAGCAACAGGAAAGCCGATTCGTGATCGTCTGCGAGATGGGCAATCGGGAGCTTGGATTCGTCGTCGACGAGCTCGTCGCCCAAGAGGACGTCATCACCAAGTCGCTTGGCCCAACACTGTCTTCCGTTCGCGGCTTCGCTGGGGCCGCGGACTTGGGGGATCAGAAGCTAGCGCTGGTGCTCGACGCGCCAGCGCTCTTCTCCGAGTACTTCGAGGGTGCCGAGGCCCGCCCGTCGGCGGAGGCACGCGCATGACCGCTGGTGCACAAAGAGCCACTCTCGTCCCCGATCAAGCTAGCGAAGACACGACGATACCCGTGCTTGCGGTGTTGGCCGGGAGCGAGACCTACGGTTTTCCGTTGTCCGCGGTCCGAGAGATTCTGATGCCACCGCCCCTGACCGAGGTGCCCCGTTCGGCCAAGCACTTCCTAGGGGTCATCGCTGTGAGAGGCGAAATCATCACGCTAGTCGACTTGCCCACGCTCTTGAATCTCGAGGTGCTCGATCCGCAGCCCCTTGGACGTGTCATTCTGGTCGACGTTGGTGAAGAGCTCATCGGGGTCGCAGTGCATCGCGTGGTTCAGGTGTCTCAATTGCAGCCCGATCAGATCGAGTACGCCAGCACCATGAGCGCTGACCTCTCCGAGTGCGTCCTCGGAGTTGCCCGTATTCCATCCGAGTCGTCGGGCAACGCTGAGGAGATGGTGATTCTCGTCGATCCGGGAGCGTTGCTGGGAGGGCTGACGTGAGCGAGAGCAGGACCTACGGTCTGGCGCTCGCCAGAGACCTCATTCGAGTCGAGGTTGATTCGGTCATGTATGCGCTCGAGATCGCGCGCATTCGTGAGATCGTGAACCCGCTTCCGCTCATTGAGCTGCCCCGCGAGCATCCGGCTGTTCTGGGGGTTTCCGACTATCGCGAGGAAGTCGTGGCCGTCGTGGACTTGCGGTGCCTTTTTGGCTTGGCGCCACAGGAGCCAACACGGCGCACGAAATGGTTGATCCTCGAGGCTCGTAGAGGGTTGGTCGCGATCGTCGTGGATGCTGTCCACGACGTCTTTTCGTCGGAGAACAACCGGCAGCGCGAAGTTCCCATTTTGGATGAGCGCCATCTCGAGCGGGGAATCAAGTCGGCCTACCGGTATCACGAACGGCTCGTATTTCTGCTCGATGCAGACCGGGTCGCCCAGCCCGGCTTCGACATCGCGCCCGACGAGATGCCGTTCCTGCCTTCGGAGACGCCATGAGCAAAGATGGGCTCAACGAGGCGTTCCACTCTGCCGATCCGGACGTCCGCCGTCGGGCCGTCCAAGGGATGAGCCTTCGTCCTCAGGGGACGCCGCTGACACTGATCGTCGATGCGCTGTCGGATTCGGACTGGCGGGTGCGCCGTGAAGCAATTTCTCTGGCTGCGCTATCGGCCGAGAAAGACGCGCTCATCGATTCGCTCCTCGCTCGCCTCGTCGAGACCGACAACACCGGGCTCCGCAACGCAGCGATTGAAGTCCTCGGGATGGTGGCTCAGGGGCAGGCGCACAAGTTTGCCGACGCGTTGGCTGCTGCGGGCGGAGGTGTCCAGAAGTTCGTCGTGGAGGCGATGGGCAAGACGCGAGACCCTCGCATGATCGATCATTTGGAACCACTGGTGCGGGGTCCCGACGGGAACGTGGCGGCTGCGGCCGTCGAAGCGCTGGTTTGCATCGGTGGCGGCCGCGCGGAGGGCCTTCTCAAGGAGCGCCTTTCGACGTCGAACCTGTTTCTCCGCATTTCCATTCTCGAAGGCCTTACCCGACTCGGTACGCGGCTGACCTGGACCGAGCTCGCGCCGGCGGTGGATGACGCGATCGTCCGGAGAATCTCCGCTGAGCTTCTTGGACGGACCGGCGAGCCCGAGGCGCTGGAGTTCCTTCTCGACCTCGCCACCGATCCGTCACCTCAAACCTCGTCCGCAGCCCTTCGCGCCATTGCGGTGCTTGCAAGTGACGCCCAGGCTGACCGCGACGAGCTGGTCGAACGATTGAGCGCATCAAACGAATCGTTCCGGCTTGCGCTTCACGAGGCTCTGCTACACGGCGATACTCCGACGCGGCAGGGGGCCGCCTACCTCGCAGTACTATGCCGAGACGAGAGCTCGCTAGAAGCCGTCCTCCAGGCGGTTGCCGATGACGTGGTCAGCCCCGAAACTGTCGTAGCCCTTCGGGCGTCGGGAAGTGCGCTCATCGATCCGCTTCTCATGCAGCGGGGCGCGGAGCCGCGGGTTTGGGCAATCGCGCTCGAGCTTGCTGCCGAGCTCAGCTACCGGCATCTGGACGAGGTGCCGGCCGCCACCCGTGATCGGATTCGAAGCCTCATCGAGCGAGACCTGACGGATGCGACGGACGCTGTCCGGGCGGCGGCCGCAGAGAGCCTTCTGTGGTGGGGCGACCCGCGCGATTGCCGAGCGCTCGTCCAATGCCTGAGCAGCCCGTCTCATCAGGTTCGCGCCGCGGCGACCAGCGCCCTCGAAGGGCTTGCGAAGCGAGTGCCCGACGCCGTGGAAGAGGCGCTCGAAGAGGCCGATCTCGATGGACCCGGCGGCGCCGACGTCGCGCACGTTCTCTCACGGCTCGATTCGCCTCGCGCCGAAGAGCTTCTCAAGCGCGGCCTGCACAGTGGCGAACCTCGGACGCGCAGAGCCGCGGTGCAGGCACTGGCGATCGCCAACGCAAGCGACATGGCGCAGTTGATCGGATACGCGGTCGCCGATGAGGACATCGACGTTCAAATCGCAGCCGTACGAACGCTCGGTCAAATGAGCACGAGGGAGGCCGATGCCCCGCTTCGTACCGCGCTCGACTCCCCATTTGCTCCGACGCGTGCTGAGGCGGCTCTGGCCCTCGGTCGGCGTGAAGCAAATGGGGCCATCCCCGGCATTCGCGCGCTGTTGGAAGACAGGGAGCCGGTCGTCGTATCCGCAGCCCTGGATGCCCTCGCTTGGTTGGGAGATTCCGAAGTAGCGACAGCCGTCGAGCGTGCGCTTTCGCACGCGGACGACGAGATTTTCCAAGCCGGCCTTCGCGCTGCCCGAACATTACCCGTCCATCACGCCGAGCGGCTCGTGAGCCGAGGCCTCGTGCATCCGGCCTGGAACGTTCGAATGTTGGCGATTAAGTTGCTCCTCGACCTCGACACCGAGCACACGCGAGAGCTCTTGCGCCGTGCCTTGACGGACGAGACCGATTCCATGGTCAGGCACGCAATCGAGAGCGGCCTTCGGCCAGGTGCGTGACGTGACCTTGTTGCACGACGCAGGACCGAGTCTGAAGCTCAGGGAATTCCGTCTGATCCGGGATTTCATCAATCGGTTCTGTGGGATCTACTTCGCCGACGACTCCGCGTACATCGTCGAACGGCGTCTTCGCGAGCGTCTTCGCGAGCTGGGAGTCGGGGGTTTCGCGGAGTACTACCGTTACTTGCAGTACCACCCAAAGGCCGAAAGAGAGCTCGAAGCAGCGGCCGAGGTTCTGACGACCAACGAGACCTATTTCTTCCGCGAAGCGTACCAGCTTCGAGCCTTCACCGATGAGATCCTTCCAGCCGTGCGCGCGCGGGCGCTTGCGCGCGGCTCGAAGCGGCTCGACGTTTGGAGCGCGGGATGCTCGAGCGGCGAAGAGGTCTTTACGATCGCGATGCTCGTCGATGCGAGCGGTCTCTTCGATGGCTGGGACGTCCGTGTGTTCGGAAACGACATCTCGCGTCGAGTCCTGAGCAAGGCGCGTGGGGCGACCTACGGCGCCGCGAGCTTCAGGGCCATGATTCCCGAGTACGCGAAGTACTTCATCGAAACCGATGAAGGCAGGCAGGTACACCCGCGCATCCGGGCGATGTGCCACTTCGGTCATCTGAACCTGATGAATCAGCGGCGCGCCGCAATCGTCGGGCGCGTCGACGTGACCTTCTGCCGAAACGTCCTGATCTATTTCGACGATGCTTCGCGCAGTAAGGTATTGGATACCATCTACCAGCGGCTGAACCGTGGAGGCTATTTGCTTCTGGGCCACAGCGAGTCGCTCCTTCGTTCCAGCACGGCGTTCGAGATCACGCAGCTCACCACGGACATCGTCTACCGGCGCCCGATCCCATTCACCGACATGCCCCCGAGGCTCATTTAGGTGCGAGAGCTCCGCGCGCTCGTCGTAGACGACTCTTCGTTGAATCGCCGCACAATCGCTGCAATTCTCGGAGACATTGCTGGAATCTCGGAGGTCGACGTCGCGCGCGACGGCGCAGAAGCCCTCAGAGTGGTCGAAGTCAGCCCACCCGACTTCATCACTTTGGATCTAGACATGCCGCGCCTCGACGGCTTCGAGTTCCTTCAACTTCTGATGGACCGTCATCCGCTCCCAGTCGTGGTGGTGTCAGGTCTTTCGGCAAAAGAAAACATTTTCCGTGCGCTCGAGCTCGGGGCGATCGATTTCATCGAAAAGCCACATGGGGTGGACGCTCCACTGGAGAGCTTGCGAGACCAGCTCGTCGAGAAAGTGCGTGTCGTCCAGCAGCTATCGCCGCTCGCGCTCCAACATGACCTCGCGGATGTCTTTGGACTCGATGCGGACGTCGGTACGCCGACGCGTCGAATGCGGGAGCCTACCGTCCTCAAGAGGGTGCCCTCCAAGGTCATCGTGATCGGTGCATCGACGGGCGGGCCGCGCGCGCTGGTCACGCTTTTCCGTCACCTGCACGACGATCTCGACGCTGCACTGGTGATCGCTCAGCACATGCCCCCTCGGTTCACGCGCACGTTTGCAGGTCGGCTCGACAAGACTGGCGTTACCGACGTTTCGGAGGCTAAAGGCTATGAGCGACTCGCTCGCGGGCACGCGTATGTGTGCCCGGGAGCTCGTTGTATCGAGGTCGTTCCCTCCGACCGCGGCCCGGCGATCCGGGTGGTTGCGCCCGATCGAGGGTCTCACTATGTCCCCTCGGTCGATCAGCTCTTCAGCTCCGCAGCTCGCGTACTCGGTGACAAGGCTATTGGCGTCGTGCTCACTGGCATGGGAGACGACGGAGCGAAGGGAGCACGCGACATCTTCGCGCAAGGAGGGAGCGTTCTGGTCGAGGCCCCAGAAACCGCGGTGGTTTCGGGCATGCCGATGGCCGTGCGGCGGACCGGGGTGCAACATCATTCACTCGGGATCTGGGCTTTGGGCGACATGCTCGCAGAGCTCACCCGGCCAAGCAGGCGATGAGGCTCGAACTTTGAGCACGCCGGTTCGTAGCGTAGGATTGTGTTAGCCATGCAACGGTACCGCTGCCTCGTAGTCGAAGACTCCAAGACGATGCGCAACATGTTGGCGGAGTCCCTGTTGCGAATCCCTGGAATGGAAGTCGTCGAGGCGGACAATGGGCTAGAGGGTATCCGCGCGTTGGCTGCCGGGCAGTTCGATCTCGTCTTGACCGACGTCAACATGCCGGTGATGGATGGACTCAAGCTCGTGCGGCACGTCCGAGGCGACCCACGACACGAAAAGACCCCAATCGTGATCATCACGACGGAGAATGCGCCGAACGATCGCGACCGCGCGATGGCGCTCGGGGCCAACGCCTACATCGAGAAACCAATTCAAGCGCCGCGAGTGATTCGTGCGGTCAAGAAGCTGCTCGAGGTTTGACGATCATGCGCGACGAAGACGCCCCGTCGATTGGAAGAGGCATTTTGCATCCTGAGGGCATGCAAGCAACGAGAGACGTTGCCGCCGGCATCGTTCATGAAATCAACAACATCCTCGGTGTAATCATCGGCAACGCGCATCTCGCCAAGAAGAACGCTTCAGACCCTGCTGCGATTGAGAAGTACATGGGTGAGGTCCGGAACGCCGCAGAAGAGGGGCGCGAGCTCATGCGTAACCTCGCTACTTTCGCTGGCGACAATCCAACTCAAACGCGTGTCCTTTCACTGAACGACCTCGTGAGAAACGCGGCATCGGACCTCGAGGTCGCCATCACGCTCGACCTGAGTCCTCGAGATCCAGTGGCCCGGCTCAACCTCTGGTTGGCCCAGGACGCCCTCGGCAGGCTGATTCAGTTCATGGCTGCGACGAAGACCGTCGCATCGATCCGACTCGCAACCCGCGTGGTTGGCTCTGCGGCCGTGTTGACGATCGAAGACGACGGCGTGAGCCCGAGCGAACAAGACCTTCAAACGATATTCACGCCGTTCGCCAAGATCGACCGCCGCCCGAACGTGAAGCTCGGGCTCGCCAAAATGGCGGACTTGGCATTCCGCTCGGCTGGTTTCGTCACCGCTGGCGTGCGTGAACCGCAAGGACTTCGTATCGTCTTGACCCTGCCGGTCGACGAGGATGCGCCCTCAGGTGACGGTCCAGGTATGCCCTTGCCGCAGCAGGGCGTGTAGATCCGGCTCTCCGAAGCGCTCTTCGGCCAGCTCGCGCTGCGTTTCGACGCTCTCGTTGTAAACCGGACCCTGGTGACGGTACAGAACGCCAAGGGCGACGACGTCGGGGAGGTCGGTGAGCATCCAGGCGAGCTGGTGGTTGGTCTCGTCGTGGACGACGATGTCTTGCTCTGTCACGCCGTCCTCGCCGATGGTCACGACGTCGAGGCAGAGTGTCTTGTTGTTGAAGCGAAGGCCCTTCTCGCCGTTGGCACCGAACGTCATTGGCTGCCCGTGCTCGAGCCACAGTTGGTAGGCAGGGCCGGTCTTTCGATCGGTGACGAGATCGAACACGCCGTCGTTGAAGACTGGGCAGTTTTGGAGAATCTCGATGAACGCCGCGCCCTTGTGCTCTCGCGCTGCCGTCAGTGCTTCGGGAAGCCTCTTCGAGATATCGAATGCGCGCGCGACGAAGGTCGCGCCGGCGCCCAATGCAAATCGCGTCGGGACTACGGGCTGATCGATCGAGCCGAGCGGGCTCGACGGCGTGACCTGCCCAACCTGCGAGGTGGGCGAGTACTGCCCCTTGGTGAGGCCGTAGATCTGGTTGTTGAACAACATGACCTGTAGATCGATGTTTCGTCGAAGGACGTGGAGCAGATGGTTGCCTCCGATGCTCAGACCGTCGCCGTCACCGGTGATCACCCAAACGTCGAGCTCGGGGTTGGCGAGCTTGACGCCGGTTGCAACCGCGGGCGCGCGTCCATGAATCGTGTGGAAGCCGTACGTGTTCATGTAGTAGGGGAAGCGGCTCGAGCAGCCGATGCCCGAGATGAACACCGTGTTCTCCGGCGTCGACCCGAGGCTCGGAAGGGTGCGCTGCATGGCTGCAAGGATCGCGTAGTCGCCGCAGCCGGGACACCAGCGCACCTCTTGGTCGGAGGTGAAGTCCTTGCGCGAGTATTCTTTCTTTGGAGAGTTGGGGCTCATTCTGCGCTCCGTTGAAGTCGCTCTTCCACCGATTCGACGAGGCCGGCGACTCGGAAAGGCTGTCCTGTGACTCGGGTGAGGCTTTCAGCTGGGACCAGGAATTCCGCCCGGAGCAGCATCGTGAGTTGCCCGAAGTTGAGCTCCGGGACCAGAACGCTGTTGAAGGAGCGAAGCAGGTCGCCAAGCCCTTCGGGCAGCGGCCAGATGTTCCTGAGGTGGAGGTGGGAAACGTCGTGACCCCTCTCGCGAAGGATGCGCACAGCCTGACTGATCGCTCCGTAGGTCGAGCCCCAGCCGACCACCAGCAAGTCGCCTTCACCCTCGCCCTGGTCGACCTTCGCCCGCTCGATGTCCCTCGCGATTCCAGCCACCTTTTGGTGACGAATCTTGGTCATCCGGTGGTGGTTGTGCGGGTCGTATGAAATGTGTCCGGTGGTGCGGTCTTTTTCGAGGCCGCCAATGCGGTGCTCCAGGCCGGGCGTGCCCGGAATCGCCCACGCGCGAGCGTGCGTTTGCTCGTCGCGAAGGTACGGATGGAAACCCTCCGGGTCACGATGGAACTGAACCGGGAATGGTCGCAGTGCGTCGAGGTCGGGGAGCGGCCATGGTTCCGCGCTATTCGCCAGATAGCCGTCGGTCAGCAAGATGACCGGCGTCATGTATTTCACGGCCATTCGAACCGCTTCGATCGCCATGTAGTAACAGTCACCGGGCGTTGCAGCGGCCAAGACC
>Ga0209567_10000762_pt1 | contig 17437 bp, 16 predicted proteins | sample COG_12_FD_184756 | JGI IMG/M metagenome (GOLD analysis project Ga0209567, IMG submission 184756) | Pelagic marine sediment microbial communities from the LTER site Helgoland, North Sea, for post-phytoplankton bloom and carbon turnover... | ecosystem: Environmental > Aquatic > Marine > Neritic...
GCCTGGATACTTGGGAAAACCTGGTCTGCAACCTTGAGGACCGCGGTGCGCCGTTCCAACCCATCGGAGAGGCGTTGATACAGGCCGAAATGCCCGGCGGCGATATAGTCGACGAGTATCTGACAAAACTCCTTGAGACGTTCTCGCTCGATTACGCTCGCTACCGGATCGGAGGATGAGCTGTTAAACAGCAGCGCCAGGAGTTCTTTTCTTTCCGCCAGCAGTTTATTGACAACATCCCGTGTTTGATTTCTTCGTTCGGATTCCAGCGTACCACTCGTCGTCATCGGTTTACCCCTATTTCAGCCGTCAACCCAGCTATCTAGTGCCGCGCATCGACAATGCTCTGTGATCTAGTCGACGCGGCGGCAGGCCATGATTATTTTAGGATACAACATCTACATTATCAGGCAGATTATCAACCCAGGTATATTAAATTTCCGTGACACAGTTCACAATTCCAAAGGAGTAACGAGACGGGGTACACTACCCCGCCGTTTCTGCGTGATCGGCCATTTTCTCCTCGGCATGAGCTAGGAAGGGTACACCGGGTTTGCCGGTTGCCGTGATGTTGCGATGATAGCTGGTGAACGTTCTGGATCCTCCGGACAGGGTGGCAAGATTCACGAAACCGGTTTGATGCAGCAACCGGTAGGCAAGATAACTCCTGAAGCCCACGCGGCAGAACAGTAACACGGGTTTGCTGCGGTTCAGTTCGTCCAGTCGACCGCGCAGTTCCTTGAGTGGAATGTTGATCGCCCCGGGTATGCTCCATTCGCCGAATTCCTTTGGACTGCGCACATCGACCAGGGTGGCATCGCCCGTTTTACCGGGATAGTCCTCTGCGTACCAGAAACGGACATCACCCCGCAGGAGATTGGACGCGACGAAGCCCGCCATGTTGACCGGATCCTTGGCCGACCCGTACGGGGGCGCGTACGCAAGCTCGAGATTCTCCAGATCGTAAACCGTCATGCCTGCCCTGATCGCCGTGGCGAAGACGTCAAGACGCTTGTCTACGCCGTCGAAACCAACTACCTGCGCACCGAAGATCCGCCCACCCGCCGGATCGAATACCACCTTGATATGCATCGGATTGGTGCCGGGGTAGTACCCCGCATGACCGGACGGATGGATGTAAATTTTATTGAACGGTATATCGGCACGAATCAGCGCCTTCTCCGACGCTCCGGTTCCACCTCCGGTCATGTCGAACACCTTCACGATCGCCGTGCCCTGCGTGGAGTCGTATTCAGTTGCGCGTCCAAAAATGTTTTCCGCGGCAATCCGTCCCTGGCGATTGGCCGGCCCCGCCAATGGGATCAGGGTGGCTTCACCGGTTATCGTATCGGTGACCTCTACCGAATCGCCGGCGGCATAGATATCCGGATCCGATGTCTGCATATGCGTGTTTGTCTTGATACCGCCGTGGGCACCGATCTCCAGCCCCGCAGACACGGCCAGCTTGTTTTCAGGTTTCACCCCCGCGGCAAGTACAACGAGATCGGAATCCAGCGTCGTGTCGTCGTTCAACAGGGTCCGGATCAAGGAACCGCGTTCCTGGAACCCTACCGCCCCCTTACCGAGGTGCAGCTCGACGCCGTGCGCCTCCAGGTGATATTGGAGATCCCGCGCCATTTCGTGATCGAGCGGCGGCATAACCTGGTTCACCAGCTCTACCAGATGCACCCGCAGCCCCCGCTCGCGCAGGGCTTCGGCCATTTCCACCCCGATATATCCGCCCCCGATGACAACCGCACTATTCGCACCACCATCGACTACGGCCTTGATGGCATCCATGTCCGGGATGTTTCTCAGCACATAGACCCGCTTCCCGTTTACGCCGGGCAAATCCGGGCGTAGTGGAGTGGCACCGGGGCACAGCACCAATTTCTCGTATGACTCTTGATAAGTTTCGCCGGTGGCGACGATGCGCACCGACACCGTCCTGGAGGCGCAATTTATTGATGCAACTTCGTGCCCGGTCCGGACATCCAGGTTCAAGGACGCGCGAAGACTATCGGGGGTCTGCAACAGCAGCGCTTCGCGAGACGCAATCGCCCCGCTGATATGGTAAGGCAGTCCACAATTGGCAAAGGACACGTACTTGTCGCGCTCGAGGACGACGATTTCAGCGTCTTCACTCAAACGCCGACTCCGAGCGGCCGCCGACGCACCACCGGCGACACCCCCAACGACTACTATTTTCATACTAATATTGCCTTGATTTGATACGCTTTAAAATGATCAGGAATAGCCCGCATTTCTCTCCAGGCGGCTTTAACTTCTTGCTAAGGACTTACCCTACTAGGTTATTTGGATTGGACTGAAAAAACAACTAGATTTTTTCGAATAAGAAGACATAAGCGCATGTTTTATATAAATATTTATGTATTACAGTTCGACCAAAGTAGTCCGCAAACAAGCCCTGTCTTCGGCCTGTGTCCCGTAAATCGCGTGTACCCCCCGGTCACGGTTTCCAGTTTGTGCCGGTAGTCGTCATCGAATACGGGGGAGTATGATAAATGACTGCCTTCCAACCTGAAACCGGGCAATGACCAAGCTGAGTGTAAACGTCAACAAGATCGCGCTGCTGAGGAACTCGAGGGGTCGCGATTATCCCAACGTGGTGGACTTCGCGAAGAAGTTCATAGCGCTTGGTGCGCACGGTATCACCATCCACCCACGCCAGGACCAGCGCCATATTACCGACCAGGACGCAGTCGACCTGGCGGAATTGCTTTCGAGCTATGCCGCGGTCGAACTCAACATAGAGGGGTATCCTTCGGAACATTTCCTGAAGCTGATAGAAGACGGTAAACCGGATCAGTGCACGCTGGTCCCGGACGATGTAAACCAATTGACCTCGGATCACGGCTGGGATTTCAACGAGCACGGCGGCTTCCTGAAGGAAGTGTTCACAAGAATCGGAGCGGCGGGGACCAGAACGGCCGCATTCGTGGATCCGGACGAAGAACAGATCGTGCTCGCCGCCGAAGCAGGAGCGGATCGTATAGAACTTTACACGGAGTCCTACGCCGCGTCGTACGGCACGCCACGGGCTAGTGAAGTATTCGACCAATTCGATCGGGCGGCCGCAACGGCACAAAGCGTGGGTTTGGGCGTTAACGCCGGTCACGATCTCGACCTCGTCAACCTGCCTGGATTTTTACGGATCAACGGCATTCTCGAGGTTTCGATCGGACACGCGCTCACAATAGAGTGCATTGAACAGGGCATCGCAGAAACAATGCGGCAGTATCTGGAAATCTGCCGTCGCTAGCCAACGCCTTTGGGCCCGGCACCTCAGTCAGGCCGGGGCGGCCAGAATTGCGCCACGATATCCTCGATAATGCCGTCCAATTCGCCGTCAAGCTTGGTCACATGGCGATGCAGTAGCTGCCGGTGCTGTTTACGCATACGATGTATCTCACCGGTCACTGCCCGGGTTCGCTGCTTTTCATAGTTCGCCACGGCACGCTGCGTTCGATTTTCGCTACGTTCGACAATGGATCGCGCATTCTGGCGGGCGCCCTTGAGGGTTTCTTCCGCTTCGTTACGCGCTTCCTCGATCTGGTCCTGCGCCGATTGCTCCGCAGCCAGGACGCTTTGGATTGGATTTACCATGACGCAAGAACAATAAGCGTTTTGTTACGTCGACACACTTGATCTTCGTCATGAACTGGTCAAATGGTTTGTTCGACAATTCGACCAGGCCCGGCATCTCGTTCGGACGTCGAATCATGAGTATTTATCGAGTTTTTCAGTACGCGGAAACAGCGGCGCGTGTCCTGGCGCGTATCGGCGACATGCCTGGCCCGGCGCAATGGCGACACGTTGCGGACGCGAGGGATCTTGACACCCTGATCGATCGAATGCGCGAAAACGGTCTGCACTACTGGGTCAGGGAGCTGCCCAGAACGCCGGACACCGCCGTCATAGAGCAGCACCTCCGCCGGCGCCTGGTGGATTTTTTCGAAGAACTGGTATGGCTGCTTCCGCGACGCTGGCTTTCTGTCAGGCACTGGCTGCACAGGGGGGGCAATCTGATCTTTCTGAATTCGCTGATCAATGTAGAACAACCGTCTCTGCCGGATAACGTCGATCCCGCATTGCTCGAGATCGCCAGTATGCCCCGGCGGGACAGGAACACCGCCCTGAGCCTGTCTGGGTATCACCGGTACGTCGACGACGCGGCACCCTGGCACACCTGGTGGGAGGATCTGCCGGACGCGTGTCCTCGTTTGAGCCAGTATGAGCGCCTCAAAATGGATCGAATAGTGTCGTCCATAAGGCGGCACCTGAAAATGATCCGCGATGCCCCCCCCGAAACTTCCAGAAATCTCGACATTCAGTGGCAGTGGAGAAACGAGCTTACCCGGGATCTGCGACAATCGCTTTGCGGCGACCGTTTTCACGTCGGGTTGGTTCTCGTTTACGGCGTGCTGAAGGCGATGGAATTCGAACGCTGCCGCGCCATGCTGGTATCGGTGTCGCGGGGTTGGCAAACGCCGGACTTGTTGCGGGGCGTGAGCTAGTGTTTCGGCCGGCGTCAATGGTCTGGACCGATCTGCTGGTTGATCGGGACGCCGTCTCCGAAGCACTGGACGTGCTCGGAAACCTCGACATCATCGAACTTCAACGCCCCGCGGACAATGCGCCGTCTTTTCCCGTCGTTCTCGAGCCGGACGAGGAAATCATCAAACGTTTGGCCGAATTGGACCGACTGCTCCAAGCCATGGCGGCTCATGTCCCGGCCCCCGATCCCGCCGGATCGAACCGGTCTCGATACGGCCGATCCACTGAATCCGTGTTGCCGCAACTGGAAGAAAGCTTGCGCGCGTGGTTCGACGCGGCTCATCCACTGGCAGAGCGGCTGCGTTTGCTGGCGACGCAGCTGGAAGAACTCGAGCTGTTGGCGTCATGCCTGGCAACGATCCCGGAAACCGAGATCGAAATCGGACACCTTGCCAGAAGTGCGCACGCCAATGCGTATCCAGCCTTCGTGGCGTACGGCGATGCAAAAGCAATGCACGCTTTCGAACTGGCGGAAGGAAAGGTGCTCATGCGGACCTATCCGATGGATCACGGACAACGCCAAGGGCCGTTGGTCGCTGTCGGAGTATGTGCCGCGGCGCAATTGCCGAAACTGGAGAGTCAACTGCATAGCGGAAGCTGGCGGTTCGTGCGAATACCCGGCGGTATCGAAGGCTCCAGCACGAAGGCCCTTGGACAGTGCCGCGATCGCATCGACGCGGAACGCAGGCGGCATGACGACATGGTGAAGGAACTGGATGACCTCAACCAGCGGTTTCAGATTGGCGCCATGCGCTGGGTGTTGCGGCGGCACCTATGGGTGAACCAGGTCCTCGCCGATGCACGACGCGGGCAGCGATTTGTCTGGCTCAGCGGCTGGGTTCCCGCCACACGCCTGAATGAACTGACCACAAGCCTGCTCGAAAGACGCATTCCGTTTCTGTTCCATTCGGAATCACCCGCCGGCCATGGATCGCCACCGGTACAGTTGCAGAACCCGGGCTGGATCCGCCGTTTCGAGACCTTCGTTCGCGGCTTCGGCGTACCGGATGCGAACGAGATCGATCCGAGTCCGGTATTGGCCATTACAACCCCGCTGATGTTCGGCTACATGTTTGGTGACGTCGGCCACGGTCTGGTGCTCATTGTAGCGGGCCAGTGGCTGCAGCGCCGGTCGCCGGTGCTGGGTTTGCTGATTCCTGCAGGCCTGTCGTCGATATTTTTTGGAATCCTTTTCGGCTCCGTATTCTGCAGCGAACATATTTTGCCGGCATTGTGGATCACGCCGATGCGGGAACCGCTGACTATCCTGGCGTTGCCGGTGGTTTTCGGCATGATTTTATTATTGCTCAGTCTGGTGTTCGATGCCCTGCAGGAATCGTGGCGGGGCCGTGCGCAGGAGTGGTGGGCGATGCGCTTCCCCAACCTGGTGATCTACCTGGGATTGATCGTCGGGCTGCTGGATCGGCGCGCTATTTTCGTCGCGGGCCTCGGCATTCTCTGGACGATCATCGTTGGAACGATTCGTGCGGCGCGCATGTCCGGCTTCGTGGCGGTTCTGTACGCGCCCCTCAAGGCCTGCGTGGAGTCGCTGGAGACGTTGCTGCAACTGTTCATCAATACGATTTCTTTTACGCGGCTGGGGGCATTTGCGCTGGCCCACGCCGGACTCGGCATGGCGGTTGTCATTCTCGGCAGCATGCCGGAGACCTCGCTGTTCAAATGGACGGTTCTGATCGCGGGAAACATGCTGGTCATCGCGCTGGAGGGCCTGGTGGTGTCGATTCAGACCACGCGATTGGTGATGTTCGAGTTCTTCCGCCGTTTCCTGATCGGTCGCGGCCGTCCATTCCGACCGTTGCGGGGTCCCGTGGTCACGTAGAATTGAGATTCACGTACATGTTCGCCAACGGAGTAGCCAAATGTTACCGTTAAAACTGAAGATGCTTTTATTCGCCGCCGGCGGTTTAGCGACAATAACAACCGTTGCCTACGGGGTTCTCTCCGTCGTGCCACCGGTTGCAGCGGCAGCGGATGTTCAATCCGCCATCGACCCGAGTGTATTGCGCTGGGGATATATGGCCATGGCGTTGGCCACGGGCGTGTCGGCTCTGGGTGCAGGCATCGCCGTGGCGACGGTGGGGTCCGCCGCGGTAGGTGCTCTGGCGGAAAAACCAGAGCTGTTTGGTCGCGCTCTGGTACTGGTGGGCCTCGCCGAGGGCATCGCCATCTACGGATTGATCGTATCGATCATCATCCTGAACAGGCTGCAATGACGAACGCGAGCTATGTCGGCGACCGGGTGACGGCAGCGGCAATGCGCCTCGCAGGCGTCAGGGTGTTTATACCGGAACTCAACAGTGGCGCGATATGGCGAGCGGTGCAGACCGCGCGTCGCCAGTCCGCGATGGTGATCGTCGACCAGGATCATGCCGGAATGATCCAGGAGCAGCTGTCCGCCGCCACCATTGCAGATCCCGTCCCCCCGATAGTAGTTATGCCCACGCTCGACCGCGATGATGGACGGCTCGCCAACGCGAGCCGCACCGCTAGGCAGGTTCTGGGATTAGCGCCGCGGGACGAACAATGAAGGCGGATCAAGATGCCAAACCGGATTCGGATCTGAATCAACAGCTGGCGCGAAACTTCATCGAGAAAATCGAACGAGACCGTGACCGGGTGCTGGAAACGATCACCAATGAAACACGCGCAGGAGTCAGCCAAATCTATGAGCAGGCCTACCGCTCCGCGCGTGAATTCCATCGCGTCAGCTCGGAGCAAACGCGGAACCTGTGCGACAGAGAAGCCGAGCGGCATTTAGCTCGCGTGTTTGCCCGGCTGCGCCGGGAATCCTGGCGCGCGCTGCGTCGCCTGCAAACCACCGCTCTTGCAGGTATGCAGGCCCGTATGAATAAAATGTGCACGGACCCGGACCGGCAGTGGGCGTGGTGCCACCACTGGTTGCAGGCTGCCCTGAACGAAGCCGGGGATCAGGCGCTGAGCATCGTTCTCGGTCGTGGACTCAAACCGGAAGTAAAAAGCCGCCTGGAAGATTTATTACGGGGCCACGCCGGCTCATGGAGCCTAATCGCCGATGAAACCATCGGCTACGGCATAACGATCGCCTGGGGCGATGAGTTGATCGATGGCCGGCTCGAGGCGCAGCAGCCCTATCTCGCCGATCAGGTGTTCAAACGACTGGCCAGCGAACTGCACATCAAGCAAGAGGAGACCCCGGCTTGAGTGTGGCCGAGGTGTTCTGGATCAATGGACCGGTGTTGAAGGCCCGGCCGCAGGGCACCTTCAGCATGAAAGAATCGGTCTCGGTTGGCCCCGATCATCTCGCCGCCGAAGTCATCCGGCTCGAAGCGGATGCGATCACGATACAGGTTTTCGAGGACACGACAGGGTTAAAGCCGGGAATCGAGGTCCACGGGAGCGGAATGCCCATGGCCGTGGAACTGGGGCCGGGACTGCTGGGGCAGATGTTCGATGGCATACAAAGGCCGCTGGATCGATTAGCGGACGCACACGGTGACTTCATCGATGCCGGATCCGATCTGCCGAATCTGGATCGGGAGCGGCGATGGCGATATGAACCGGTTACCCGTGAAGGCACCAACGTCGAGGGCGGGCAGCTGTTGGGCCACGTGCCGGAAACATCGAATATTTCGAACCATGTGCTGGTTCCGCCGGGCCTTGCCGGCGTCGTCGAATGGCAAGCCCCACCCGGTGAGTATGCGGTCGACAAGACCGTGGCGAGGATCAGGACGGCGCGTCGTCTCGAACAAGTCTCCATGTTACAGCGCTGGCCAATCCGCACACCGCGCCCGTGCCGTGAGCGACTGACACCGGACGCCCCGCTGTTTACCGGTCAGCGCATTATCGACACCCTGTTCCCGATTGCAAAAGGCGGTACCAGCGCCATGCCCGGCGGATTTGGAACCGGCAAGACGGTGCTGCAGCAAACCCTGGCGAAATGGTGCGACGCCGACGTCATCGTCTACATCGGGTGCGGCGAGCGAGGAAACGAGATGGCGGATGTGCTCGCAGAATTCCCGCAGCTGGAGGACCCCAGAACCGGCAGGCGGTTGATGGAGCGCACCGTACTGATCGCAAACACCTCGAATATGCCCGTGGCCGCCCGTGAAGCGTCGATTTATACCGGCATCACGGTGGCTGAATATTTTCGGGACCAGGGCTATCACGTCGCCCTGTTTGCCGATTCCATTTCGCGCTGGGCGGAGGCGCTGCGCGAGATATCGGGGCGGCTGGAAGAGCTGCCCGCGGAAGAAGGCTACCCCGCCTACCTGCCCACCCGCCTCGCCGAGTTCTTCGAACGCAGCGGCCGCGTCGTGACGCTGAAGGGAGACGAAGCCTCGCTCACGGTGGTGGGCACGGTGTCGCCACCCGGAGGCGACTTTTCCGAGCCGGTCACGGCCCATGCGCGGCGGTTCGTCAAGAATTTTCTGGCGCTCGATCGGGAACGGGCACAGGCTCGCTTCTATCCCGCCATCCATCCGCTTCAGAGCTACTCCGACTATGTCCCGCACACCACTCGATGGTGGCAATTGCACGGCGGCATACGTTGGGACGAGCGGCGCGGGCGCATTCTCGCGCTGCTGCAGGAGCAGTCCCGTCTGGAGAAAATGGTCAAGATCGTCGGCAGGGACGCGCTGCCGACGGAACAACGGCTGATACTGGTCTGCGCCGAGGTCACGGTGGAAGCCTTTTTGAGGCAGTCGGCATTTTCCGAGAACGATCGCTTCTGTTCGCCTGAAAAGCAGGTGGCGATGCTGCAGCTGGTGGCTGCGTTCGCCGAACATACGCGGGAATTTGTTGCACACGGCGGCGACCCGGACACCTTACTGCAGCTGCCGATCGTCCGGCGCATCCAGCGCATGGGAGACGACATCGCCGGAGATCGGCTGGTCGAGTTCGAGATACTGAGAACGGAAGTCGAGGAGCAGTTCCATGCGCTTTTGTCCAGCGTGACCGTGACCCCCGCCGCCACCTCATAGCCCATGGTCGCACCCGAAAAGATCCAATTGCATTCCGGTCTGTACCGAATCCAGGGTCCACTGGTATTCGTGAAAAACGTCGATAACGTTGGCCTGTATGATCAGGTGGCCGTCATTTCGGGTTCCGATGCTCGTCTGGGACGGGTCGTGTCGATTTCGGGCAACACGGTGGTGGTGGAAGTCTCTCAAGGAACCGATGGATTGTCCCTGGATGCGAGCCGCATCCGGTTTCTGTCGAAGCCGGTCCTGCTCGATGTTGGCCCCGGCATGTTGGGCCGCGTTTACAACGGGGTCGGTGAACCGATCGACGGCGGTCCCGGGATCGTCCCCCGCCAGCGGCTGCGGGTGGACGGAAGCGCGATCAACCCGGTGCGCCGGGAAGTTCCCAGTGAGTTCATAGAAACCGGCGTGTCGGCGATCGACGCGATGAATTCGCTCGTGCGCGGGCAGAAGCTGCCGATCTTCTCGGGCAGCGGCCTGAGTCACGATCGGCTGGCGTCCAACATCGCCCGATTCGCCCGCCTACCGGGGGGCAGCGCACATGAGTTTGCGGTAGTCTTCGCCGCCATCGGAGTGACCTTCGATACGGCGGAACAGTTCCGCCGAGACATGGAAGAGCACGGCGCGCTGGAACGTATCGCGCTGTTTCTGAATCTCGCCAGCGATCCCAGCGCGGAGCGCCTGTTGACCCCGAGGATCGCGCTGACCGCGGCCGAATATCTTGCTTACGAGGAGGGCCGGCACGTGTTGGTGGTGCTCACGGACATCACCAATTACTGCGAGGCGCTGCGTGAAGTGTCATCGAGCCACGGTGAAGTGCCGAGCCGCAAGGGGTATCCGGGATACATGTACTCGGACCTCGCCAGCATCTACGAACGCGCCGGTCGAATAATGGGCCGTGTCGGCTCCATTACTCAAATGCCGATCCTCACCATGCCCAATGATGACATTACCCATCCCATTCCCGATCTGTCCGGTTACATCACCGAAGGCCAGATCGTCCTCGATCGGGACCTGGCCCAACGCGGCATGTTTCCGCCGGTCAAGCTGCTTCCTTGTCTGTCGCGGCTCATGAACCAGGGCATCGGGAAAGGCATGACTCACCAGGATCATCCCGCTCTGGCTGCCCAGCTGTATTCCTCCTATGCCCAGGCAAACCGCCTGCATCTACTGTCAAGCGTCGTCGGTGAAGAAGGCCTGTCGGAGACCGACAGGCAGCTGCTGCGTTTTAGAGAACAGATGGACCAGCGGTTCATCCAGCAGGGAGACGAACGCCGCACTCTGGAGAAATCGCTGGCAACCGGATGGGAGCTGCTGGCGAGTCTGCCGGACGAAAGTCTGGTGCGGCTTTCGGACGAACAGATACACGACCATATCCGGCCCTGCCGTGAGTGACTTCGCTCCCTCGAAAACGGAATTGCTGGAACGCCGGGGGGAGCGCGATCTGGTAAGGGAAGGAAAATCCGTGCTGGAAGAACGGCGTGACCTGCTGGCGCGCATGATGTGGGAGCAGATCGGCCGCATGGAACAGCTCGAGACCGAGTATGGGGTCAGCTTGAAGCACGCCCGCATCTGGTGTCGCCGGGCGATGGCGCGGCATGGGCTGATCGGACTGGCAGACTTTCATTCATCTGAATCGGCTATACCCGAAGTGCAATGGCACATCGGTAACCGGCTTGGCACGCCCTGGCTCGAATACTCACAAACCGATTCGGCATCCACCGCAAAACCGTCGACGCGGCCGGCGTCACTCGAACTGGGACAAGCCGGGGAGGCTCTGCAGCGGTTGCTTGCGTTACTGCTCGAGTTGGCGGCTGCGGAAGGCAACCTGGTTCGTTTGACCCATGCGTTCCGGCGTACACAGAGGCGGGTCAACGCCCTGGAACATATCATACTGCCCGAGCTGGAGCAGACCATCCGAGATATCGAGTCCGTTATGGGAGAAATGGAACGGGACGACCTGGTCAGGTCATCCCTGATTAAACGGCGACAGTCCGGTGGCGAAATTGCCGATAATTGATCCTTAGCCCGCCCGTCGATGGGACCGCTTTTTTACATATTCCGATGTCATTGCCGCAAGTAAGGCACTGTAATTGACCGAGAACATCAATTCGTCACCGACCTGTAACCCCTCGGCGGCTCTGCTCGCATCGATTACCAGATATCCACTGGAGGCGCCAAATATCGAGAAGCGGGTATCAATCGGAACAATACCGTGTACATCAACGTCCTCCCGGCCCACATTGAGCAGTGCGCACAGGATATCTCCACGGTCCTCGAAACCCGGGTGCCCGCCGAATGCGTCTTCGCCGAGTTCGCCGAACGGAGATGATGGTTTATTCTTGAGTTCCAATATCTCAGCATGCAGAATAAATGCATCCTGATATGTCCCTGGCCACGGGTCTCGATGCGTGGTCTCGCGGCCGAGCAGGATGGCCTCACCAATTCGCGCATGATTGACCCGGTTCGGCATGTGTCCTGCGGCGATGAGCGACAGACCGCTGGAATTGGCGCCGGATACCAATTCGAGTTCAATGCGAAACTTTTGCTCGATGCCGTCTGCGAGCTCCACCAATCGGGCCATGTTGTCCTCACTCGGGATCACTCCGCGGAAACATGCCAGATTCGTTCCCAGTCCTTTTATTCGAATACCGGGCAACTCGATTGCTGCGGCCAGGAACGTCGGGAGATCGTCAGGCCACACACCCTCCCGGAGGTCGCCGAGGTCCACCATGAGGATCACCTCATGGATGCAGCCTCGTCTCAAGGCCGCTCTCGACAAGGCCTCAAGCACCGCCAGTTCGGAATTCAAGCTCGAATCAACGGACTCAACGACGTGATCCACAGCGGATAGCGCAGGAATACGTACCAGCATGAACGGAGTATCCACACCGCCGGCCTTGAGCCGATCTATGTTTTCCAGTCGCGAGTCCGCGATGGCCGTTACGCCGGCGCGCACCATTGCCCTTGCTATCTCCGGGTGACCACAAACACCCTTGGTAACGCCGGCGACCTCGATACCGCAGCGCCTGCAAAGTTCGACAATCGAGCGGGCATTGTGCTCTATTTTATCGAGATCGATAGTCAGGTATGGAGTCGTCAATGCCGAATTTCTTGCATCCTTCTGACGATAAAGCTGGCTACGTCTTGACCGGTGGTACCTTTGCCGAAGCCTGCGTCCATACCGCATTGCCTTGCCACGTCGTCGGTCACGTGTGTACCGCCGGCGATGATCAACAGGTTTTCGCGCATGTTCAGTTGTCGGGCCAATGTATCGAGATCCCGCATGTGCTGCTGGTGGATATCGGCGTGGGTGACAATGGTAGAAATCAGCACCGCCCGTGCATTCGTTTTGCGGACCATTTCGAGCACCCGCGCGGGAGCTACCGACGTTCCCAGGTTGTGGCAATAGAATCCGTATTTCTCGATACCGCCGTGCTTGATATCGAGGATCTCATGCAATCCGACCGAGTGCTCGTCTTCGCCGATCGTAGCCGCGACGACGTGAACATCCCGTGGCCGAACATATGCTTCGATTTCCGCCTCCGGCAGCGGCTGTTCAGGTTCCGTCAGCGTCAATTCATCCACCCTGACGCAAATATCGAGCATCCCCTTGATTTCGAATACACTGCCCTCTGCCGGATGCATTTGCCTTCGACTGATGACTTCGGGATGGTGCAGACCCATATGCCGCGCCATGTGTATAGCCGCTGCTTCGGCCACGTGCGGCTCCGCCGGTATAAACAACGTCACGCACACGACGCCGTCGCCATGTTTCTCGACCTCGGGCCGCAGTAACCCCGACTTACGCTCGCCAACCGGCGTCTCAAGGCGCTTGTTTACATTATCTTCGGTGTCCAACTCATCGATGTACCGGATCTTTGAGGGATCACACAGAGTGCAGCCGCCGTAGTCTTCACAAGGCTTATGATCTTTGCGCGAGTAGACATTGACCCCGAAATGACTGCAAACCGGTGCGCCATAATCCATTTCGCGCCGGACCACCGTGCCGTGACCGTCCCCGGCGTCAGGATCGCGCGTGATACCGTCGCCATTTCGTTCCGGGTAATGTCCCGAGTCGACGAAGTGGCCCGCTTCAACCGCGGTGTAGTAACCCCCAATATCAACGATCTCCTCCAGGAACAGCACCGCGCGCTCTTTGATCTCACGCGCCTGCTCGTGCAATGGACCGGATTTCTTGATTTCCAGTTGATCCGTTATCCCATCCAGGGCCATGAGGGTCTGGCGCGCCGTGTTCACCCCGGCGATGTTGTTGTAGTGCCAGGGGATGTTCCGACCTTCGTCCGGCGTGATGGTACTTTGGATATCCGTCAAGGTCAGACGCGAGACCAGGGTGTCGAGCACATGGGTTATCGTGGCTTCCAGCATGTCGGATTCCATGTAACGTGTATTCTGTTGCGCTCGGAACCTGTAGCCCCGGAATACTTCACGCAGCGCGACCGCATAGGGCAGGTCTATTTGCAGTTTCGGTGCGGGTGGTGCGGTGGGTGGAACCGTCGACAAAGCAATCAGATCCGCGGGCATGCCGATTGCACTTGAATATGCCGTATTGATGGCATGCTGCACGAACAGCTCCGGCAGCACTTTCCAAGCTTCCTTCGCGGTGGCGTTGGCATTGTGCGCACCGTCGAGCTGAAGGATACCGGCATCGGCCAGGATCCGCTTCGACTCCGCGGCGTCGACGAATGAACGCCGCATGTTGACGTCCCGGTAAAGTACATTGTATTGCGGATCCTGATGAGCCCCGTTTACCCCCTCTTCGGAAAAAAGCACGGCAATCTCCGGTCCGGCAACCCCGCTGACATAAGAATGAAAATTGATCGGCCGGCCCACCTCCTCTTCGATCGCGTCCAGGGCTTTTCTGGTAGCGCGCACTTGTTTCCGGGAGATCGGAATGCCGCCAATTCCTTCAGGTGTTCCTTCTATCAGCCCGTCGATGTGTGACTGCCCTGTCGTCCGTATTACCATGATGTGGTCGGCACCGTGCCAGGCCGCCATGCGCATACGGCGCAGGTCATCTTCGAAACGCCCGGAAGCAATCTCCGTGGTAATGACCAGGTCACACTGTGGGTCGATCCCGGAAAAATCACGCGCGGCACAAAGCGGTACCGACTGTTTGAGGTTCGGGGATGTATCCTTGTAAACGAAAGGACCAATCTGCTGGTTCTCGATCCTGCTGCGCCATGTCCATCCTTTTCGCTTTGGCCGATAGTGTTCCAAATCGGCCAGCACTTCCAATACGTCGATCTTTCGATCCGTTGACGTTTTCATGATGCGACCAGCTCGTCCCAGTGGCGCCCCGCCAAAAGATCCTCGCCCGCTTGACGTACCGTAATCGCTCTATCCTGGGCCAGCCGAAGCACCAGCCCCCCTGCACCGTGTCCCAAGAGCCCTCTTTTCATCATCTGGTCGACTAGGGCTTTCGACTCGATGCTCGAAAACCCCATACGAAGCAGAACGGCACGTTCGATAGAGGGCGACGTGTGGGTACGGGCCTCCTCGACCAAGGGTTCCACTATCCGGGCGACCAGATCCCAAAAATGAGCGTGCAGCTCCTCGTCGGACAACTCTCGAAGATGCCCGCGCCGCGATTCGAAGTCATCAGGTCTTTCCACGTATCTCCTCCACCAACTGCCGCGCGTTACCGGTCTCGATTCGGGTCTCGGCCGCGAGAAATACAACGTCATTATCGCTCAGCGGTACGTCTGCAGGCAGAGATTCCAGCGTTCTGCGCAGATAGGAGCGCCGGACGTGATCCAGGTCAACATCAACGGCCTCGAGCTGCGCAGGCTGCTCCGGTATTACAATCGCCCGGCCCGGCCTGTTTTCGCGCGGATGGCCCCGCTTGATTTCTATACCCATCCGTTTGGCGAGATCGAGCTGCGCGAGCGGGTGTTTGCCGGCGCCGGTATATTCGGTTTCCTGCACGACCACGATCCTGTCTTCGTCGAGCTCGCGGGCGATGGCAAACGCGGCGGCAAGCGAGGTGTTACCCGCCGGACCGCGCTGAAGGCCTTCGAGTTCCGCAAGCACCTGGGTGGCATAGAAAACTTCACCCTGGGTGACGGTGACGAATCGATCGATATAACGCAGCGGCCGCGCAGCGTTTCGCGGCACGTCCGTACGGTCCGGCCAGGTGGTGAACGGCAATGAAAATCCGGTATGCCCGGTAGTGAAGGACTTGCGATTGAAATCGTGGTCGGATGCCATGTGCAGGCCACCGAGATCGACGCTGGCCGCAATCATCCGGGTGTCCACCGCTCCCGCATAGCGAAGGCCCCTTGCGGTACCGGTGACGTTTCCGCCCCCGGCATGAGTGGTGATCACGGCATCGGGAAATCGTCCGGTAAGCTGCTTTATCTGCAGGGCAAGCTCGTAACCGAGCGTCTCGATGCCGACGATCGCGTACGGCGTGTAGAGCGAGGCATTGAAAAAACCCGTCTCCTTCAGGATGCAAAGGAACACATAGAACAATTCCGGTCCCACCGACAGCCGGATCACCTCCGCTCCGCAAGCTTCGCAGGCGCGTGTCTTCTCCTCGATTTCCGGTTGTGCAATACCCTTGCTGTCGAAGGCCTCCTGCACGACGATGCAGCGCAGCCCCGATTTCGCGGCCTGCGATGCCACCGCCGCGCCGAAGTTACCACTGGTCGCTGCGGCGACGCCCTCATAACCCCGTTTGGCTGCCTCGAAGACGGACAGCGACGCCCGCCGATCCTTGAAGGATCCAGACGGATTCACCGCTTCATCTTTGACGAAGACGCGGGCGCCCTTCCCGGGCTTTGCGGCTACGCGGATGAGCTTCGTTACATTGTGGAGTTCGATGACGGGCGTGTTTCCCACCGCGGTTTGGGATTGTATTCGATGGGTCGAATCGATATCGTACCCGGTATCGGCAAGCAGTCGTTCGTAATCGAAAGCGAGCGACCCGGTCGCGTATCGTGAATAGTCGAGTCCGACCGACGACTTCATGATGTCGTCTCGCTCGGCCATCACGGACTCGTAGCTTTGTACCGCACTCACTTGTAATCGCCCCGTTCGCGCAGAATCGCCCGTACTTCGTTACCTATTCCGGTAAGTTGGGGTACTGGCGGACCAAAACCATGGGTATAGGCGGGATTGACCTTGACCAATATGCCCGCCAGTCTCCGTCCCGCCACGGTCTCGATTTCGACCTGCTGACCCGCAACTGTCGGCCCGGTAAGAAAGCCCCTCGCCCTCAGCTCCAGGGGCACGTGCTGGGTATCGACGGGAACCTGCGGCGCGCGTTCACCCGCCTTAAGAACGATGTTCGAGATCTCCACCCAGGTGCCTTTGGCGATTATTTCAGTCACGCCATGCTCCTCGCAGCCCCCTTGATTAGCGCGCGCGCATCAGCCAGTATCGCGGCAGGAACCGGCAGGTCCACCATGGTGTGCAGACCAGGCTCGGCGTTCAGCACGCGCGGAATTTCATTGACCGCGAGCGCGGCTGTGGCCAACCCCCCGGGTATCTCGGGTCTAATATGAAGATTGATATCTGGGGTACCTCGAATCCGAATGGTGTCCCCCGTCTCAATACGCTCCAGGTGTGGATGCACCTGCTGTGGATGGATCAGTTCGATGACGGGTTTGTCACCTGAATATCCCACAGCCGTATGCAGACATCCGGCAACGCGGCCGGGTTCTACGGTTACAAAAGGTGTTTCCCGTGCAGCCCGAGCGATAATCGGATCGCGGTTCTCATCTATCCGATCGATTTTCCAACCGATCGAAGAGGCAATCATGTGTATCGATTCACGGAATCCGATATGTCCAACGACACTGCCCGCGTGGAGGCCCTTCTGAAACTCCGCGCGACTCAGGCCAACACCCTGTGCT
>Ga0209567_10000763_pt1 | contig 17434 bp, 16 predicted proteins | sample COG_12_FD_184756 | JGI IMG/M metagenome (GOLD analysis project Ga0209567, IMG submission 184756) | Pelagic marine sediment microbial communities from the LTER site Helgoland, North Sea, for post-phytoplankton bloom and carbon turnover... | ecosystem: Environmental > Aquatic > Marine > Neritic...
GAGAGCCGCCTTGACGATCCACAGTTCCAAGTGATCCGCGATGATTATCCCTCGGTGCGACACCATGGCTGGAAGTACATCGCATTCGGTCCGGACGGCAAGCTCTACATACCTATTGGCGCGCCGTGTAATGTCTGCGACCAGGACGGATTCGCGGTGATCACACGCATGAATCCAGACGGTAGCGAACGGGAAGTCTTCGCCGAGGGTGTGCGCAATACGGTCGGTTTCACCTGGCATCCGGATACCGGCGAGATGTGGTTTACCGATAACGGTCGCGACTGGATGGGTGACGACATGCCGCCCTGCGAGCTGAATCATGCGCCCCGCGCGGGGATGCATTTCGGCTTCCCCCATTGCCATGGTGCCGACATCCCTGACCCGGATTTTTCTGCCGGCATGGCGTGCAGCGAGTTTACGCCGCCGGCGCAGGCTCTGGGCCCGCACGTGTCGCCGCTCGGTCTCAAGTTCTACACCGGCACGATGTTCCCGGCGTCTTATCACAAGCAATTGTTTATCGCTGAACATGGTTCATGGAACCGCAGCGATCCAATCGGTTATCGCATTACCCTGGTGCGGATGAGTGATGGCCGGGCGGTGTCGCATGAGACCTTCGCCGACGGCTGGCTGCAGGATGGAGAGTCCTGGGGCCGCCCGGTGGATCTGTTGCTGCTGCCCGACGGCTCCATGCTCGTGTCTGACGACAAGGGTGGGCGCATTTTCCGCATCACGTATACGGCTGATCAGGCTTGAGGTAGCCTCTGCGCATGGCTAATCCCTTGACCCGCGTTCTCCGTTTCGGCTGGCGCTCCCTGGATTTCATCCGACGGCTGGTGCACCTGCTGCTGATGCTGCTGGTGCTCGTCGTCATCTTTGCGCTGTTTTCGGACACGCCGGTCATCGTGCCCCGGACTGCCGCGCTGGTGGTGAAGCCTACGGGCGAACTGGTCGAGCAGCTCGAGGGCCGCCCAATCGATCGAGCCCTGAACGAAGCCAGCGGCGACGGCGAGACCCAGACCCTGGTGCGGGATCTGGTCAAGGCGATCGTCCATGCTGCCGATGACCGTCGCATCCAGGCGCTGGTGCTGGATCTGGACCAGATGAACGGCGGCGGTTTGATCAAGCTGCAGGCGGTGGCGGAGGCGCTGGCCACCTTCCGGCAATCTGGCAAGCGCGTGGTCGCTTACGGCAGCGGCTTCGATCAGGCCCGGTACTTCCTCGCCGCCCAGGCGGATGAGATCTATATGCATCCGCTGGGGTCGGTATTCCTGCAGGGCTTCGGTTTTTATCGGGCTTACTTCGGCGAGGCGGCCGAGGACTTGTCGATCGACTTCAACGTCTTCCGCACCGGCGAGCACAAGTCCTATCACGACTATCTGACCCGACGCGACATGTCCGACGCGGAGAAACAGGAGATCCGCGTGGTGCTGGATCAGCTGTGGCGCTCCTATCGGGAGTCGGTAGGCGCCGCCCGCGGCATCGCAGCGGAAGAGCTGCAGAGCATGGCGGATGACTATCTGGATCTGCTGCGCCAGGAAGACGGGGACATGGCGGCGCTGGCCCGCGAGACCGGACTGGTGGATGAGTTGCTGACCCTGCCCGAACTCGAACGCCGCATGATCGACATCGTCGGCGAGGACCCGGATTCCGGTAGTTACAGCCACATCGATCACCGCACTTATCTGGCCGCACTGGGGCAGAGCGCTGAGCGGGGTCGGGATCGCCGCGAAGTGGCGGTGATCGTTGCCAGCGGGAATATCCTGCCCGGTGATCAACCGCCGGGCAGCGTCGGTGCCGAGACCTTTGCCGAGCTGATCCGCGCGGCACGCGACCGGGACCAGGTGGCGGCGGTGGTGCTGCGCATCGACTCGGGTGGCGGTAGCCAGTTTGCTTCGGATCTGATCTACGAGGAGCTGCGGATGCTGCGCGAGTCGGGCAAGCCCGTGCTCACCTCCATGGGAGATCTGGCGGCCTCCGGGGCGTATCTCTTGTCCGTTGCGGCCGACGAAGTGTGGGCGCGTCCCGATACGCTCACCGGCTCGATCGGCGTCACCGCGATGCTGCCGACCGTGGATCGTGCGCTGGCCCGTCTGGGGGTCAATATCGACGGGGTGGGTACCACCCGATACAGCGGCGATCTGAGCCCGTTGCGCAGTCTCTCACCAGAGGCGGCAGAGATCCTGACGGTCTCGGTCGACAGCAGCTACCGCCATTTCGTCCAGCAGGTGGCTCAGGCCCGCGAGCTCTCCGTCAGCGATGTGGAGGCAGTGGCAGGCGGTCGGGTCTGGACCGGTCGCGATGCGCAGCGGCTCGGTCTGGTGGACCAGCTCGGTGATCTGGATGCGGTGGTGGCCGCGGCAGCGGCCCGCGGCGGTCTGGGCGATGATTACCGGATCAACTTCCTCGAGCAGGAATTGAGCCTCGAGGAGTCATTGACGCTCGAACTGCTGACCAGCTTTATCAGGACTACAGGGTTGTCGGCGCAACCACGGATCGCCGCATGGTTCGAGCGCATGACCCGGAGCATGGACCGGGAACTCGGCGGACTGCTGCAGCTGCAGGATCCGCGCCAGGTTTATTACCACTGTTTCTGCCAGCTGCGCTGAGCGCGGCGCCTTTATCCCTGCCAGTCGAGGATGACCTTGCCCGATTGGCCGGAGTTCATGATGTCAAAACCCTGCTGGTAGTCCTCGATACCGAAGTGATGGGTGATCACCGGCGTCACGTCGAGACCGCTCTGCAGCATGCTGGACATCTTGTACCAGGTTTCGAACATCTCGCGGCCGTAGACACCCTTGATGATCAGGCCCTTGAAGATGACCTGATTCCAGTCGATGGCCGTATCGTCCGGCGGGATGCCGAGCAGGGCCACCTTGCCGCCATGATGCATGGTGCGCAGCATGTCGCGGAACGCGGTCGCGTTGCCGGACATTTCCAGACCGACGTCGAAGCCTTCCTCCATCTCCAGATCCTGCATCACATCATCGATCGACTGCCGGGATACGTTGACGGTGCGGCTCGCGCCCATCTTCGCCGCCAGCTGCAGACGGTAGTCGTTGACGTCAGTGATCACCACGTGGCGCGCGCCCACATGACGGCAGATGGCGGCGGCCATGATGCCGATGGGTCCGGCGCCGGTGATCAGTACGTCCTCGCCGACCAGATCGAAGGACAAGGCGGTGTGGGTGGCGTTGCCGAGCGGGTCGAGGATCGAGGCAATGTCATCGGTGACCGCATCCGGCAGCTTGAATACATTGCTCGCCGGGATCACCAGATAATCAGCGAAACAGCCCTGGCGATTGACGCCGACGCCGCGCGTGTTCATGCACAGATGGCGACGGCCGGCCCTGCAGTTGCGGCAGTGCCCGCAGGTGATGTGGCCCTCCCCGGAAACGCGGTCGCCGGCTTTGAGTCCCCGCACTTCACTGCCGATGGCCTCGATGACGCCGTAGAATTCGTGACCGACGGCCATCGGTACCGGTATCGTGCGGGCCGCCCATTCGTCCCAGTTATAGATATGGATGTCGGTGCCGCAGATCGCGGTCTTACGCACGCGGATGAGGACGTCGTTGTGCCCCGGTTCGGGTTCGCTGATGTCGCGCAGCCAGATGCCGGGCTCGGCTTTTTCCTTGACCAGGGCACGCATGATTTTGTTCTCCAAAAACGCTCAGATCACGTTCAATTCCCGCCCCACCCTGGCGAAAGCCGCAATGGCTTTGTCCAGGTGCGCGCGCTCCAGCCCCGCTGACATCTGGGTGCGGATCCGGGCCTTTCCCTGCGGCACGACCGGGAAGGAAAAACCGATCACATAGACGCCCTCCTGCAGCAGTCGGTCGGCCATGTCAGTGGCCAGCTTCGCATCGCCCAGCATCACCGGGATGATGGGATGCTCCCCCGGCAGCAGCTGGAATCCCAGCGCGGTCATTTGCTCGCGGAAGTGCCGGGTATTGTCCCAAAGCTGCTGGCGCAGGGCGGCGCCGTCCTCGAGCATGTCCAGCACCCGGATCGAGGTGGCGGCGATGACCGGCGCCAGGGTGTTGGAGAACAGATAGGGTCTGGAACGCTGACGCAGCCAGGCGATGATCTCCTTGCGGCCGGAGGTATAGCCACCGGACGCGCCACCCAGGGCTTTGCCCAGGGTGCCGGTGATGATGTCGACACGGCCGAGGACGCCGCAGTGTTCGTGGGTGCCGCGACCCGTGTCGCCGAGAAAGCCGGTGGCGTGGCAGTCGTCGATCATGACCATGGCATCGTGGGCTTCAGCGAGGTCGCAGATGCCCGTCAGGTCGGCAATGGTGCCGTCCATGGAGAAGACACCGTCGGTGGCGATCAGCCGCGCGCGGCAATCTGTCGCCTCGGCCAGCCGGTCGCGCAGATCATCCATGTTGTTGTGGCGGTAGCGCAGCCGGCGCGCCTTGCTCAGGCGGATACCGTCGATGATGCTGGCGTGATTCAATTCGTCGCTGATCACCGCGTCCTGCTCCCCGAGGATCGTCTCGAACAGGCCGCCGTTGGCATCGAAACAGGAGGAATAGAGGATCGTGTCCTCGGTGCCGAGGAAGCGACTGATACGATCTTCGAGTTGCTTGTGCACGGTCTGGGTGCCGCAGATAAAGCGCACCGAGGCCATGCCGTATCCATATTCATCCAGCGCTTTGTGGGCGGCCTTGATCAGCGCCGGGTGATTGGCCAGTCCCAGATAATTGTTGGCGCAGAGATTGATCACTTCGCGGCCGGTGTCGCCGTTGGCGGCGACTCGGATCGACGCCTCCTGGGGCGTAGTGATTACGCGCTCGGCCTTGAACAGGCCGGCGCTGTGCAGCGCGTCGGTATCGTGGGCCAGGGTGTCCAGGAAGGCCTGATTCATGCTGTGGTACTCCGCCGGAAGAGCAGGAATTATAGCAGCCGTGTCTGGGTTAGACTCCGCAGACATCAGGCAAACAAGGGCGCAACCGGCGGCAGGACGATGGAGACGGAACGGGCACAGGTGAGGCTGGACAAGTGGCTGTGGGCCGCGCGTTTTTTCAAGACCCGCGGATTGGCCCAGGCCGCCATCAGCGGTGGCCGGGTGCATCTCAACGGCCAGCGGGTCAAACCGTCGCACGGCGTCAAGGTCGGGGACGAGCTCAGCGTGTCCAAGGGGCCTTACTGTTTTGATCTCACGGTCATCGCCCTGGCCCGGCGGCGGGGCTCCGCTGCCATGGCGGCCACGCTCTACGAGGAGCATGCCGAGAGCCGGGCGGCGAGGGACGCGCTGCGCGAGGAGCGGGCCTTGCAGCGCAGCATCACCGCCGGCCCCGAAACCCGGCCGGACAAACGCGCCCGACGTCAGATCGTGCGTTTCACCCGGCGCCGCGAGGGCTGAGCATGACGCGACCGCGAACGCCGTTGCTGGCCGCCGACGTGGTGATCGAACCGGCTGCTGCCGAGTCGCCCTCCGTGGTGCTGATCCGGCGCGCAAATCCGCCGCTGGGCTGGGCACTACCCGGCGGTTTTGTGGACGTCGGCGAGACTGTCGAAGCGGCGGCGGTGCGCGAAGCCAGGGAGGAAACCGGTCTGGATGTGCGCCAGCTGGAACTGCTGGGCGTGTATTCCGATCCGGACCGGGATCCTCGCGGTCACACCGTAAGCACCGTTTTCGTCGGCCGTGCTGACGGCCATCCGGTCGGGGCGGATGACGCCGCCGAGGCCGCCGTGTTCCCGCTCGATGCCTTGCCGCCGCTAGTGTTCGACCATGCCCGGATCCTGGCCGATTATCGGGCGTGGAGGGCGAGACGCTAGGCACGGCGGGCCTCCGTCGTCAGTGCGACGAAGGCCAGCATCTCCTATAATTTGCTGATTGAATCCGCCTTGCCGACGCGCTCGCACCCGAGCGGTACGACAGGCATACCGCGAAGAGGATCCCAGCCGTGCATGCCACCACGCCCGTCGCTCCCGAACCGCTGTCCATCGTCAATGCCGACAACGCCATGCCGGAGCCGGCGCTGGTCCGCGAACTAAACGCTGCCTATCTGGCTGACGAGGAAGCCATCGTCCGCGAATTGTTGCCGATTGCAACCGTGGAACCCGGGCGCAAGGCGAGGATACGCGAGACCGCGATAGATCTGGTCCGGGCGGTGCGGGCCAACCGCGGCAAGACCGGTGGGTTGGACGCGTTCATGAGCAAGTACGACCTGTCCTCCCAGGAGGGCGTGGTGCTGATGTGTCTGGCGGAAGCGTTGCTGCGCGTGCCGGACAAGGAGACCGCCGACAAGCTGATCGCCGACAAGCTGCTGGCCGGCAACTGGCGGGAGCATCTGGGCACCAGCGAGTCCGCGTTCGTCAATGCTTCGACCTGGGGTCTGATGCTGACCGGACGCATAATCCGCCTCGATCAGGACACGGTCGAACACCCCAGCCGCTTTATGAAGCGCCTGGTGACCCGTGCCGGCGAACCGGTCATCCGGGGCGCGATGCGCCAGGCGATGAAGATCATGGGTCATCAATTCGTGATGGGGCGCACCATCGCCGAGGCCCTCAGACGCTCACAAAGCGGCACTAACGCGAACTACCGCTACACCTTTGACATGCTCGGCGAGGCGGCGCTGACGATGCCGGATTCGCGCAACTATTTCGAGGCCTACTGCAAGGGTATCGAGGCGATCGGCACCACCGGTTTCAGGGCCGCCTCGGTCTATGCGGCGCCGAGTATCTCGGTGAAATTGTCGGCGCTGTATCCGCGCTATGAACACGCGCAGCGGGAGCGTGTCATCGGCGAACTGCGGCCGATGTTGCTCGAGCTTGCGCTGTTGTCGAAAAAGGTCGGTATCGGCCTGACCGTGGACGCCGAGGAGATGAACCGGCTGGCGCTGTCGCTGGAGCTGTTCGAATCGGTCTATCGCGATCCGCTGCTGGACGGCTGGTCAGGCTTCGGTCTGGCCATCCAGACCTATCAGAAGCGGTCCCTGGCACTGGTGCGCTGGCTGGTCGATCTGGCCAGGGATGTCGGCCGCACCATCGAGATCCGCGTGGTCAAGGGCGCCTACTGGGACGCCGAGATCAAACACGCCCAGGAGCAGGGGCTGGACGATTATCCGGTTTTCACCCACAAACCCAATTCCGATGTGTGTTATCTCGCCTGCGCAAAGGAGCTGCTTGCGGCGCGGCCGCAGATCTATTGCCAGTTCGCCACCCATAACGCGCAGACCCTGGCCAGCATCGTGCACCTGGCCGGCGACAAAGAAGGCTTCGAGTTCCAGCGTCTCCACGGCATGGGCGAGGAGCTTTACGATGAGGTCATCGGCGAAGACAAGATGAATCTGCCGTGTCGGGTCTACGCCCCGGTCGGCAACCACGAAGACCTGTTGCCCTATCTGGTCCGGCGCCTGTTGGAAAACGGATCCAACACTTCGTTTGTCAACCGGATCGTGGATGAGGACGCGCCGATTGACGCTATCGTCGCGGACCCGGTGGACACGGTCCTGGCGCTCAGCTCGATCCGGCATCCGCGTATCCCCAAGCCGGAGGATATCTTCGGCGCAGAACGCAAGAACTCACGCGGCATCCTGCTCGATGATCCGCTCCAACTGGAGAACCTGGAGACCGCGATGCATCGCGCGCTGGCCGGTAGCCGCATCGCCGGGCCACTGGTCGACGGCAAGCTGCTCGGGGGTCACGAGGTACAGTCGACAGACCCCGCGGACACCCGCCGCGTGGTCGGCACCGTGCGCTTTGCCGATGAGGCCGCCGCGCGCAGCGCGGTCGATGTGGCGGCTGCCGCCTATCCGGCCTGGGATGCCACGCCCGCCACCGAGCGCGCCGATATCCTCAGCCACGCGGCGGACCTGTTTGAGGCGAACAGCCCCGAGCTGATGGCCCTGTGCGTACGCGAGGCCGGCAAGAGCATCCCTGACAGTCAGGCGGAGATCCGCGAGGCGGTGGATTTTCTGCGTTATTACGCCGCACGCTGCGAAGAAGAATTTGGCGCGCCGCGTTTGATGCCTGGCCCAACCGGTGAGCGCAACGAATTGTCGCTGCATGGTCGCGGCGTATTTTTCTGCATCAGCCCGTGGAATTTCCCACTGGCCATATTTGCCGGTCAGGTAGCTGCCGCGCTGGCGGCCGGAAATTCGGTGATTGCGAAACCGGCCGAACAGACGTCGCTGGTCGCGTTTCGTGCGGTGCAGCTGCTGCATGAAGCCGGTGTCCCGCCCGCGGTCCTTGGCTTTCTGCCCGGCATGGGGCCGGAGCTGGCGGCGCCGATCCTCCCCGACCCGCGGATCGCCGGGGTCGCGTTTACTGGCTCCACCGAGACCGCACAGATCATCAACAAGACGCTGGCGTCGAGGAGCGGACCGATCGCGGCGCTGATAGCCGAGACCGGCGGACAAAATGCGATGCTGGTGGACAGCTCCGCGTTGCCGGAACAGGTGGTCGTCGATGCGGTGTACTCTGCGTTCAACAGCGCGGGGCAGCGTTGTTCCGCGCTGCGCGCGTTATTCCTGCAGGAGGATATCGCCGATCGCACGATCGAATTGCTCAAGGGCTATATGGCGCTTCAGGTCGTCGGTGACCCGGGCTTGTTGCGGACCGACGTCGGGCCGGTGATCGATGCCGATGCGCTGGGCATCCTCGAGGCGCACGCCGAGCGCATCGTCAGCGAGGGGCGTCTGATCTACCGTTGCGAACCCGGTGAGGACACCGGACATGGCCATTTCTTCGCGCCGATGGCGGTCGAGATCGACAGCCTCGATCAGCTCCAGCGGGAGGTATTCGGCCCGATACTCCACGTGATCCGCTATCGGGCCCGGGATCTTGAGCGGGTGATCGAACAGATCAACGCCACCGGCTACGGTCTGACCCTCGGTATCCACAGCCGGATCGATTCCCAGGCCATGCGGATCGCGCGCAGCGTCCGCGTCGGTAACGCCTACGTCAATCGCAATATGATCGGTGCGGCGGTAGGCGTGCAGCCCTTCGGCGGACGCGGTCTGTCCGGAACCGGACCAAAGGCCGGGGGGCCCGGGTATCTGCACCGTTTCGCGGTGGAGCGCACGCTGACCATCAATACTGCAGCGGTCGGTGGTAACGCCAGCCTGTTGTCTCTCGATGACGACTAGCGGACAGACCGGCTGATGTCGGTCAGCGTCTTCGATATCTTCAAGATCGGCGTCGGACCGTCGAGTTCTCACACCATGGGGCCGATGCGAGCGGCCGGCTGCTTCGTGAGCGATCTGCGCGCACGCAACGTGCTGGATCAGGTGGCGCGAGTGGGCGTACAGCTCTATGGCTCGCTGGCACTGACCGGCAAGGGCCACTGCACCGACATGGCGGTGCTGGTTGGTCTGGAGGGTGAGGATCCGGAGCAGTTTGACGGCGAACGGGTGTCCGGGCGGCTGGCGCGGATCCGCGAGCAGGGCCGCATGCGGCTGGCCGACGGGCCGGAAATCGACTTTGACGAAGACCTGGATTTGCTGTTCCACCGCGACCAGATCCTGCCGCGCCATCCCAACGGCATGCGTTTCACCGCCCTCGATGCCGGTGGACAGACGCTGTTGAGCGAGGAGTTTTTTTCGGTCGGTGGCGGGGCCATCCTGCGCGCCGGCGAAGAAGACCAGCAAGAGCGGATGGAGGGATTGCGCTATCCGTACAAATCGGCGACCGAGATGCTGACCTTGTGCGAGCGCGAGCAGCTGTCGATCCACCAACTCGTTTTACGCAACGAGAGGGCCTGGCGTCCCAAGGCAGAGACCCGGGCCCGGCTGCTGGCGATCTGGGAAGTCATGTGCCGCTGCGTGCGCCGGGGTTTTGAGGCCGAGGGGCTGCTGCCCGGCGTGCTCAAGGTCAAACGGCGCGCGCCGCAGCTTTACCGGGAGCTTTGCGGCGATGGGGCGGCCGGTGATTTTATGGACTGGGTCAATGCGTATGCCCTCGCGGTCAACGAAGAGAACGCGGCCGGCGGTCAGGTGGTAACGGCGCCGACCAACGGCGCGGCCGGTATCGTGCCGGCGGTCCTGCACTACTATCGACGCTTTGTGTCCGGGGCCGACGAGGCCGGGATCCTGCGTTTCCTTCTCACCGCCGGTGCCATCGGCATCCTCTATAAGACCAACGCCTCGATCTCAGGCGCCGAGATGGGCTGTCAGGGCGAAGTCGGGGTGGCTTGCTCGATGGCCGCCGGCGGACTTGTCTCTGCCGTGGGCGGCAGCAACGGTCAGGTGGAGAATGCGGCCGAGATCGGTATGGAGCACAACCTCGGGCTGACCTGTGACCCGATCGCCGGTCTGGTGCAGATCCCCTGTATCGAACGCAACGCCATGGGCGCAGTCAAGGCGATCAACGCCGCACGCATGGCCATGCGCGGCGACGGCAAACAGAAGGTCAGTCTGGATCAGGTCATCGAGACCATGCGCCAGACCGGACGCGACATGTCGCAGGTGTACAAAGAGACCTCCCAGGGCGGGTTAGCGGTCAACGTTATCGAATGTTAAATCTGGTCAGCAGTCGGCAGGCCGCGATGCATGCCTGGACCGGCGCTCTGTGCAGCGGGATATCAGGCCCGGTAGGGCGCCGACCAGCGTCCGGCAAAGGCGATGACCTCCAGCGGTTGACGTTGGCGTTGCGCTGACTCCTTCTCCCGCAGCGCTTCTGGCAGCAGCTGTGGCTCGCCGGGATGGCCGACAGCGATCATCGCCATCGGCGTGTGATCCTCGGGGATGCCGAAGGTCTCGGCGAGCAGGCTGCCGTTGAATCCGCCCATCTGGTGGGCCACCAGCCCAAGCGCGCTCGCCTGCAGACACAGACTCACGCTGGCGGCGCCGGTGTCGTATTGGGCCCAACGGTTGGGCTTGTCGTTATGGCGAAAACGGGCGCCTGCCACCGCGGCCAGGAGCAGCGGCGCGTTTTTTACCCAGGCCTGGTTGCCCTCGACAAGACAGGCGAAGGCCCGCTCCCAGTCTTCGCTGGCGCTGGCCCGATCGTACACCAGGAAGCGCCAGGGCTCGTCTCCAAAACATGAAGGTGCCCAGCGCGCCGCCTCGAGCAGCGATGTGATCTGGGCCCGCGTGACCGGTCGATCGGGATCGATGGCGCGGGGACTCCAGCGGTTGGCGATCAGTTCGTGGATGGGTTCCGCGACATCGGCCTGACGGCTCGAAGACATTGGCTTGTGCTCCTGTTGTGACTGGATAGAACGCGCTCGACCGTCGCTTCAAAGATCGCTGGCGGTCAGCACCGCGCCCCGGGTGTTTTTTGGAAAGTCGTAGTACGCGAAGCGGCCGCTGCCGGGTGCGAGCTCGTTCCAGTCCTCGATATCCAGATCGACGCAGAACAGGCTCGCGGTCGGCAGGTTGTCGATGCGCACCGGGCTCAGGCTGGAGGCGAAGTCGGTGAGTCCCGGATTGTGACCGACCACCATCAGGTGTGCCGCGAGCGTTTCCAGCGATGTCAGCACGGAGAACAACTCACGGGCGCTGGCATGATAGAGCGATCGATCTTCAATAATGCGTTGTTCAGGGAAGCCCATCTCGCGGGCCGCCATGCGCGCGGTGCTCACGGCGCGCATGGCGGGACTGGAGATCAGCATGTCCGGGACCTGGTCCGCTGCGTTCAGACGTCGCCCCATCTCCGGTGCGTCTCGTCGACCGCGCGGATTGAGTGGTCTGTCATAGTCATCCAGACCCGCGTCATCCCAGCTGGATTTAGCGTGCCGCAACAGGGTCAGACGCCTCATGTTCCGTCCTTGTCGCCGGTCTCGGCCGGAAAGCGGGCGATGGGCTGGTCTGCCTGTGCGCGCGCGCGCAGCGTCGCGACCACAGCGCGGTGATCCGAGATCGGATCGGGCAGCACCCGATAATCGGCGAATTCAAAATCCGCCGAGGCGAGGATCCAGTCCAGGCGGCGGTCCAGGCGCGGGAAGGTTTCAAGATCCGGCGCGGTTGCCGCGAACGCCCTCAACCCCAGATCACGGGTAATGCTCTGGAGCACGCCGTCCTTATCCTCCCAACCGGTATTGAAGTCACCCATGATCACCAGTGGCCGACCGCGGTCTGCGAGGGCCGCGATGAGTTGCTGCGTCTGCTGCTGCCGCACCGCCGCGCGCATCGGCTCCAGATGCACCGAGACCACGTCTACCAGCTCTCCGGTATCGGTCCAACGCACGGTAACCAGGCTGAACCCCTTGGGCAGGGTGCCCGCTGCTGGCGCGAAGGTGTAGGCACCGGTGTCGGCGACCGGCAGGCCGGACATCAGTCCGGTACCGTATTTCAGCCCGGCGCCCTCGGCATGGGCGACCCGCAGGCTCCACGACAAGCCGGCACGCTCGGCCAGGTAGCTGACGTGATCAAAAGCCCCGCTCCAGGCGGATGGCGCGTCCGCTTCCTGCAGCGCCACCACGTGTGGTTGTTCGCGTCTGATCAGCGCACCGACGGCATCCAGGTTCTCGCGGGCCCGGTCGCCATCCTGCAAAACCTGATGGACACCGTTGCCGCGTCCGTGAGCCAGATTGATGGTCATCACGTTTAGCGTCGGGGTCGACATCGCAGCGGGCCTGATCTGCCAGGGCTCCTCATGGGCCCGCAGATGCGGCTCCGGCGACAGGCTATAGCTGACGCAGCCGCTGACGCCCATCCAAAGCAGGGTCAAAAGCACCAGCCTGAGTCCTGGCTTCATGGCGAGGCCTGCGCCGCGCGCTGCCGGTTCTGTTCAGCGCGGTATGCGGCCAGCGCGTCATGCAGCCAGGTGGCGGTCTCGATTTCGCGGCCGTCGGTCAAACGCATTCGATAGGGACGACCGCTGATCAGGCTGCCGGTTCCGGCCAGCCGGACAAAATCCTCGGCCGAATGCACCTTGCCCTTGTCCAGATAATGCTGGAACTTGCGCTGCATGTGCCGGGCGGCCTCGGTGCCGTCATGGTCTTTGCCGTTGCGTATAAACACAGCGTCCGAGTGCTCGACCTGCTGGAGCAGAAAGTCGATCGCGCCCCGTTCCGCGGGGACAAGCATTTGCTCCGCGCCGCCGGTGAGCGGCGAGAGCAGGCACACCAGTGCAAGCAGGGCCATACAGTGGTAGTGGTTGATACTTCGGCTGTTCATGCAGGCACGCTTACCTGGATCCGTCCCTCGTGGATCCTGACGTCAAAGGTCGAGATGTCCTCGTAGGCCGGCGCCGACAGCGCCTTGCCGGTGCGCAGACAGAAGCGCGCGCCATGGCGGGGGCACATGATCTGGTCCCCCTGGATCGGGCCGCCCGCCAGCTCTGCGCCGTCGTGGGTGCAGATGTCTTCGATGGCGTAGAGATGGCCATCGATATTGAACACGGCGATCAGATATTCGTCGGTCTCCAGCTCGACGTAGGATCCGAGCGGGATGCCGCCCTCGCGCGCTACATCAAGCCATTGCAGATCATCCATTCGCGCCGGTCTCCGCTCAGTACATCATCCCGGTCTGCAGCCGGGCGGCCTCGGACATCATGTCCTGGCTCCATGGTGGATCGAATACAAGGTCCACATCGGCTCGTTTTAGCGAGGGGATGATCTCCAGCTTGCTGCGCACGTCGTGGACCAGGATGTCACCCATGCCGCAGCCTGGCGCGGTCAGGGTCATGACCACGTCCACCCGCCAGCCTTCCTCGGCGGCGCGTAGCTGGCAGCGATAGATCAGACCCAGGTCGACGATATTCAGCGGAATCTCCGGATCGAAACAGGTGCGCAGCTGGTCCCAGACCAGCTGCTCCACATCGTCACGGGACGCGTCCGGCGGGAGCGTGGGCGGCTCCACCGGATCCTTGCCCAGCGCGTCCGCGTTCTGTCCGTCGATACGGAACAGATTGCCGTCTAAAAAGATCGTAAAGCTGCCGCCGAGGGCCTGGGTGATAAACGCATTCGCGCCGCGACGCAGGATCACCTCGTCACCGGCAGGGATCAGTACCGCGGGGCAGTCCCGATATAGTTGTACAGGCTCGCTGTTCTTACCAAACATCGTTGTTGTTTTCGCTCATTCAGTGGTGGCGGTGGCGGTGCCGGTGAGGGCGGACTTCATGGTGTGCCAGCACAGGCTGGCGCACTTGACCCGGGTCGGGTACTCGCGGACGCCACCGAGGGCGGCCAGCTTACCCAGCTCAGTCGGGTCGCCGATATTGTCATCGCTGCCTGCCAGCAGTCCGTGCATCCGTTCGAAAACCGTCAGCGCTTCGGCTTCGCTCTTGCCCTTGAGCGCCTCGGTCATCAGCGACGCCGACGCCACGGAGATCGCGCAGCCCGAGCCTTCGAAGCTGATGTCTTCGATGACGCCCTGCTTGAGCCGCAGATAGACGTGCAGCTTGTCACCGCATAGCGGATTGAAGCCTTCGGCGTCATGTCGCGGCGGCTCGATCTGGCGGAAGTTCCGCGGCGAGCGATTGTGATCCACGATCACGTCCCGGTACAGGTCCTTCAGGTCCATCAGGCGAAGACCTCCCGGGCCCGCAGCAGGGATTCCGCCAGCCGGTCGATCTCTTCCTCGGTGTTATAGAGGGCGAAGGACGCACGCGCGGTGGCAGGGATGCCGAAGAATTCCATCACCGGCATCGCGCAATGGTGACCGGTCCGAACGGCGATGCCGTCATGATCGACGATGGTGCCGATATCATGGGGATGCACGCCGTCGAGCACAAAGGACAAGAGCGAGGCCTTGTGCGCGGCGGTACCGATGGGACGCAAACCCGGCACCTGTAACAGGCGCTCGGTGGCGTAGGCCAGCAGTTCCTGCTCGCGAGCCGCGATGGCGTCCATACCGATCGCGCCAAGATAGTCCACCGCCGCGCCCAGTCCCACCACGCCGGAGATGTTCGGCGTTCCGGCTTCGAACTTCCACGGCAGGTCGTTGTACTCGGTGCGATCAAAGCGGACCATGCGGATCATGTCGCCACCGCCTTGCCAGGGCGGCATATCTTCCAATAATGCCTCACGGCCATAGAGCACGCCGATGCCGGTGGGTCCATACATCTTGTGGCCGGAGAAGGCGTAGAAGTCGCAGCCCAGCGCCTGTACGTCGACGCTGCCATGGGGGACCGCCTGGGCACCATCCAGCAGCACCGGCACACCCCGATCGTGGGCGAGGGTGATCATCTCCGCGACCGGGTTGATCGTCCCGAGCGCGTTAGACACGTGCACCGCGGCAACCAACCGCGTGCGCGGCCCCAGCAGCCGCTCAAACTCGTCCATGCGCAGCTGGCCGCGCTCGTCGATCGGCGCTACCAGCAGCTTGGCGCCGGTTTGCTCGCACACCATCTGCCAGGGCACGATGTTCGAGTGATGTTCCATCCAGGTGATCAGCACCTGGTCACCGGGTTGCAGCCGCGGACGGGCGTAGGCCTGGGCCACCAGATTGATAGCCTCTGTCGTGCCGCGGGTAAAGATCGTCTCGCGCTCGGATGCGGCGTTGATAAATCCCGCGATCCGTTTCCTCGCGCCTTCGAACGCGTCCGTGGCACGCTGGCTCAGCGTGTGCACGCCGCGGTGGATGTTGGCGTGATCGTGCTCTTCGTAGTGTGTGACCGCATCGATCACCTGGCGCGGCCGCTGCGACGAAGCGGCATTGTCCAGATAGGCCAGCGGCTTGCCATGGACCTGCTGATGGAGGATCGGGAAGTCCTCGCGCAGGGCGGCGAATTCGGGCCGGGTCGATTGTGGCAGGGGGCTGGCGCTCATGCATCGGCTCCAATGAGATTCTCGATCAGGCTACGGTCGGGCAGCGCTCCGGCGACGGCGGTCTCGAGACGGCGCCGCACCGCTTCCAGGTCAACGCGGCCTACCACCGCTTCCGCGAACGCAAAGGTCAGCAGCGCCTTGGCCGCTTCTGCGTCGATGCCGCGGCTGCGCAGATAGAACAATGCGGTCTGGTCGAGCTGGCCGACGGTCGCGCCATGGCTGCACTTGACATCGTCCGCGTAGATCTCGAGTTCCGGTTTGGTATCCACCTCGGCCTGCTCGGACAACAACAGATTGCTGTTGGACTGATGGGCCTCGATCTTCTGCGCGTCTTCATGGACGATCGCTTTGCCGTTGAATACGCCACGGGCCCGGTCGTTGAGCACGCCGCGATAATCCTCTGTGCTGCGTGTGTGCGGAGCGAAATGGTCGACCCGGGTGTGGTTGTCTACATGCTGACGGCCGCCGAGACAGTAGAGTCCGTTCATCTCGACCTCGGCACCCGGCTGGTTCAGCGCAACTTCGAGATCCAGCCGCGCCAGCGCGGCGCCGAAATGGAGGTTGTGACTCTCCAGCCTCGCGTCCCGGCCGACGCGGGCGAACACGCCGCCGACATGAAATGCGGTCGTCGCTTCATCCTGGACGCGGTAGTGGCGCAGACGAGAGCCGCGGTCCAGCTGTAGCTCGGTGACCACGTTGGTAAGATTTTGGCCGGATCCGAGGCCCACGTAGTGCTCGAGCACGCGCAGCGACGAATCCACCGCGCTGTCGATAAACACCCGGGGGTGGCAGGTCTGAGGCTCGGCGCCCGGCACCGACAAAAACAGCAGGTAAACCGGGTCCGATATCACAGCGCCGGCGTGCGTGCGTAGCAGCACGCCGTGTTCCAGCAGTCCCTGATTGAGCGCGCTGAATGGATGCCGGCCGGGGTCGGCAAGACGGCACAGATTCTCCGGCAGCTCTGCCTCCGGATCCTGGATCAGGCTGGCCAGTGGCGCGATATCCAGCCCCGACAGGGTCGGCAGGTCCGACAGCGCCGCCACATAGTGACCGTTTACAAACACCAGCCGCGGGCCCGCCAGGCCGTCTATGGCCGCGCTCTCGACCGCGGCGGCGTCCGGCACCGGGACCGGGCCGCCGTGAGCAAATGCGCGGCGCGCCAGCGCCCGCAGATTTGTGTACTTCCAGGCCTCGTCGCGGATGCCCGGCAGACCAGCGGTTTCAAACGCGGCTCTGCCCGCGGCGCGCAGCGCCGAGACCGTGGCGTTCGCCACCATCGGGCCGGCGAGACTCTGCCGGAAGGCCGTTTCGGCGGCGGACAGGGCCGCAGCACCGTTATCGTTGGCTGCCGTCTGGCTCATGCGCTTGCGGCCTCGCGCGTCCAGTCATAGCCGCGGGACTCGAGTTCCAGCGCCAGATCCTTGTCACCGGTCTTGATGATGCGTCCGCCGGACAACACGTGCACAAAATCGGGCTCGATATAATCGAGCAGGCGCTGGTAATGGGTCACGAGTACGATGGCCCGGTCGGCGCTACGCAGGCTGTTGACGCCGCCAGCCACGATCCGTAATGCGTCGATATCGAGCCCCGAGTCCGTCTCATCCAGCACCGCCAGCCTCGGCTCCAGTACGGCCATCTGCAAGATCTCGTTGCGTTTCTTTTCGCCGCCCGAGAAGCCTTCGTTGACGCCACGGTTGAGAAAACTCTCGTCCATGCCCATCAGCTTCATCCTGTCCTTGACCAGGGCCAGGAACTCGAACGCGTCCAGCT
>Ga0209567_10000764_pt1 | contig 17431 bp, 15 predicted proteins | sample COG_12_FD_184756 | JGI IMG/M metagenome (GOLD analysis project Ga0209567, IMG submission 184756) | Pelagic marine sediment microbial communities from the LTER site Helgoland, North Sea, for post-phytoplankton bloom and carbon turnover... | ecosystem: Environmental > Aquatic > Marine > Neritic...
GGGAAACCAGGTCCGTATAGGGATCAACGCACCTAAAGACGTCGCAGTGCACCGGGAAGAGATTTACGAGCGAATTCAGAGCGAACAGGCTGCCGAGAGCGCAGCCGGTAAAGATAAGCCGGAGACGGCTGAATAGCCTTGAAAACCGCTTTACCTAGAGCAACCCTATGAGTATTATTGCCGCCCCCACTCGGTAGGGGGACGGGAATAGTGCGCCGACGGTTGGTTCCGACTGACCTTAAGTGCGAAAATTGGTGTAGCGGCGTGGCCACTACCACGAGAACACATCGGAGAGATGGCTGAGTGGTCGAAAGCGCTCCCCTGCTAAGGGAGTAAGGGTTGATAGCCCTTCGAGGGTTCGAATCCCTCTCTCTCCGCCAGAATTTTGAAAAAACAGACCATGCGCCCGTAGCTCAGCTGGATAGAGTACCTGGCTACGAACCAGGCGGTCGGGAGTTCGAATCTCTCCGGGCGCGCCAACTTTTCGAAGTTAGATCAAGCAGTTAGTGCCTCAGGCGCTAGCTGCTTTTTTCTTTAGAACGAACAGTGCGGGATTTTTGCGTGACCCCTCGCCAACCACTGTGTCGGCCCCTGCCTCCCGAAGGCATTTTGGCGTTCGTAAGTAGTTGTTATCAATAGGTATACTGGAGACGCCCGCGGACGTAAGTGCCTAACAAGTCATAACGGGTCCGGACTGATCCCGGCAATTTTCCGGCACCAAAGTCCGATCGCGCAGCGATTGATGGTCTATCGGGGCAAAGGCGGTCGGGCATTTTTAAGACAAAGATCGACTAAGTCGTCGATCTTCGCGACGCCGACGCACATGACGTTGTCTGCGCCTCCCCAGTAAATCTTTACGGTACCGTCGTCCTCTGCGACAGCACCGCAGGTAAAGACGACGTTGTGGACGTAACCGGTCAACTCCCACGGATCTTCCGGCGATAGTATCCAGTCGTCGGCAACACCGAGCACTGTGGCGGGGTCGGCTAGATCGTGCAGTGCTACGCCCAGGCGGTACACCGATCCATCCATAGTCGGAAACACGCCGTGGTAGATGTTGAGCCATCCCTTCGTGGTTTTTATCGGCGTCGCACCAGGACCGATTTTCATTTCATCCCAATGATACTGGACAGGCTGGATCACCGGCACCGAATCCCCCCAGTGAACCAGGTCCGGAGACCAGGACAGCCATATGCACCAGGGGTTGATTTCCGAATGGGGTCGATCCAGCCGCGCGTAACGACCGTCGAACGTTTCCGGGAAAATCACCACATTGCGCATGTCTGCCTGGCTAATTAGCGACACTCTCTCGACAGTCCTAAAATCGCGTGTCTTTGCTAACCCGATGCGTACGCCAAATCTGGAATAAGCGCTGTAGGTAATATAGTACTCGCCGTCTATTAAACAGATTCGCGGGTCCTCGACACCGTACTCCTCGTGAATTGCGAAGCCGCTGTCGCTGGAAGGCACCATGAACGGTTTTGGGTCTGCCCGGAACTTGTAACCGTCGTCGCTCCGTGCGATACCAAGTATCGATCGTCCATTACGCAAGTGCGAGCGGAAAAGCAGGATGTACTGATTCTCATATTTGGTTGCCGCTGCGTTGTGAACCGTCTCGACGGCGTAGGGAATGTCGTGCTTGGTGAGGATTGGATTACCTTCATACCGCGTCACCGACGGTTTATTCGTCATCATGTGAATCCCCCCTCAAGATCTTCTCGTAAACGCTAACATAGTCGCGTGCCATGCGTGCGCTTGTAAAGCGCTGTTCAACCTCAGCGCGGCATCGCGTCCTGTCGATCGATTTGATCGCCGCCGCCGCATTTATCGCGCCCTCGATGTCGTCGACGATATAACCCGTTTCACCATGCCGAATGATTTCAGGCATCGAGCCGCGGCGAAACGCAATGACCGGTGTTCCACAGGCCATGGACTCGACCAGACTCAAGCCGAAGGGCTCATCAAAGCTGATCAGGTGCAGTAATGCCGTCGCTCGGCCCAGCACGCCCGATCTTCGGTCGGGCCCAATGGAACCGAGATATTCCACAGTCACGCCGTCAATATGAGGTTCCACTTTGCTTGCGAAGTAGTCTTGGTCCTGAATGATGCCCGCGATAACAAGTTTCATTCCCATGCGCTGTGCTACTTTAATTGTTTCGTAGACGCCTTTGTCCGGATGGATCCGACCGAAAAATAGCAGATACTCTCCCTCGGCTCCCGAAAACGGAAATTGTGCGACATCGATCCCGTGATGGATAGTGGCTATGTAGTCGAGTTCCGCTGACTTATCCGACTCGCTGATCGCCACATAGTGACTCCGGGCATTGTATTTCTTGTAGACGGGTATGATTTTTGACGAGGAAAATCCATGAATCGTCGTTACCATTGGGGTCTCGACCAGGCTAGAGTACGTTAGTGGTAGAAAGTCGAAATTGTTGTGAATGAGATCGAACTCGGCGGCCCGTTCGAAGATCTCGGATACGTGCAGGCATTCAGCGACCTTCGGATCGACCGAGGCGTCCTCCGAATACGGGTGTGGACACACAGCAACCAGTTTGCCGCTGGTTCGCGAATCCCCAGTGGCAAAAAGAGTCACGTCCAGGCCCATATGTACCAACTCTTCGGTCAGCAGGTTGACCACCGACTCCCATGGCCCGTAGTGGCGGGGAGGAGTGCGCCATGAAATGGGGCTGAGGACGGCGATACGCATGGACATGCTCGAAACCGGCGATTCCTGGGACAGTCAATCTTGATCAAAGCGTCCGGTGGCCATCACGGCTATAATCCCAACGGTCTGCGCCGAGGCCACTGAACCATGAGTATTGTTAGTCAGATTACATCAGTGTGCAATTAAAGATGAGGATTAGGGAAAAACGCAAGCAATTGATGCGACGGCGGCCGACCTTGCTGAACGCCGAAAGCTCCCGCGTTATTACCCGGCCGCATATTCCGGGTGATAGCGCACGGATTGCGACTTTAATCGATCGGGTCGCAGTGTTGAGCGACGAAAACGTACAGCACTTGCTCGATGCTGTAATCCAGGACTTTTCAGGGCGTCATCGGAACTTCCGAGAGGTCCTGCACAGGAACTTTGATCGTATTGCAGAACACGTGCCAGAAAATACGTCACTGTCATCCGAGCAAGAACTGCTGCTTGGGGCCTACTTCACCGCGGAATATTCAGTTGAAGCGGCTGCGCTCTTCAATCCTTCGATCGTCCCGCATCCTGACCAGAATGGCGTTGCCAAGGGGTCACAGCGATTCGTCATGAGCTTCCGGGCAACCGGTGAGGGTCACGTGTCTTCGATCGAGTTTCGCAGCGGGTTGGTCGACGACAACTACGACATATACTTCGATCCCATAAGTCAATACGTTGCCACGCCTGAGATGCACACAGATCCTGTCTATCATCGCCTTCATTTTCGGCGAAAACTCGAAGAGATGGGAGCGAGCGACCGGATCACGGACAAACTGCTGAAAGGACTGGGTGAGACGTTTTCGTTTGGTCAGCTGGAAACAAAAATACGAAAACTCCGCTCGACCAAGTTTCGACTGAAGGACAAGCACCACGCAATTGAAACGGTATTGTGGTTGGCTCGGTCCAATTACGAAGTAATATTCCGGCCTGATGAACAGATCTCCGAGAGAGTGATTTTCCCCGTATCGGAAAACGAGAGTTCAGGCATCGAGGATGCCCGGTTCGTGCGTTTCGAAAATGATGATAAATCCGTTATTTACTACGCTACATATACCGCATACAACGGATTCACCATACTGCCGCAGATTCTTGAGACGACCGACTTCCTGACATTCAGAATGCACACACTCAGCGGCAAGGCTGCGCAGAACAAGGGGATGGCGTTATTCCCGAGAAAGATCAACGGCAAGTTCGCGATGTTGTCACGCCAGGATGGTGTCAATAACTACATCATGTTCTCGGACAATGTTCGTTCCTGGGTCGATGCGGAGCTTCTGCAAGAGCCTGTTCATCCGCTCGAATTCGTTCAGGTCGGGAATTGTGGGTCGCCGGTGGAGACGCCTGACGGATGGCTCGCACTGTTTCATGGTGTTGGACCAATGCGCAAGTACAGCGTCTGGGCCGAGCTTTTGGACCTTGACGATCCGTCGCAGGTTATCGGTCGGCTGGATGAGCCGATTCTCACTCCCGACGAGCATGAGCGAGATGGCTATGTGCCTAACGTGGTCTATACCTGCGGAAGCATGATTCACGGAGATACATTGATTATTCCCTACGGTATCGCTGACCAAAGGAGCAGGGTTGCTACTGTCTTCATACCGGAGCTGCTATCTCGGCTCAAGGCGGGTTGAGGCACCGCTAAGCCGCATCAGGCTGTCCTGTGAGGCGCTGATCAGCGTCCGATTCCGCAATGTGATTGTGATTGGCTGTTAATCCGCGAAGATTGTAAATAGCGAGCAGGGAGGACAGGTAGGACAGCGTCGATTCCGCGCCCTGATTCTCATTGACACCTTCCGCTTCAAGGCCGTCGCGGCATCCACCAGTGGCATAATCGTAAAGTTGGATGCGTTGGTCGTTCTTCCCCAGATACCAGTTGAAACAAGTGGATGCCAGCTGCATCCATTCTTCACGTTGCGTGTATTCATAGGCTTCGAGACTGGCGCCAATCATAGCGGTGGCCTCAAGAGGCTGTTGATCGTATTGCGCTTTGCTTCCGGACTTGGCGAACCAACCCTGATTGCCAACGGGCGTGAACCATCCATTGGCAGGATCGATCTGAATGTCTCTTAGCCATTCGAGAACATCGATACCGGTCTTCACCATGGCATCATTGTCGGTAACGCGACCGCAGGCCATCAGAGCTTCGGGCAGGCGCGCATTGTCGTAGGTCAGCTCGGCTTCGTGCCAACGCCAGTCTTTGGTGGCGTACTGCGTGAAACGGGCCAGCAATCTGTCGCCCAGCGATTTGATCAACGCACGCACTCGCTGATCGCATTCGTGCCTGCGGAGGTACGCCTGCATTCCGAGAATTGGGAATGCGATGGCACGGGAGTCCGAGAATCCCTCAACTGCCGGTAGCGCATCATTGAATAATTTAGTCGCGAGAGCGACTTGACCCGAGTTATGCCCCCGGCCAGCCATCACGCCCAGGCCCCACAGCGCGCGTCCGTGAGAATCTTCCGACCCGATCGTCTCCAGCCACTTGCGATCATACGATATGAAGTTGCGAAATCGCCCCGTCTCTGGATCGAAAGCATCATGCAGGAAACTGAGATAAATCGATGACAGATCGATCAATGACCGATCGTTTCGATTCAGCTCGCATGCCCTGGTAACGACTATTAGCGCTCGAGCATTGTCGTCGACACAGTACCCATGGGCTCGGTTGGGAACCGTGAATCTTGCGTGCTGGAGCATGCCAGTGTCATCCGTCATAGTGCAAAGATGATTCAGGTTGATCTGCGGCAGTCGCTGTTCCTTTTGACTCAAAGTATCGAGTGCCGGGAGATCGCGCGCGCGGGCATGTTGAACTTTGGCCTGCGAAAACAGAGCTAGATAATTGCGGCCCATTTCTTTCATCACCATAGGCCGTGAATAATCATAAGCGGCCCGACGCATCGCGAGGCGCTCCTGCGGACAGTCCAGAAGTTGGTTGATCTGCTGCGCCAAAGCCCTGGATTCTTTGAATGGCACGAGCCTGCCGCGCCCATTGGCCAACATCTCCTGTGCGTACCAATAGGGGGTAGACACAACGGCCTTGCCTGCCCCAACCGCATAGGCAAGTGTGCCGGACACAACCTGAGCCTCGTTCAGGTATGGGGTGACGTAGATATCGGCAGCCCGAATGATCTCAATCAATTCGTCGCGTTCCAGGAAACGGTCATGAAACACGACGTTGTCGCCAACGCTTAGTTCCTTTGCCCGATGATGCAGACTCAGGCGGTAGTTCTCCCCACTCTCGGCCCTGCAATGCGGATGCGTGGCGCCAACCACGTAATAAAGTACGTCCGGATGTAAGCTGACAATATCCGGCAAGGCATCAATCATGAACTCGATACCTTTGCCCGGTGAGAGCAGGCCAAACGTCAGGATGACAGTCTTGTCATCTGCCCCCAGTTTACTCTTGCAGGGGTCCGGGTCCAGAAACGGAACATCAGGAATGCCGTGATGAATGAGCGCTATTTTTTGCTCCGGAACCTGATATATATCGCGAAGAAAATCGGCAGCATGTTCGCTCATAACGATTAGGCTAGCCGAGAGCTCCGACAATCGGGTAATGATCTTCCTCTCCTCCGACGACGGTTTCTTCAATACCGTGTGCAGGGTCGTAAAAAGAGGACTCTTCACGTCCTTCGCGAGTTCGATGATGAAGCTGCCGCGTTGGCCGCCGAATATTCCGTATTCGTGTTGGAGACAAATTGCCGCCGGATTCCTCAGGTTCAGGAAATCCGCAGCGAGCCGGTATTCGTTCAGATTGTCCTGATTGATCCGAAATCTGACCGTGTCCGGATACTCGTAGCCCTCACGTCGATCGTTCATGGCCACGATAGTGCAATCGATGTCTGGATCGTTATCGAGAATCGCGCTGGCAAGGTCATCCGTGAAGGTGGCGATACCGCAGTGTCTTGGCAGGTAGGAACCGATCAGAGCGACAGATTTTGGGGACGGCAGCATGTCGGGATCCTTCTGATTGACAGCTAATTCTAACACGCGACAACCTGGACCGGTTTTCCGGAGTATGATTCACTTGTCCTCGAGCAACAGCCGTCGTCCTGAGCATTTTGCCGTGAAATCTAACGAGACAATGTACCGCTCACGAGTGAAGATCGAACGGGTTGACGAGCAGCTGGACCCGGATCCGACGCGCGTCATTCCCCGCTTTTTCGGCCCTGGCGACGAGAAACGGCTGCGAGGAATCATCGAACGGATACGAGCCCTCGACCGCTCCGAAGTCGCCGAATTGGTAAAGGGCCTCGGGCGGAGATTCCAGAAGAAACATCCGGATCTCGCCATGATCGCCAAGAGCAACTACGATGCGGTCAAATACCTCATTGCCGACGAGGATTCTGTCGACAAGAAGCGGCGGCTCCTGATCGGTGCCTACTTCACAATGGAATACGCCATCGAGTCTGCGGCGCTGTTTAATCCCTCGATGGTGCCGGCCATTGTGCAGGACGAAGCTGACGTTGGGAGTACCCGTTTCGTCATGAGCCTGCGGGCAACCGGCGAAGGTCATATCTCCTCGGCCGTCTTCCGTCGTGGCGTGATAGATCGCGACAATCGAATACGGATTCAACCTGTCAGTCATCACAGCCGTCGGCTTCAGGTCGTGGAGAATCGAGAATTCGAGAAACAGATCTACCAGAAGAGACTCACCGAGATAGGCGCGAGCGGAACATTCACCGATGATGTGCTGGACCAGCTGGATACGACCTTCGACTTCGTCGAGCTCAAATTGGCAATCGACGCCGTGTGGGAGTCATATAAATATGGTCTGAGGAATTCCGAGACGGTCGACAAGATGATTGCTATCTCGCGAGCGAACTACGACCTTCACATGCCAGATCTCTACGACCCGTCGGAATTCGTAATCTTCCCGAATTCCGACGCCGAGAGTCACGGGATCGAAGACATGCGTTTGGTGCAGTTTCACTCCGACGATGGCGGAATTTGCTATTACGGGGTCTATACCGCCTACGACGGTTCGAACATCATGCCCCAGATCCTCGAAACGACCGGGTTTCACACGGCCAAAATTAGAATGCTGGGCGGTCGATACGCCCTCAACAAGGGGATGGCGCTCTTCCCGAGGAAGGTCGATGGCCGGTACCTGATGCTCGGTCGGCTCGACAATGAAAATCTGTTCCTTTTGCGGTCCGACGACGTACTTTTCTGGAACGAAGCCGAACTCCTGATCAAGCCAAAATTTGCCTGGGAAATCATCCAGATTGGCAATTGCGGGTCGCCGATAGAGACCGATTCCGGGTGGCTGGTGCTTACCCATGGCGTCGGTCCGATGCGCCAATACTCGATTGGCGCCGCGCTGTTGGATCTGGACGATCCTTCCCGAGTCATCGGCCGTCTTCCCGAGCCGCTCATTGTGCCACTGGAAGAGGAGAGCGTCGGCTACGTTCCGAACGTTGTCTACTCTTGTGGCGGCATGATCCACAACGATAAGCTCGTGATTCCTTATGCCATCAGCGATCGTTCGACTACCTTTGCTCTTGTATCTTTGCCCGAGTTGCTGGCGGAGTTGACCTGGTGAAACCAGAACACGCCGATCCCAGGCAGTGCTTCATTGCCAAATAGGCCAACCATCAATAGTGTCTGTACATCACTAAACTGGTTGCCGGAATATTGCCGGGTGTTTTCAAATTGGCTAGTTCGCACCAGTCCCATAGACTCGTTGTGACCCACTCATCTTGCGCGAAAATTGCGTGATTCGGTCGTGCGTCGTTGTGCATAGTAGGGCAATTGATGCAACGGACGCCCTCGCGATATTGTTGTAAAACAAGAACATACAAGTGGTTGATCTAACTACGAACCAGGCGGTCGGGAGTTCGATCCGAGGCTCGCGTAGCGAGCCGACAGACGCCGAAGGCGAGGCAGCGGAGCTGCCGGTCAATCTCTCCGGGGCCGCTCTTGGTCGTCCATGGCCGTCGCGGCACTCGTGCATCCTGCACGTCGCGCGCCAATCAAATGGCCTTAATCGACTGTTGGATCCACGGCAGTATTCTATCGAACGAGCAGTCATTCTCTTCCAGCATTCCGACGATGAAACTTTCTCCCTGGTCTGCAGTAACTTCCAGCTTCCACCCGTTCAAACGAAGAAACACGTCAGTCGCGAAGAATGCGATCCGCTTGTTGCCGTCGACGAACGCATGATTGATCAACAACGATTCGAACGTCGCCGCCGCCATTTCTTCCAGGTGCGTGTAGTAACCCGTTTGCGGACGGAAGAGGGCGCTTTCGAGTAGTCCTCGGTCACGGACACCGTGGTCCCCGCCAAACCGGTCGATCAGGCGCTCCTGGATTGCCAGAACTTCATCGAGGGAAAGAAACTGGACCGAATCACTCGGCAAGTCGACGACCCAATTCTTCGTTTTCCTGCATCGACTCTTCGAGATGATCCATTACCACAGGGCGCAGCCTGCGCTTTCGGACGTAGTCGCTGATTGCCTCGGTAAGCAAACCGGAAATGCTCTGGTGCGACTCTCTGGCGAGATCCTGCAGCGCTCTCCATTCGGCTTGTTCGACTTTTGAACTGATCTTGATACTGGCCATCCGGCAACCGTAGCAAGTAATGTCATGAATCGTCAAGACATCGGTCAGTCGAGTGTCCCATGACCGAGGCTGACCGCAGGAAGGCCCATCTCGCCGGGCCCGCCGGTTACCAAACGACCCCTTGTGGGTGCCGTTCCTAGCCCGGATCAGATTCGGCGCCGGCTAGTGTCTTCAACAAGCCCCGAAAAGCGTCGCGCGCCGTGCTCTTGTCCTGGACAACCTGAAATACCTCCCGGGCGATCGGCATGTCCACGCCATATTTGTCGGCCAATGCCATGACTGCAGGCGCGCTTTTTACTCCTTCGGCAACCATGAACATTTCGTCCGTGATCTCCTTGATCGTGCGGCCCTTGCCGAGTTCGTAGCCAACCGTGCGATTACGGCTTTGCGGACTCGTGCAGGTTGCTATGAGGTCTCCGGTGCCTGCTAGTCCTGCAAATGTCTGCGGTTCTCCACCTATCGCCACGCCGAGTCGCGTGATCTCGGCAAGCCCGCGTGTAATTACCGCAGACCGAGTGTTTTCTCCGGCACCTTGCCCGTCTCCCATGCCCGCGGCGATCGCGATGATGTTTTTGAGTACGCCGCCGAGTTCACAGCCGATCACGTCGTGGTTTGTGTAAACACGGAATAGCCCGCTGTTGAAGAGCTTCTGCAGTTCCCTGACGATGATTTCGTCTTCCATCGCGATAACGCTTGCTGCCGCATAGCCCGACATGATTTCTCGCGCCAGGTTCGGCCCCGTCAACACGCCTGCCGGATGCCCGGGAAGGACTTCGTTGATCAGTTCGGTCATTCGTTTTCCGGTACTGAGTTCGAGTCCCTTGCTCAGGCTGATCACCGGGACCCACGGACGAATATGCGGCTTGATCTGTTCGAGCACACCACGGAAAGACTGTGACGGAATGCCCATGACAATCACGTCCATCATGGCCACGGCTTCTTCAATGTCGCTCGTCGCCCGGACCTCCGTCGGCAGCGTGGCATCCGGCAGATACTTGCTGTTGGTGTGCCGTGAATTGATTTCGTCTACGGTGCCCTGGTCCCGTGCCCACATCGTGATGGATGCGTTCCTGGCGATGAGCGCCGCCACGGTTGTTCCCCAGGATCCTCCCCCGAGCAGTCCGGTGTTAAGGTTCATAGCGATCCCCTTATTCTTCTTTTGTGTCCGTTCGTGACTCTATATCATTTTCCTTATCAAAGGCCCAGCCCGCTTTTCTTGTGTGGTTGCTCGTTTCTCGCGCCCTGAAACACCTGCCAGAAACGTCCGGTTGAGCACGCCACCCCAGAGTTGCCGTTGGAGTGGTAGAGTTTCGGCAAGCCGCCAATGACCCATTGCGGGCGTTTCCGGCGCGATAATGCTCCGGCGGGCGAGCTTTGCTCTGAGCCTAGATTTCATCGAGCGGAGCTCATTTGTGCCTGCTTGATACCGCCGGAGTCACGCCATGTCGCGACAGTGTCGTGTTCCTGGTCCTGATCCTCTGCCATAAAGGGGTACACAACAGCGAGGTTGAAAGTGATGACCATTCAAGAACGCCGACTGGAAAAAGGATGGTCGCAGGAAGAACTTGCCCGCCATGCCGGTCTAAGCACCCGCACGATCCAGCGGATCGAGAGCGGTCAAAAGGCCGGACTGGAGTCGCTTAAATGCCTTGCAGCTGTGTTTGAGACCTCAATCAGCACCTTGATGCAGGAGCAGACCATGACCGACCAAGAGACAACAGACCAGCCGATGATCCACAAAATAGAGCGAGAAGCGATTGAATATGCTCAATCCGTGTTGACCGGACCCAGGAAAGGACAATCTGATCCGCTCAGCAAGACCGAGCGAGAGGCGATTGCCTTTGCGAAGAAACTGTTGGGCATGTTCAAGACATAAGTCGAACTAATAACCGACTCGAAGACAGGTATTTCGCAATGTTTGTCGGACACTATGCCGCAAGTTTGGCCTTGAAGAAATTTGAGAAGAGGGCTTCGCTCGGGGTTCTGTTCCTCGCCGTCCAATTTGTCGACATAGTGTTCTTTCCGTTTATTCTCCTCGGCATTGAGCGCTTGAACATTGTGGAAAACTTCACTCAATCGACTCATTTTGAACTCGAGTACATGCCGTACACCCATAGTCTTCTAGCTTTCGTTGCCTGGTCTGGTGCAGCGTATGCTGCTTTTAGGTGGGTCGTTGTTAAGAATCACTCGGTGGCTGTAGTGGTCGCGGTGGCCGTATTCTCCCACTGGGTATTCGATTTGTTGGTTCATACACCGGATCTGCCTCTTGGGAGCGATACAACTACCAAGCTTGGATTTGGCCTGTGGAATAACGCCATCGCCACGTATGCCCTTGAGGCTGGATTGCTTTTGTCAGGGCTTTGGCTTTATCTGCGATCGACGAAGGCTGCGACAACGGTTGGAAAGTATGGAATGGGAGTCTTCGTAGGTTTCCTGTTGTTATTGAATGTCGCCAATATCTTCGGTCCACCGATGGTCGACAGCAAACTCGGACTTGCAGTCTTCGCACTTACCTCATACTTATTGTTCGCAGCAGTGGCATTCTGGCTCGATGGGAAGCGATCCTAGCCACAGAGAAATTCGTGCGCTGCGTTTGTCCGCTAATGATCGAAGCAGACATTCGGACGTCGTAAAGTAAACGAAGTCGACGGAAAAGAGCCCCGGTTGCGAGAACTTCTACTACGATTGGTGACACGGGCAATTGTTCTCCACAGGTATTGATATGAACAAGCGATTCGATGCGATTGTTATCGGCACGGGACAGGCCGGTCCGCCTCTCGCGGGCCGGCTCAGTCGCGAAGGCCTAAAAACCGCGATAATCGAGCGCAAACTGATCGGCGGAACCTGCGTGAATGTTGGTTGTATTCCGACCAAAACGCTCGTGGGCAGCGCGAAAGTCGCGTATACCGCAAGGCAAGCTCACGATTTTGGCGTTCTTCTGAATGGCTCCGTAAGGGTCGATATGGCGCAGGTCAAGAAGCGCAAGGACGAGATTGCGGGCGCATCGAACAAGGGCGTAACCCAGTGGATCGAGGGTATGAAGGGCGTCGCGCTTCATCACGGACATGCCCGATTCGTTGGACCGAGGCAGGTGCAAGTCAACGGTGAAACGCTGGAAGCCGACAAGATATTTATCGACGTGGGTGCCCGCGCGCGTATCCCGAATATAGCCGGTCTCGATGACGTGGACTATCTGACTAACTCGAGCATGATGGATGTTGATACTTTGCCACAGCATCTGATAATCATCGGCGGCAGTTACATCGGCCTCGAGTTCGCGCAGATGTACCGACGCTTCGGTGCTGAAGTGACTGTAATCGAGATGAGTGATCGTCTGATCTCGCGCGAAGACAGGGACGTCTCCGAGGCCGTGCACGACATTTTGGCGGGCGAAGGTGTCAATGTTCGTCTGAACGCCGAGTGTGTAACGGTTGGACGATCGTCCGCTGGGATCAGGGTCGGCATAAGTTGCGACGATGAGCCAAAAGAAATCGTCGGAACGCATCTCCTCGTGGCCACGGGACGTGTGCCCAATACCGACGACCTGGGTCTCGAGCAAGCCGGCATTAATACCGATGAAAGAGGTCATATCGTCGTTGACGACTGTCTGCGGACCAATATCCCGGGCGTGTGGGCCATGGGGGAAGTGAACGGCCGTGGTGCGTTCACTCATACTGCATTTAACGATTACGAAATCGTCGCGGCGAACCTGTTCGATGATGATCCGCGGCGGGTCACAGATCGTATCCCTTGCTACGGGCTTTTCATCGACCCCCCGTTGGGACGCGTCGGAGTAACTGAGCGTGAGGCGAGGGGCTCCGGCCGTAACTTGCTAATCGGAAAGCGATTGATGACACGGGTAGGCCGGGCGCGCGAGTTCGGCGAGACTCGCGGGTTCATCAAGGTCTTGGTCGATGCCGACAGTGAAGAAATCCTTGGCGCTGCGATTCTTGGCCTGAGCGGGGACGAAGTTGTTCACTGCATTGCTGATGTGATGTACGCGAGGAAGCCATACACGGTCATATCCAGGGCGGTTCATATTCACCCAACGGTTGCTGAGCTCATACCAACAGTATTGCAGGAATTGGAACCTGCGGTCTTAGAAGCGGATTTCAATGAAGATAGAGCATAAGCGTCTTGGACCATTGCTTTTCGTGTTGCTTTTCGTGTGCTTACAGCCTCTCCGAGCCACGGAGACTACGGGCTACGTTGCATTGACTACGGACTACGTCTGGCGCGGTATTACCCAGAGCGACGGCAATCCGGCGCTACAGTTAGGCGGGGAAGTCAGGTTTGAACCTGGAATTTACGCCGGCGCGTGGGCTTCGACCGTTGATATTGACAATGGTCCGGAAAGACAACGCGACCGGGAGTTGATCCTGTACCTGGGCTATGGGCATGAACTGAACGAACGATGGATGCTCGAGGCCGCAGTCGTAAACTACACTTACCCTGGTCAGACCGGCAATGTTGACTACGATTACATCGAATATCATCTGACGGCGAATTTTCGCGACAGGCTCTGGCTGCAGTACGCCTATTCCCCGGATCTCTACCATACCGATCGAGATTCGCATAGTGCGGAGCTCTACACTGAATGGGCCGTCGGAAAGTCCCTGCTCGCCGGCGCAGGGTTCGGGTATTACGACGTCTCCGAACTCGCGGGTAGTGGGTATTCTTACTGGGAACTGGGGATTTCGTGGCCGATCGATCGCTTCGATTTCGACCTGCGCTACCACGACACAAACCGCTGGGTCCCCATCGTGAGTTCATCGGAGCGTGACGGTGCACGACTGGCACTGACCGTTAGCGTTGCTTTCTGAGCGCCGCTAACCGCCGCAACGCAGAGTGTTGTCAGCCAGATGAAGCGCGTCGCAGGCATTGACCGATATTGCGGAGCCGGCACTTGCTTGCTGCGACCGCTCCAGGATCGTTTGAATCTCGCTCAGGTCCGCGTCGGGCTTAATATCGATGAGGAGTGCCACAACTCCGCTCACATGCGCTGCCGCGAGCGAACTTCCAGAGCGAAAATCGTAGGCATTATCCGGAATCGCTACAAGAATCTTTTCGCCGGGTGCAAAGACGCGGCCGGGTGCATGGGAATCCGACGATCGGCTCTGCGTCCACGATTCGCTGCTGCCGACGCCGATCACCTGCTTCATGTTCGCGGGAAAGTCGTGCGATTCGTCATTGGCTCTTGATTTGGCTGCGACGATGATCACGCCCTGGTGGTGAGCCTTTTCTAATAATCGTCCCACCAATTGGTCGTGTGGCCCGGTCAAGCTGAGATTCAGCACATCGGGCGGATCATCAAGCATCGTGTCCAGCGCCTTGGCCAGGACAAAGCTGTTGCAAATCGCCGCTTCTGCGTTGACTTGCGACCAACAAGCCACATAAAGCTCGACCGACGATTCCGGCGCAACGCCAACGATGCCCTTCGCGTTATTGGCCACCGCACCAATGACGCTGGCTACCGCGGTTCCGTGCTTGTGGTCGGGCGTAGTGTCCTGAGCTGGAAAATGCTCGATACGATCGATTCTTCCCTGCAGGTCCTCGTGATCGATATCAACGTTGCTATCGATCACTGCCACGCGAACGCCACGGCCTCTCGAGTGTTTGTGCGCCAACGAGACATCGAGTGTCGCCAACCCATGCTGCAGCGGCGCATAAGTGTCATCGTAGAGGGTGCTTTCCGCGGTACCGGTCTGGAATTCCTGCATCGCCTGTGCCGATTCCACACGCGCGTCTCCACGCAGTTTTTCCAGGACGTCGTGACGCGAGTCGCCGTCCGCTATTTGATAGACGAAGCAATACACAGACAGGTGCTTGATCGGCCAGTGGTCTACCTGGGTCAGGTCGTATTCGTCGGCAATCTGGGAGGAATGCCTTCGCGCCTCAGCGCTGATCGCGTAGCGCTTGCGATGTCTGTACGGCGCGCCCGGGCCGGTCGCACGGGCCCCGTCATTGACGTAGGTGACGAGAATCTTTCGTTCGTTTTCCGAGTCACTAGCAAGCACCGCGGGCGTGCAGCCGACCGCAATAACGAGTGACACAAACAGCAAACGACCAATAACCATGGCTCTAGTCCACAGGCAGGTGAACCGCAATAATCTTAGCATCATTAACATACGGAAGCGCCCGCATATCGTCCACGCGCTCCTGTAACTCAGGCAGCGATTCAGCGGAAAGGTGCAGCGTGAGCACGTCCGCGTCCAAAGGCGCGTCGAATGTCACATTCCCAAGAGCATCCAGTATTTGCTTGCGCTGTTCCGGCGAGGCATTCTCGTCGAATCGCATTTCGATAATGTACTGGACCGAATTGTCTGCCGATTCCGACATTACAGTTTCGAATTGAGCTGGTGTTTCAGGCGTCAGTCGATTACCGACTGTGAAGGCCACAGCTACTGCAAGCATTATCGAAGCCGCGACCAGAAGAAGTTTTTGCGCGCCACTTGCAGACCAGCGACGGCCATCTGCTTCTACTACGTTCAACATCGCAGCGACGTTCGGTTCAGGAACAAATGGCACGGGGGAGTCGTTCCGGACAGTGCTCTGGACCTGTGACCAAAGCCGGACATTTTCCTGGCAGGCCGTGCATGTCTCAAGGTGTCGCTCAACCCTGGCGCGCTCGCGCTCGTCGAGCGTTTTATTCACATACCAGGGCAGCAGTTCGTCGACATTCCCATGTTCGGATAAGTTCGGCTTGTTCATTGGTAACCTCGGCCCATGTGTTCAGCGTTGGCAGATTCTTCGAGTCGTTCCTTCATCTTCTTGCGTGCGTGGAACATTCTTGTCTTGACCGTATTGACAGGACAACCTGTAGCTTTTGCGACTTCGTCGTAAGAGAGCCCGACGTAGAAGACGAGGCAAATCGTTAGACGCTGCGCGGGCGGAAGTGCATCCAGCCCGAATCGAACCCAGTCTTCGCGCTCCAGATTCCGCCCGTCACCTGCCGCCAGGCTGTCGGGGTCGCTATCCGCCGCGACGGAGAGTTGCTTTTTCGACAGCCGTTTGAGGGATTGCCGGTAAGCGATACCGAAAATCCAGGTCGATACCTTTGAGTCGCCCCGAAATGATGACGCGCCCTTCCAGACGATCAACATAATGTCGTTTACGAGTTCGTCCGACGCGGAATGCGAACCGGTCATCCTGTATACGAACTTGAAAAGTCGCCCGTAATAACGTCGATACAATTCCGTGAGCGCTTCACGCTCCTGCGACGCAATCCGATCGAGCAAATCTCGCTCCTCGGAATGCTGGCTTGCGTCGTTTGAAATTGTCGAATGCTCGTTCATCGTTTTGCTGTTCGATACCCCCTGCAATGAATCGCCTCAGTAGGTAGGTGCCTCGTAACTGCCAAAAGGTTCAATTGCGAGGGACATTGAACCTTTGCCGTCATACGGCCGCACTGACTCTGAAAACGGACGTGGGACTCGGAGGTGGCTCAATGACTCGGCAAACTCATTCTATCTTGCGAACGGTAGTGTTCGCGGGCCTATTTGCGCTTAATTACGGTTGTGGCGGTGGTAGTGGCAGCGGTGTGGCCGCTCCGCCTCCGCCACCTGCCCCACCACCACCGCCCTTCGGAGCAAACTTCTCCGAAATCCAGTCCAATGTGTTCACACCGGACTGCGCGACTTCGGGGTGTCACCTGGGCGCGGGAGCACCACAGGGGTTACGGCTCGACGCAAGCAACAGCTACGGGCTGCTCGTCAACGTCGCGAGTTCCGAAGTGCCGGCGCTGCTGCGCGTTGAGCCTTTCGATCCCGACAATAGTTACCTGATTCGGAAACTCGAAGGGACCGCGTCTGTCGGTGGACGAATGCCGCTGGGTGGTGCGGCGTTAGAGCAGGCCACTATTGATGTCATCCGACAATGGGTTACCGATGGCGCAATCGACGACAGGGCACAATCACTCGAGCCCATTCGCGTAACGTCACTGTCGCCGGTTCCCGGCGGTACCGACACGGCGCCGACACAGATCGTCGCGATGTTCGACAGGGAACTGGATGTTTCAACAGTCAACTCGCTGACGTTTCTTGTCGATAGGAGTGGCGGCGACGGCACCTTCGGCGACGGTAACGAATCGAGCATTACCGCTGCGGCGATTACCACTCCGTCAACGACTCCAATGAGCGCAACGTTCGACCTGACAGGAGTTGCAGTACC
>Ga0209567_10000768_pt1 | contig 17361 bp, 11 predicted proteins | sample COG_12_FD_184756 | JGI IMG/M metagenome (GOLD analysis project Ga0209567, IMG submission 184756) | Pelagic marine sediment microbial communities from the LTER site Helgoland, North Sea, for post-phytoplankton bloom and carbon turnover... | ecosystem: Environmental > Aquatic > Marine > Neritic...
CATAACAGCACCGGTGCAAAACCACGCCGGTTCAGGAACAGCAGAATCTGTCCACCACGTTTCAGGTGCGCGTCCATGGCATCCAGCAACGCTGCGCTGAGCAGATCACGCATCGGCTGACGGCGGAGATCGAGCAGGTGCATTTTCGGCGCCAGCGCCTGTCCGGCGCGTTCGGGAAGCAGCAGCAACTGATAGCGCCCCTGCCGCGCGTTATACAGGCTTTCCAGCGACGGTGTGGCAGAACCCAGAATAACCGGGATATTCAACTGGCGGGCGCGCCACACTGCCAGATCGCGAGCCGAATAACGTAACCCGTCCTGTTGTTTGAGAGAGCTGTCGTGTTCTTCGTCCACAATGATCAGACCCGGATTTTTCAGCGGTGTGAAAATCGCCGAGCGGGTTCCCAGAATCAGCCTGGCTGTGCCGCCGGCTGCCTGTTGCCAGGCGCGCAGACGCTGGCTGTCATTCAATCCGGAGTGCAGTACGGCGACATCCACTGTGAAGCGTTGCCGGAAGCGCTCAATCAGCTGTGGAGTGAGACCGATTTCCGGTACCAGTACCAGCACCTGCCGATTATCTTGCAGCAGTGGCTCGATCAGTTGCAGATAGACCTCGGTTTTGCCACTGCCGGTGACGCCTTCCAGTAAGAAAGTGCTGAAACTGTCAAACGCGGTCTGCACGGCCCTGACGGCTTTTTCCTGTGGTTTGGTCAGTGAATGCAGCAACTGCGACGAATTGAGGATATCCCGTGCCCGCTCATGAGCGGCATCAAGGTAAACGATCCAGCCTTTTTGTTGCAGCGTTTTCAGCACAGCAAACGGTACTGAAAGTGTTTCTCGCGCCAGGCCCTGTGGATGATCCTTGAGTTGGTTCAATACAGCCAGCTGGCGCGGTGCGCGGCTAAGCCCCTTGTCCAGCTGCTGATGGCCCGCATCGCTTAGTTGCCAGACCTTGACACCCAGGTCGGCGGTCCTGCCAGGCTTGCGCAGCAGAACGGGCAATGCCGTGGCGAATGTTTCTCCAATGGGGTGGTGGTAGTAGGCGGCAGCCCAGCTCAGCAGTCGCAACAAGTCGCCTGCAAGCACGGGTTCAGTGTCGAGAATCTGCAGCGCACTTTTCAGTTTCCCCGCCGCAACATCGGTGTGCTGTTTGCTCGCCAGCAGGATACCCACAAGCTGTCGGCGCCCGAACGGGACAAGTACACGCACCCCGGGTACAGCCTGTCTGTTGTGGGTAGACTCCGGTGCGCGGTAGTCAAAACTGCGGAATAGCGGTGAGGGGACCGCAATTTCGAGGATCGGCGTACCGTCGGTGCCGGAAATTTTCAGAGCTGTTTGAGCTCGGCAATGAGTTTGCCGGCCACTTCCTGGCCATCACCGTAGAGCATGCGGGTATTGTCCAGAAAAAACAGTGCGTTCTCGACGCCAGAGAAGCCTTTACCCTTACCGCGTTTGACACAGATGACGTTCCTGGCTTTGTCGGCGTCGAGGATGGGCATGCCATAGATCGGGCTGTCCGGGTTGCTACGCGCTACCGGGTTGACGACGTCGTTGGCGCCAATCACCAGGGCGACATCAGCCTGAGGAAATTCGTTGTTGATCTCGTCCAGGTCGTAGATCTTGTCGTAGGGAACCCCCGCTTCGGCCAGCAGTACGTTCATGTGTCCCGGCATTCGGCCGGCTACCGGATGAATGGCGAATTTAACGGTGACATCACGCTCTTCGAGAAAGCGGGCGAATTCCCAGATCTTGTGCTGGGCCTGGGCTACGGCCATCCCGTAACCCGGAACGATAATGACTTTATCGGCGTAGGCCATCATGACGGCGGCATCGGTTGCATCGATTTCCTTCATAATGCCTTCGCTGCCCTGTTCGGCACTGCTCACTGCCCCGGAGCCAAAACCGGAGAACAGTACATTGGACAGCGAGCGGTTCATGGCCCTGGCCATCAACTGGGTCAGCAGGGTACCGGCAGAACCGACCACCGTGCCGGCGATGATCATGGCGGCGTTGCTGAGTACAAAACCCTCGAAGGCAACCGCCAGCCCGGTCAGGGCGTTGTACAGGGAAATGACCACCGGCATATCGGCGCCGCCGATGGGCAGGGTCATCAAAATGCCGAACAGCAAGGCCAGGCCGAAGAATGCCAGAATGCTGAAACTGCCTGGCTGGCCGCTCATCAGCATGAAACCGAACACCAGTGCGCCGCCGAATACCAGCAGATTTAACAGTTGTTGGCCGGGAAAAACCAGCGATCGTTTTATCAGGCCCTGCAACTTGGCAAAAGCGACCATGGAGCCGGAAAAGGCAACCGAACCGATCAGGGCGCCGATCACGGCGAGCACCTGGAAAGTCGAGGAGTGAAACTCGCCACCCATCAGTTCAACTGCGGCAATGGCCGCCGCCGCACCGCCACCCATACCATTATAAATGGCGATCATCTGTGGCATATCGGTCATGGCGACCTTCTTGCCGGAGTACCAGGCCAGACCGCCGCCAATGGCGATTGCCAGTGTCATCCAGCCATAGTTGTGCATGCCCGGAGTCAGGAAAGTGATCAGGGTGGCGACCACCATACCGGCACCGGCCCAGACGATACCGTCACGCGCCGTCACCGGTGAACTCATGCGTTTCAGGCCAAGGATAAACAGTGCCGCGGCGAGGAAATAACTGACATCAATTGCAAGGCCCATCTATTTGGCCTCCTTGCTGCTCTTGAACATTTCCAGCATGCGTTCCGTGACCACATAACCGCCGACTGCGTTTCCTGCACCCAGCAACACGCCGATAAAACCAACCAGTATTTCCATATTCGTTTCTGCGTGCCCCAGGGCCACCATGGCGCCCACCAGGACAATACCGTGCACAAAGTTTGAGCCCGACATCAGCGGGGTGTGCAGGATGACCGGTACCCGGGAAATAACCTCGTAACCGGTGAAGCCGGCCAGCATAAAAATATATAATGCAGTAAAACCTTCGATCATAATGGCTGTTTCCAGAATTATCCTTCGATTTGTTCGCGTGTCGAAGCGTGCTTGATTTCGCCGTCACGGGTCAGCGTACTGCCGGCGATGACCTCATCTTCCCAATCAGGTTCGAATTCACCGTCCTTGATCATCGGTGTGAGGAAGTTGAGCAGGTTCCTGGAGTACATTTCCGAGGCGTGTACCGGCAGCTCGCCGGGCACGTTGAGCGGGCCGTAGACAAGCACATCGTTGAAAACAACCTGTTCGCCGGGTTCGGTGACTTCGCAATTGCCACCGCCTTCGGCTGCCAGGTCAATGATGACGGCACCCGGTTTCATTCGCTCGACTACATCCTTGCGAATGATTTTCGGTGATGGCTTGCCGGGGATGGCTGCTGTAGTGATCACCGCATCTGCAGCGGCAATGTGTTTGTTTAGAACTTCCTGCTGTAGCTGTTTTTCTTCATCGGTCAATTCACGCGCATAGCCGCCGCTGCCTTCGGCGGAAACGCCGGTGTCGACGAATTTCGCACCCAGTGATTCTACCTGCTCTCTGGTGGCGCTGCGTACATCATAGCCCTCCACCATGGCGCCCAGGCGCTTGGCGGTGGCGACGGCCTGCAGGCCGGCGACACCGGCGCCGATGACCAGCACCTTCGCCGGACGGATAGTGCCGGCCGCTGTGGTCAGCATGGGGAAGAAACCGCCGAAGCGGTTGGCGGCTATCAATACCGCTTTGTAACCGGCGATTGATGCCTGCGAAGACAGCACGTCCATACTCTGGGCGCGCGAAATGCGCGGAACCAGTTCCATGGCAAAACTGAGGATCCTGCGGTCACGCATTTTTTTAACCCGTTCCGGGTAGCGATAGGGCAGCATCATCCCGGCTACAACCGCAGCTTCCTTCATTTGGTCAATTTCGGCTTCAGTCGGTGGTTGAATCTTCAGAATCAGGTCGGATCGCTGGTACAGCTCGCCGGCACTGTTGACGATGGTCGCACTGTCATAAGCTTTGTCAGGGTAGTAACTGCCCTTGCCTGCACCGCTTTCCAGGAGAACCTCCACGCCCATTTTTTTGAAGCGTTCGGCGACCGTGGGTACGAGAGCAACCCGCTGCTCACCTTGTTCGATTTCTTTGGGGACACCCAAGCAAATCGGCATCTGTACATACTCCAAAAGCTGTACCGGCCGCTTGGTAATGACACCGGCCGATGGTTTTTGTTGCTAAAAGACATAAATTGGCCCATAAAGGGACCGAAACCCGGAAAAAACGGCATGATAGCGGATTCCAGTCAGCGATGAAATGTCCACGAACGCTGACAAAGCCCGGAATTCCGTTGTCTGACTGTTTACAACATACGGATTATTTGGGATAAATGTAGTTACTCGGCTATTGAGAGGTACAGCGTGTACGACTTGCACCATCAAGTCCTGCGAACCGATGTATCTGGCATGCCGCTGGAATGGGTCAATTACCAGGAGGCTGTACGGATGTACCACCTCGGGCAAGTGGCCTACAGCTGCGGCGTCCTGCTGTACCGTGTGCACGGTGGTATTTGCGCGCTCACTGGTTGTCAAAGCCGGGTTGATGTCAATTCCATTATTGCTACCTACGGCAGCAACAAGGTGCTGATCAAGGCTCGCAACCGCTATGTCCCTCCTCTGAACAACCCGGCCTTGTTCAAGCGTGATGCCCATCTGTGTATGTATTGTGGTGAGCGCTTTCAGGCACGTGATTTATCACGCGATCATGTCACGCCCACCAGTCAGAACGGCCTGGATATCTGGACCAATGTGGTAACTGCCTGTCGTCGCTGCAATAATCACAAGGCCGGGCGCCGGCCTGAAGAGGCGGGTATGGAATTGATGGCGGTGCCTTTTCTGCCGACGCATGCGGAGTATATCTATCTGCAGGGTAAACGCGTTTTGGCCGATCAGATGGAATTTCTCAAAGCCCATTTCCCGCGCACCAGCCTTATGCACGAACGCTTGAAAATGTGATGGGATTCGCTCCTGCTCACCACGCTCCCCTGAAAAGGTAACAAAACATGGCTTTCTGGCAAGAAGTCGAGCAGTCGCTTTCAGCAACCCTGGGCAGCAGTGTGCGTCTGGACGTACCCAGCGCTGTCGGTGGCGGCAGCATCAATCGGGCGTTTCGGGTTGATTCCAATCAGGGGCCATTCTTTGCCAAAGTCAATTCTGCCGATGGTCTTGAGATGTTTACGGCTGAGGCTGAAGGTCTGGAGGAATTGCAGCAGTCGGAATCGTTGCGTATTCCCAATCCGCTCGCCTGGGGGCTTGCAGGGCAACAGGCCTTTCTGGTGCTCGAATACCTGGAGTTGGGTGGTTCCGGATCATCGGCCGCGCTGGGTGAAGGTCTGGCAGCTATGCATCGGGTCACCGCCGATCAGTTTGGCTGGTATCGTGACAATACCATCGGCTCGACCGAGCAACACAACCGGCATGAAGCTGACTGGTTGATTTTCTTTGGGGAGTACAGGTTGCGTTTTCAGCTCGATCTTGCCGTTGCGCGCGGTGCGGGTGGCCGTTCAATGGATCAGGGTTATCGATTGATTGAATGTCTGGCGGATTTAATGGACGGGCATGAACCGGAGCCCTCTCTGTTGCATGGCGACCTCTGGTCGGGAAACTACGCGTTCACACGTGCAGGAGAACCGACAATATTCGATCCGGCGGTCTACTACGGTGATCGAGAAGTCGATCTGGCAATGACAGAACTGTTCGGTGGTTTCAGTCATGAATTCTACGCGGCATACAGGCAGTCGTGGCCGCTGGAAGCAGGCTATTCAATCCGTAAAAAACTGTACAACCTGTACCACGTTCTCAACCACTATAATCTGTTCGGCGGTGGCTATCTCTCACAGGCGCAAGGTATGATCGATGCGTTGTTGAGCGAGATACGCTGAATGTCACCAGGCACGGCATGTGATCTGAGCCGGAACTGAGGTGCAGTTTATCGGTGATAAGGCGGGCTCAGCTGGTGGACTGCCTCGACCATGGCAGCCGCGTGTTCGGGGGGGATGCCGGGATGGATGCCGTGTCCCAGGTTGAACACGTGGCCATCGCCTTTACCGAAACTGGCCAGCACTTTGGCGACTTGTTCACGGATATGCTGAGGCGAGGCATAAAGCACGGATGGATCCAGATTACCCTGTAATGCCACCTGATTACCGACGCGACGGCGGGCATCTGCCAGATCGGTGGTCCAGTCCAGGCCCAGGGCGTCGGCGCCGGTAGCGGTCATGGCTTCCAGCCACTGCCCGCCGTTTTTCGTAAACAGTATTACCGGTACTTTGCGGCCATCGTTTTCCCGTTTCAGCGAATCGATGATGCGTTCCATCGGTTTCAGCGAGAAACGGCAGTAATCACTGGGGGTCAGCGCGCCGCCCCAGGTATCAAAAATCATTACCGTCTGGGCACCGGCTTCTATCTGCGCATTGAGATACAGCGCTACCGCCTCGGCGACGGTATTCAGCAGCTGATCCAGCAACTCCGGGCTTTCGTACATCATCGCCTTGATGATACGGAAATCTTTGCTTGAAGCGCCTTCCACCATGTAAGTCGCCAGGGTCCAGGGACTGCCGGAAAAGCCGATCAGCGGAACGCGGCCGTTAAGTTCACGACGAATGGTGCGCACGGCATCCATCACGTAACGAAGCTCGGTTTCCGGATCAGGGACACCGAGGGCCTGAATCTGCTTCGCGTCACGCACCGGGTTGTTGAAGCGCGGGCCTTCACCCTCGGCGAAATGCAAGCCCAGGCCCATGGCGTCCGGGATAGTGAGAATATCCGAGAACAGGATCGCGGCGTCCAGTGGAAAGCGTTCCAGCGGTTGCAGGGTGACTTCACAAGCCAGCTCCGGGTTGGTGCACAGCTTCATAAAGCTGCCGGCCTTTTTTCTGGTTTCGCGGTATTCCGGCAGGTAACGACCGGCCTGGCGCATCATCCATACGGGCGTGACGTCTACCGGTTGGCGTAGCAGGGCGCGTAGCAGGCGGTCGTTTTTCAGTTCGCTCATAGGTCAGTATTAAACCCGGATAGTTCTTAAAACACCATAGGTTTTGTTGCGGCAGCTGTTGGCATCCAAATGACGTGTCCCGCAAGCTTATGTCGGCTAACTTACGTACTCAATATTAATAAATCGATGCCGAGACTAACCAGCATTAGCGAGGCAATTCAGACGATCCCATCAGGAATTCGTCAATCGCCCGCGCGCATTGCCGGCCTTCCCGAATCGCCCAGACCACCAGTGATTGTCCACGCCGCATGTCACCGGCGGCAAACACCTTGTCGACGGATGTCTTGTAGGCATCCGCAGCTTCGGTGTCGCCCTTGACGTTGCCGCGTGCATCGTAGTCGACGCCCAGATCATTCAGCAGCCCTTCATGCACGGGATGGATAAAGCCCATGGCGAGCAGTACCAGGTCGGCATCGAGTTCGAATTCGCTGCCTTCGATTTCATTCATTTGCCAGGCGCCCTGATCATCCTTTTGCCATTCGACACGAATGCAGCGGATTTTGTTGAGTTTGCCGTTTTCGCCGATGAATTCTTTGGTGGCAACACACCAGTCACGCGTGGTGCCTTCTTCCTGGGAAGATGAGGTGCGCATCTTGTTGGGCCAGTCAGGCCAGGTCAGTCCCTTGTCTTCCTTTTCAGGTGGTTTGGGCAGAATTTCAAGTTGGGTGACGGACTTGCAGGCTTGACGGATGGAAGTGCCGATGCAGTCGGAGCCGGTGTCGCCGCCACCGATAACAATGACGTGTTTGTCCGTTGCCGTGATGGACAGATCGGCGGCTACCGTGTCGCCGGCTTCGCGCCTGTTCTGCTGAGGCAGGAACTGCATGGCAAAGTGAACGCCATCCAGTTCACGTCCCGCTACGGGCAGGTCACGCGGCTGTTCGGAGCCACCGGTTAGCCCCACGGCGTCGAATTCATTCATTAGTTGTTCGCTGGTGATGTCGGAACCGACGTGGGTGCCGGGCTTTAAGACGACACCTTCCGCTTGCATTTGTTCAGCACGGCGGTCAATCAGGCGCTTTTCCATTTTGAAATCGGGGATGCCGTAGCGCAGCAAGCCACCGATGCGATCGTTCTTTTCAAACAGGGTGACATCATGCCCGGCGCGCGCCAGCTGCTGCGCACAGGCCATGCCGGCGGGGCCGGAACCCACAATGGCGACCTTTTTGCCGGTTTTGTGTTCGGCGGGTAGAGGTTTTATCCAGCCATTGTCCCAGGCCTTGTCAACGATGGCGCACTCGATTGTTTTAATGGTGACCGGCTCATCGGTCAGGTTCAGCGTGCAGGCTTCCTGGCAGGGCGCCGGGCAGATGCGGCCGGTAAACTCGGGGAAGTTGTTGGTGGAGTGCAGGACCTTGATGGCGCGTTGCCACTCGCCTTTCCACACCAGGTCATTCCAGTCCGGTATGATGTTGTTGACCGGGCAGCCCTGGTGACAGAAGGGGATACCACAGTCCATACAGCGCGCGCCCTGCTCTTTCAGCTCCCGATCGCTTAACGGAATGACGAATTCCTCGAAGTGCTTGATGCGATCTTCAACGGGCGTGTAAGTGCGATCCTGCCGCGTGTATTCCATGAATCCGGTTGGTTTACCCATAGCTGTTTATTCGATTCGTATGATATTCAGTTCTAAAATACAGGACGCAAAGCTTAGGCAAAAAATATCCCTGGTATCTTTCGCAGGGATAAATGAAGTATCCCGATCAGCCACTCGCTGCTGATGCCAACTCTTCGGCCTGCGCCCGCTGCATGTCTTCCAGTGCGCGGCGATAGTCGACGGGCATCACTTTCACGAATTTCTGCAGCGTCTCATTCCAGTTGTCGAGAACGGCCTGCGCCACGCTACTGCCGGTGTAGTGCGCGTGTTTCTCGATCAGGCGGCGCAGTCGCAAGGCATCGTAGCGGGTCATGTCGGAACTGATGTCCACTTTGCCGTGGGTTTCCAGATCGCCGCCCTGATGGTCCAGCGCTTCCAGGGCATCGTCTTCTTCGGGAATCGGTTCCAGTTCCACCATGGCGAGATTGCAGCGCGCCCTGAAGCCGCCATTTGCATCGAGCACGTAGGCGATACCACCGCTCATGCCGGCGGCGAAATTACGTCCGGTTTCGCCGAGTACCACCACCACGCCGCCGGTCATGTATTCGCAGCCGTGGTCACCAACGCCTTCGATCACTGCACTGGCGCCGGAGTTGCGTACCGCAAAGCGTTCACCGGCTACACCGCGAAAATAGCATTCACCGGATATTGCACCGTATAAAACCGTGTTGCCGACGATAATGTTCTGTTCCGGGATTATCGGGCAGTCAGCGGGTGGATAGACGACCAGGCGTCCACCGGACAGGCCTTTGCCGACGTAGTCGTTACCTTCACCTTCCAGTTCCAGAGTGACGCCGTGCGTGAGCCAGGCGCCGAAACTTTGACCGGCCACGCCCTTGAGTTTGACGTGAATGGTGTCCGCGGGGAGACCTTCGAGGCCATAACGTTCGGCAATACGGCCGGACAGCATAGCGCCGACGGTACGGTTGACGTTTGTGATCGGTGTTTCAATTTTTACTGACTCACCACGCTCCAGCGCTGGTGATGCCTGTTCAATCAATTTGTTGTCGAGCGCTTTTTCCAGGCCGTGGTCCTGCATTTCATTATTGAAGATAGCGACGTCCGGGCCTGCTTCCGGTTTGTGCAGGATGCGTGTGTAATCCAGGCCTTTGGCTTTCCAGTGGTCGATGGCGCTACGCATGTCCAGCTTGTCCATGCACCCAATCATGTCACTGAACTTGCGGAAGCCGAGTTTTGCCATCAGTTGGCGAATTTCTTCGGCTACAAAGAAGAAGTAGTTCACCACGTGTTCCGGCTTTCCGGTAAAGCGCTTGCGTAATTCTTCGTCCTGGGTGGCGACGCCGACCGGGCAGGTGTTGAGGTGGCATTTGCGCATCATGATGCAACCTTCGACGATCAGAGGTGCGGTGGCGAAACCGAATTCGTCGGCGCCCAGCAATGCACCGATTACCACATCACGGCCGGTACGCATGCCGCCGTCGACCTGTACGGAAATACGGCCGCGCAACTTGTTCAGCACAAGTGTCTGGTGGGTTTCCGCCAGTCCCAGCTCCCACGGGCTGCCGGCGTGGCGGATGGAGGTCAGCGGCGAAGCGCCGGTACCACCATCGTAACCGGCGATAGTGACGTGATCGGCGTGTGCCTTGGATACACCGGCGGCTACGGTACCGACACCGACTTCCGACACCAGTTTCACGCTGATACGGGCTTTCGGGTTCACATTCTTTAGATCGTGGATCAGCTGGGCAAGATCCTCGATCGAATAGATGTCGTGATGGGGTGGCGGTGAAATCAGGCCGACACCAGGCGTCGAGTGGCGCACTTTGGCGATCCATTCGTTGACTTTGTGACCGGGTAACTGGCCGCCTTCACCCGGCTTGGCACCCTGTGCCATCTTGATCTGGATATCGTTGGAGTTCACCAGGTACTCAGCGGTGACACCGAAACGTCCGGATGCCACCTGTTTAATGGCTGAACGCATGGAATCGCCGTTTTCCATGGCTTTGAAGCGGCTGCGTTCTTCGCCACCCTCCCCTGTATTGGATTTCCCGCCCAGGCGGTTCATGGCAATCGCCAGCGTGGTATGGGCTTCCCAGGAAATCGAGCCGAAAGACATGGCGCCGGTGGCGAATCGTTTAACGATTTCACTGGCGGCTTCCACTTCCTCCAGTGGCACGGCTTCACCGGCAAATTTCAGCTCGAACAGGCCGCGCAGGGTGCGCAGGTTTTCGTTCTGTTCGTTCACCAGGCGCGAGTATTCATTGTATGTTTTTGCGTCATTGGCACGGGTCGCGTGCTGCAGGCTGGCTATGGTATCCGGCGTCCACATGTGGTCTTCACCGCGAATACGGAAGGCGTAATCGCCACCGACATCCAGCGCTTCGGCATAGATCGGGTTGTCGCTGTAGGCATCGCGGTGCCAGCTTACCGCTTCTTCGGCGATTTCCTCGATTCCGGCGCCTTCCACCATGCTGGCGGTACCCGTGAAGTATTTATCGATAAATTCCGTCTTCAAACCGACGGCGTCGAAAATCTGTGCGCCACAGTAGGACTGATAGGTGGAGATACCCATCTTGGAAAACACTTTCAGCAGGCCCTTACCAACGGCTTTTATATAGCGTTTGTTGATCTCGGCCTCATCGAGTGCGTCCGGCAGATCGTCTTTCATCGCTACCAGCGTTTCGAAGGCCAGGTAGGGGTTGATGGCTTCGGCACCGTAACCCGCCAGTACGGCAAACTGGTGCACTTCGCGTGCGGCGCCGGTCTCCAGCACCAGACCCGACTCGGTGCGCAGGCCGGCACGAACCAGGTGATGGTGGACCGCCGAAGTGGCCAGCAGGGCCGGAATCGGTATCCGTTGCGCCGATACGGAACGGTCGGACAGGATGAGGATATTAAAGCCTTCCTGCACCGCTGTTTCAGACTGTTCACAGACTGCAGTCAGCGCATCCTCCATGCCGGCGGCGCCTAGGTCGGCGGAATAGCAGATGTCGATCGTCCTGGTACGGAAAGCACCTTCAGTGGTTTTCTCGATGTTACGGATGCGTTCCAGATCCTTGTTGGTCAGGATCGGCTGACTGACTTCCAGACGCATGTGTTTGCCGCCGCTGTGCAGATCCAGCAGGTTGGGGCGCGGACCGATCAGCGACACCAGTGACATGACCAGCTCTTCGCGAATAGGGTCAATCGGTGGGTTCGTGACCTGGGCGAAATTCTGTTTGAAATAATTGAACAGCGGTTTGGCCTTGTTCGACAACACGGCGATGGGGCTGTCGGCGCCCATGGACCCAATGCCTTCCTGGCCGGTGACCGCCATTGGCATCATCAGAATCTTGAGGTCTTCCTGGGTGTAGCCAAAGGCCTGCTGACGGTCCAGCAGCGTTTCGGGATCGCTATCTGCGGCGACTGCGCTGGCAGGCAGGTTCTTCAGATGGATCTGACTTTTATCCAGCCACTCCTGGTAGGGATGGCTGGCGGACAGTTCGTTTTTCAGCTCGGCATCGTCGATGATACGGCCCTGCTCCATGTCTATCAGGAACATCTTGCCTGGCTGCAGGCGCCATTTTTTGACGATCTTGCTGTCTGGAATAGCGAGAACGCCCATTTCCGAGGCCATGACAACCAGATCATCGTCGGTGATCAGGTAACGCGCCGGGCGCAGGCCGTTGCGGTCCAGGGTTGCACCGATCTGGCGGCCGTCGGTAAAAGCCACCGCAGCCGGTCCGTCCCAGGGTTCCATCAGGGCAGCATGGTATTGGTAGAATGCCTTGCGGCTTTCGTCCATCAGCGGATTGCCGGTCCAGGCTTCCGGTATCAACATCATCATGGCGTGCGCCATGGAGTAACCACCGGCGACCAGCAGTTCCAGCGCGTTATCGAAGCAGGCGGAGTCAGAACGTCCCTCGGGAATCAGCGGCCAGACTTTTTCCAGATCGGCTCCGAACAGTTCCGAAGCCATGGAGTGACGGCGCGCGCGCATCCAGTTGACATTGCCGCGCAGGGTGTTGATCTCGCCGTTGTGCGCAATCATGCGGAACGGCTGGGCCAGGTCCCATGAAGGGAAGGTATTGGTCGAGAAACGCTGGTGTACCAGGGCCATGGCCGACACCACCCGTTCATCTTTCAGATCCTGGTAATAGGTGTCGACCTGATTTGCCAGCAGCATACCTTTGTACAGCAGAGTGCGGCTGGACAGTGAGGGTATGTAGAAATTTTCTCCGCCTTCCCAGTCGGATATGCGGACCTGGCGTTCGATTCGTTTGCGAATGATGAAAAGCCTGCGCTCGAATTCATCCTGCGTCGGGCAGGCTTCGCCACAGCTGATGAACAGCTGGCGAACCACCGGCTCAACCGCTTTGACGCTTTGACCCAGGCCACTGTTGACAGTGGGTACATTGCGCCATCCGAGCGCCAGCTGATTCTCCTCCTCGGTGATACGTTCGATCAGTGCTTCAATCTCAGCGCGGGTCTGTTGCTGCTGGGGCAGGAAAATCGTGCCGACTGCGTAATGGCCGGGAGCCGGCAGTTCAATTCCGAGTGCTGCAGTCTCTTCACGCAGGAAGGCGTCGGGGATTTGCAGCAGGATGCCGGCACCATCACCCGCCAGAGGATCAGCGCCGACGGCGCCGCGATGGGTCAGGTTTTCAAGAATCTGCAGGCCTTGACGCACAATCGCATGACTCTGCTTACCTTTGATATGAGCGACGAAGCCGACCCCGCAGGCATCGTGCTCGTTGCGGGGATCATACAGGCCCTGCTTTTTCGGGAATGCCCCGTGACTCATATCCGACCTCTGTAACAAATAGAATTCAAAAGGTTTTATGTCGTTAGACGCGCGCAACACAAGCCCTCCCGGGAGGGATGGAAGAAAACCCGTCGCTAAAATTAGGGCCGGAAAGAATAATGGAGAAGCGGATTTTTAGCCAGTGTTTTAGATTTTAAACCTTGTTGTTCTTATGGCAATCCGGTGCAGGCCGCTTAACCCGGCTGGTCGGTTACTGTGCCTCGCGAATTGAGGTATGCACGGATTTGAGGCTGCGCAGCCAGGGCTTGGCCTTGCGGATTTTGGCCGGCAGTGCGTCTCGTCCCTCGACGGCGGCCGTTTTGGTTGGATAGACACCGTACATCAGGACATACCAGGCAGAGCCCCGGTAGTGGCCCCGGAAGTAGGCGGCTTGCTGCTCGTCGAGTTTGTGGCGTCGAATATAGTCAGCAATCGATTTTTCGTTCCGCGACCCCACCAGTTGCAGACTGAAAAATGTTTCGGGTTGTTCCAGCAGCCAGGACTCCCGATGGGGGAGTGCCGGTTTCGCCTGGACCGGTTCGACCGCAGCCGTTTGTACAGCCGTATTGACGGGCGTTAGCGGCTTTTTCGCGTTTACGGTTTCCAGACTGGCGGGTTCAAAGGCAGGCGGTTGCTCTGCTGGCGCCAGGGGTGGTGGTGCTGCTTTTCCCTGCGCGTCATCGTCGGGTGCGGCAGTTTCTGCGGGTTCCGGAGTTACTGCAACGATTTCGTCTTTACGAATCACGGGCCCGGAGCGTGCTGCAGAGTCAGGCAGGGACGGCCCGGCAGAAGGGGCTTGCCGGGATTCCAGACTGGCTTCGATCCCGGCTGTCTCCGTCGCCGCTGCAGTTGCGGCAGGTGTGGTTTGCGCGGGCGATTTCACCGCTCTGGAACGTTGCACGGGTGTTGGCAATGGCGATGGCTCAGGTACTGACAGAGATGGATCGGGTAGTGCCAGAGGTTGTTCTTCCGGCGGCCGCTGTTGGTTGCGTGGTTGCTGTGCATCGCCCGATGGGGGATAGAACTGCTGCCAACCCATGTAAATCGCTACCGACAAGACGCCGAGTGAGGCAATTCCCCAGGTCAGCGCATTGCCTTTCCGTTTACCGGTGACCGGGCTCAGGCGTTTGCTGTTGGTTCGTGCCTGGCGTTCCAGCAGCGCCTGGTCGGCCAGCCGGTTGAGGCCTGCCGGGCGGCCATCTGCCGCCTTGCACATGGCGCGTACTTCGGTGGCTGTAAACGGACTTTCACCGCTGTAGCCGGCAACTGCCAGCCGGTACATCAGATAGGAGGACGTTTCTTCCTCGTTCAGACGCGGCATCTCCAGGCGCTGGGTTGAGCAGCTTACTGCCTTTTGTTCAAATGTCTGCTTGAGCCGTTGTTGTGCCTCCGGGATGCCGAACAGGATGATGCGTATTCGATCTGTCGAAGCCTGACCGAGCAGTGCACAAAGCCGGTCAAGGGCGGATTCATCCAGTTTTTCGGTGTTATCGATCAGAATGACAAGCAATTGGGAGCTGTCGGTGTGATTTTCCCACTCGGCGAGCAGTTCCTGGTCGCTGGAGAACGAGCCGCCGCCGAGTGCATCCGCCAGTCGATCGGAAAACTTGCTGAAGTCATCTGCTGCGTCTATCACACACAGTCGCCACTGGTTATTGGTCTGTCCGATAAAACGGCTGAGCAGGGTGGTTTTGCCGCTGCCGGGCGGACCCGAGACGAGAACCACGGAGTCACCGAACTGTGTCAGGTGGGTGAGCAGGTCGAGGCGTTGCATCAGCGTTGTGCCGGCATAAAAGAAGCGATTGTCGATGCTATCTGCGAAGGGCTCACAGCGCAGCGAAAACGTTTCCAGGTAGTCGGTTGCTGCGGATTGCAATGATTCGGCACTGCTCATGTCTGGGCCTGCATAAACACGACTTGATATCCTTTTCTCAATTGTGCATCACGCAGCGACAGCATTGCCTGTTCTGCGCTCTCACGGTCGGGATAGTGATCACGCACCATGCGCCCCCCCGAACCCTGAAAGCCCCATTCCCGCACCAGTGTCCAGCCTTCAAGCAGGTCCTCCTGGAGGTGCAGGTGGTAAAATTTCGGTGGCCCGGCATCGCTGGGAGGAATTTGCATGTAGATACGCATGTGTGTTCTGGTGGCAGAGTCGGCATCAAGTCAGTTTTTCCGGATTATAAACCCGCGCATGTTCCTTGATGGCATATCGATCGGTCATGCCGGCGATATAGTCGGCGACGGCACGCGCCTGCCCCATTGTACCGGTCTGATCCGTGAGTTCCGCTACCCTCTGCTGGGCTTCTTCCGGCATCAGGCGAGGATCGTTAAAAAAGGCGTCAAACAGGTCACGAATCACGCGCATGGCCTTTGCGCTCATGCGGTGTACCCGGTAGTGGCGGTACAGATGGTTGCGTAAAAAACGTTTAAGTTCGTGGTTAAGTTTGCGCATCGAGTCGCTGAACGTGATCAGCGGTTGCGGCTGCCGGCGAACAGATTCCAGGTCGGCAGGGCAAAACTGTTTCAGCTGCTGGTTGCTGGCCTGAACCAGATCAACCGCCTGGCAGTTGATTAATCTGCGCACCACTTCATGGATGGTCCGACGCTGTGATAAATCCGGATAACGTTGTTTTACCTCTTGATATTGCTGGTGAAAAAGCGCTATTTCATTCAGCTGGTCAATATGAATCAATTCGGCGCGCAGGCCATCGTCTACGTCATGACTGTTGTAAGCGATTTCATCGGCCAGGTTGGTGAGTTGTGCCTCCAGACTGGGTTGCTGCTTTTTAAGAAAACGTTCGCCCAGTTCACCGAGTTCCAGGGCATTTTTGCCGGAGCAGTGTTTGAGGATGCCTTCGCGGGTTTCAAAGGTCAGGTTCAATCCCGGAAAGTCCGCGTACTTTTCTTCCAGTTCGTCCACCACACGCAGGGATTGCAGGTTGTGTTCGAAGCCACCGTATTCCTTCATGCACGCGTTAAGGGCGTCCTGGCCTGCGTGACCGAAGGGCGTGTGGCCAAGGTCGTGGGCCAGGGCGATAGCCTCGGTCAGGTCTTCATTAAGCTGCAGGGCGCGGGCAATGGAGCGTGCGATCTGCGCAACTTCGATCGAATGTGTCAGACGGGTACGAAACAGGTCACCTTCATGATTGACGAATACCTGGGTCTTGTATTCGAGCCGTCGAAAGGCGGCAGCATGGATGATCCGGTCCCGATCACGCTGAAACTCGCTGCGGTAAGTTGGCGATGGCTCTGCATAGCGCCGCCCCCGGGAAATGGCATCAGCAGCGGCATAAGGCGCAGGCCTGGTGCTGAAAATCGCTTCGCCGGATTCGCTATTCATGAACCGGTCAGAGGTAACTCGGGGTTGAGCGTCTGCTCAAGCAGCCGCGGTTCAAAATCGCCGCAGATTTTTGACCGGCCTATGCCGTTCATCAAGACCAGCCTCAGGCCACCGTCCAGGGCCTTTTTGTCAACGGCCATCAAATCCAGAAACCGCTCGCGACTCATTTCCTTCGGTGCCGAAACAGGAAGTTTTGCCCGAGCCAGCAGTGTTCGTATGCGTTGGACGTCGGCGTCTGATAGCCAGCCGTGGCGTGCCGACAGGTCTGCGGCCATGGCCATGCCGGCGGCCACCGCTTCTCCGTGCAGCCAGCTGCCATAACCCATACCGGTTTCTATGGCATGACCAAAGGTATGTCCAAGGTTAAGCAGTGCGCGTTTGCCGTGCTCGTGTTCATCGGCAGCGACGATATCCGCTTTGCACTGGCAGGATCGTTCGATAGCATAAATTAGCGCCTCAGTGTCGCGGGCCAGCAGCCGATCCATGTTTTGCTCCAGCCAGGCAAAAAAACCGACATCCTCGATCAAGCCATATTTGATGATTTCCGCGAGACCCGCTGACAGTTGCCTGTCATCGAGTGTATCCAGGGTGCTGGTATCTGCCAGCACGCAGCGCGGCTGGTGGAAGGCGCCAATCATGTTCTTACCGAGCGCGTGGTTGACGCCGGTTTTGCC
>Ga0209567_10000769_pt1 | contig 17350 bp, 18 predicted proteins | sample COG_12_FD_184756 | JGI IMG/M metagenome (GOLD analysis project Ga0209567, IMG submission 184756) | Pelagic marine sediment microbial communities from the LTER site Helgoland, North Sea, for post-phytoplankton bloom and carbon turnover... | ecosystem: Environmental > Aquatic > Marine > Neritic...
GGAACCGCAGAAAACGCCTACGCCGCCGTCGAGCACCTTGAGCGAACGATACACTTCGATGGTGAAGTCGACGTGTCCGGGGGTGTCGATAATGTTCAGGCGGTGGTCGTCCCACTCACAGGAGGTGGCGGCCGACTGGATGGTGATGCCGCGCTCGCGCTCCTGGTCCATGAAGTCGGTGGTGGCTTCACCTTCGTGAACCTCACCGGTTTTGTGGATTTTACCGGTCAGCTTCAGGATGCGTTCCGTGGTTGTTGTTTTGCCAGCATCAACGTGGGCGAAAATCCCTATATTGCGGTATTTGGATAAATCAGTCATTGCTCTACTCTGCGGTTGATCAATATAATAAATGCGGCATTTTGACCACGGCCAACATCATGCGCTCGGTGCCGGTTCCCGAAGGAAACAGCGGCGCAGGATTATATAGGAATGGAGCCGCGTGTGTAAGGGAGTCTTTCTGTGCGATAATGCCGGTATAGATGTACCTTATTTACACCCGCTGATGTTGTCCGGGTACAATCCGGCCCCATGCACGATATTCCCGGACGTATTGCAGATGTATTGCTGGAAGTGGAGGCCAATCTCCGTACCAGTGGCAAGTGGGAACTGGAGCCGCCGGATAGCCGGGATCTGGGCAGTGCCCAGCCTTTCTGCATCGATACCCTCAGCTTCGAGCAATGGCTGCAGTGGATATTCCTGCCGCGTATGAAGCGGATTATCGAACAGCAAAAACCATTACCCGCCAAGAGTGGGATTTATGTCTATGCACATGAATATTTGCGTAACAGTGACTTTTCTACCGGCAGTCTGCTGAAGCTCATCAAACGTTTCGATGACCTGATCGCCCTCCAGTCCGCCACCAGACGGCATTGACCTGGATAAAGCGAGTCTGATTGTCATTTACGCTATCACGCTTTAATTCGTTTCGCGGTCCCCTGACGGCGATCGAAGCCCGATCTCGATACCAAATCCAAAGTACAGATTGCGCCTGCCCCATTCACCGGTCCCGGGCCACGGATACAGCTGGTTCTCGAACCCGTCCTTGCTGAGTTGGCCGGATTCCTTACCAGGGAATTAACGGGTGACGCCGTTAATCAAGTGCTGAAGTCGAGAATAAACGCAGCCATCATAGCGATGAAAATCAGTGCGCTGAATGCTTTGACGCCGGCAACAATCCACCTGATCTGAGGCGGCACAGGCGGCCGGCCTGTTGAGTGTTGTGATTCACCGCCGGCCTCCACAGCCACGTGACGTCTAAAGAACTCCAGTAACACATCCGCGTCTTCCTGACCATGGATGTGATCACCCACTGTCAGCGTTTGTCCATCCGTTTTCTGTGCCAGGATGCTGTAGTAAATTTCCGCCTGTGCACCTTGTCCCGACTGCAGGGTGACCTTCTTATCGAAGCCTGAAATAATGTTCCGAGCCGCCAGTTTGCGGAACCTGAGACCGAAAGCCCGGCGTTCGGTCTTTAAGGCGTCGCGGTCGACGATAACCCTTAAATGATTGGTTTTCACAAACCAGCCGGCCGTCATAATGCCGCAAGACACCAGGCCGAATACGGTGGTCATCATCCCCAGCATCGTGGCTGAAACCAGCGATACCCGTCGGCCTTCCTCGACATTGAATTCAGCGACAAATTGAAACCCGAGAAAAATCGCAATGCAGAAGAATGCTACACCAAACAGCACGATGAAATTACCCATATTGCCGCTGCGGCCCGGCGGATACTGGATGGTAAAACCTTCGGCGGTCTGTTTGACATCGGCCAGGCCGGCGGGCAGGTCCTCGACCGTGCGATCGGGCTCCCCGTGAGTTGTGCCCGTCGGCCGCAGCTTCGATTCAGCACGGCCCGCGGTGTTGAACACCGGGATTTCGTAGCTGCGGTCGAAACCGGCTTCCGGTAAACGAACGCGGACCGACCAGTAACAACAGCCGTTCCTGCCGGCCTCCCGCGTGGACTGTGGTAAGTCATCTTCGACGTCGGCAACGAACTCCACGCGCACACCAGCGCTGCCGAAGCGAACCGCCGCTCTGGCTTTCTTCCGCCAGGCCACCGAATCGGAGCGGCTGCGCGATTTGCCCGACCCTGAAATACTGACCTTGACGCAGTTGACGCGCACATCGACCGGCATGCCGTCGCGATACCTGACGGCCGGGATATCCAGATAACCGCCGATCTGCCCGCCAATAGCGCCCGGATAGGGATCGAGTGTCATGTACAGGCGGCCGAACTTAGACCATTGTCGCCACTGGCGGATCAGCGAGGGAATCAGAAACAGGTTGGCCGCCAGCAGCAGCGGTAGAATCAGCCGGGCGTCGTAGGTATTGACGTCGTAGATAACCAGGCGCTCAAAGATACCGGCCAGATCGTCCCACTGGTTAATAATGATGGGCGCAATAATCAGATTCCAGAACACGGCAAAGCCGAGCAGTACATACAGCACCAGCTTGCCGCCCGAGGTGATGCGGCCATTCGCCCATTTATCAACACCCAGCCAGGGATATGACTTATTTTGCATGTAATACTCCGAACCGGTCAGAGAACCGGTACCAGGTCTAAAATCGGACGGAATGCTGAATAGTTTAGCGTCGGGAAGCCTGTTAAGCAGGCGGGCGATCGGTTAATTTATCGCGGCCATTATTTCTCTAAAGAATCATGGGGTTTCCACTGGGTTAAGTGGATAAAACCCTTCTACACAGGAAACATTCCGCGAAGGATGCGAACTTAGCGTCCTTTGCGGTTAGACTATACAAGGCCTGAATGACCCACTCGATCAGGGGAAGAGTCGAATCATGAATCAACTGGCCCGGGAACAGTTTCATCAGGATTTCGAGGCGGCGCTGGCCTTCGCGACTCGCTTGCATGCCAGGCAAGTGCGCAAGAAGACCGATATTCCCTATATTTCACATCTGATCGGTGTGGCAGGACTGGTGCTTGAGTACGGGGGCAACAGAGATGAGGCGATTGCCGCGTTGCTGCATGATGCCATAGAGGACCAGGCGGCGGAGTACGCGGGTGGCGCGGCTCAGCTACGTTTGGATATCCGTACTCAATTCGGTGGCAAGGTGCTGTGTATCGTGGAGGGCTGTACGGATTCGGAAACGCTGCCAAAGCCACCCTGGAAGCAACGTAAACAACACTACATCGATCATGTTTGCGAGGTGGATGATTCGACGCGGCTGGTTTCCTGTGCCGACAAACTTCACAATGCCCGGGCCATAGTCAGCGATCTGCGGGTGCTCGGCGATGCGCTGTTTGACCGCTTCGGTGGCGGCAAGCAAGGCACGCTCTGGTACTACCGGTCCCTGGCCAATACGTTTCTAGAGCTTGGTAACCCGCGAATGGCGGAGGAGCTGGACAGAACGGTGCAGGTGATGGAGCGGCTTGCAGAAAGTTGAAAATGTACTCTGACCTCAATGCTACTTACTTAAGCTCCCCGCCGGTCCGCCCGCGATCGAACCGTGTTGAATTCAGCCACGACCTGTTTTAGTGCAGCTCGGAGACTTGCCGCCATTGTTTTGAAATTGTTATCGGGTTATGTTCAACTGACTGAAAAGCTGTGTTTAAAACGCAACTGCCAGCCGGTGACAGAGGCGCTTATTTCGTTGACGTGAAGGTCTGGATACCAGGCAGCGGTCGAGCGATCTAGGGCGGTTTGGCGAAGTCGGGTGGATGTTTCTGAATGGAAAATGATATTCCCATGGATAACGACGAGCATTTTGCACACCGGGATAACCTGGACTTCATCAGCGGCAGCGGGTCTTTGCGGGGTAAGGTTGTAGCGGCCCATGATGTTGTCCGTCGACGATTTGATTTCATTGCACGCATTGCGCTCACGCTCTACGACTCGGAAACCGGTGTGCTCAAGGCCTACCTGCACAGTGGGCCACAGGGAGATCCCCTGGAGCACTACCAGGCTCTGCTCGAAAATGCCCCTTCCCTCAAGGAAATTCTCAAACGAGGCAGACCCCGTGTGATCAACAACCTGGTGACAGTACAGGATCGATCGCATGAACATACCCGGCGAATCGGCCGTCATGGCTATGCGGCCAGCTATACCCTGCCCATGTTCAATAACGGTGACTTTATCGGCTTCCTGTTTTTAAACTCCCGCGAAGCCAACGTCTTTACCGAGGATGTCCTTGAACAACTGGACATCTACGGCCACTTGATCGCCCTGATGGTAACCAGTGAGATCGCTGCCGTTCACACCCTGGCCGCGATGGTCAAGGCCACGGGGCATATCACTCATCAACGGGATCCGGAAACCGGTAGCCACCTGGACAGGATGTCGCGCTTCAGTCTGCTTATCGCCAATGCCTTGAGCGAAAAAAATGAGCTGGATGACGATTACATTCAGCACGTGTTCATGTTTTCACCCCTGCACGACATCGGCAAGATCGGTATACCGGATCATATCCTGCTCAAGCCCGGTAAGCTGTCCGAGGAAGAGATGGTCGTCATGAAGACCCACGCGGAAAAAGGCAGGGAAATGATCGATGACCTGTTGGTCAGCTTTGGGCTGGAGAATGTGGCGCACGTGGATATTCTGCGCAATATAGCCTCCTATCATCATGAGTCCATCAACGGTTCCGGCTATCCGGATAGCCGGCGCGGCGAGGACATACCGCTGGAAGCGCGCATTGTCGCGGTAGCCGATGTGTTCGATGCGCTCACCAGCAGGCGTTCCTACAAAGAGGCCTGGACCAATGAAGAGGCATTCGCCACCCTGCAGCAATTGGCCGGTGACAAACTGGACCAGGATTGCGTTGATGCCTTGCTCGCCAATCAGCAGCAAGTCGAAGAGATTCAGCGGCAGTTCAAGGAAAGCACCCGCTGATAGACAGGCGTAAGCCACGCTCCCATCAGCGCAGCAGATTGTTCCCGAGTCAGATCAGAGGTTTTCTAATGAACACCGAGGCGTTACGTCGCGAGTTGATGGCGAAAGGTTTGGTCCGCGATGATTTGTATTCTGATCCGATTAAACAGTTCGAGCAATGGTATGCTCAAATGGTTGAGACCGATCTCGCCGAACCGAGCGCGATGTCTCTGGCGACCGTGGATGCGCAGGGTCAGCCCTGGCAGCGTATCGTGTTGCTGAAGTTGTTCGATGAAAAAGGATTTGTTTTCTTTACCAACTATTCCAGCCGCAAAGCCGAACAGATCGCTGCTAACGGCAAGGTGAGTCTGTTATTTCCCTGGCAGGCACTGGGGCGGCAGGTGAAAGTGACCGGCGAGGCCGAAAAGATCTCCACGGCCGAGTCGGTGAAGTATTTCGCAACCCGTCCCCGTGGCAGTCAGATTGGTGCCTGGGCGTCACACCAAAGTCAGGCGATCAAATCCCGCTCGATTCTGGATGCCATGTTTGAGGAGATGAAACACAAATTCCACGACGGGGACGTGCCGTTGCCGTCATTCTGGGGTGGTTATCGTGTCACACCGGAAACGATAGAGTTCTGGCAGGCACGGGATAGTCGTCTGCACGATCGTTTTATATTTCGCCAGGATGAAAAGGCACAGTGGTTCAGCGAACGTCTGTCGCCGTAGCTGTTTCTCAACTGCGGAGCAACAGGTCCCTGGCCTGATTTATTTTCGCTGCAAGAAAGGGAGAACCGCCACGGTCCGGATGGAGTTTCTGCATGAGTCGGCGATGAGCTTCGATAATCTGTTTCTCGCTGGCGCCTTCTTCGAGACCGAGGATGTCATAGGCCTCGTGGGGAGACATGTCACCTGCAAATCCGCTGGTGCGATTATCCGCCTGTGCTTGTTCCCCATCCTGCCAGCTGTCACCATGGACGCGGTCCAGGTAGGCGCGTAACAGTGCCGCCGATTCTTCGTCTTCTCTGTTGTACCGGGCCAGCAGTTCGAGCAGCTGCTGGAGTGAAAGCGACTGCAAATCCTCACCGGCGTAACGGCCTTTCAATACGTGACCATTCATCTCACCGCTGTCGTGATCGAGAGTCATTCTGATAAAACGGGTTTCTACCTTTGACTGCTGGCCGGCGGACTGCCTGGCTGAGGATTGTGTGCTGTTGAATTGCCGGTAAAGGCGCTGAAATACCGGCAGGTAGGCCAGCAGTGACAGTATGCGGCGAAAGAAGGGCAGCAGGGCGCCGAACACGGCGAATACCCAGTTCAGGCGGCCGCTCGCTGCCAGCGCTATGAGCAGGGCGCCGATGGCAAGCGCGGCCGCCTGGAGCCGGGTTTTACGCGGTTGTTTGACGAACCATCGGAATCCGAGGTAGAGGATAGCAGCGGCTGCCAGCAGAATCAGCCCGCGCACCGTGATCAGCCCTTACTGATCTGTCGGGTGAGCAGTTTCACTCTCTCGCCCCGCGTCTTGCTGAAATTATTCAGGGCGCGCTGCCCACCGGCTGCATACACGGCAACCGCGCTCAGCAGGTCACGCAACTGCTGTGCGCTGCCCGCGTCAAACGGGCAGTACGCCCCGTTTGTCAGTCTCGCGATCTGTTTGAACGCACTTTCTGCAGTTGCATCGTGTCCTTCGTGAAACAGGAATACCGGCACGTTATGTATGCCCAGTTCACCGGCAAGCTGGCAGAGCCGATCAGCCTTTTCTTCCATGCAGTCACCGACAAATACCAGCGCGTTGACCTTATTCTGGCCGGTTTCCCCGATCGCATGCCGGAGCACCTTGCTTATCTGGGTGTGCCCGCCCAGGCATCGTACCGCTGTCATACGCTTGTGCAGATCGGCGCTGTGAGTCAGCCAGTCGCTGGCGTTGAATTCGTTGAAGCCGCGGTAATAGCATAGCTGGATGGCCAGGCCGCCGAGAGCCGAGGTCTGTTCAAACATCTGGGCCTGTATATGGCAGGCATGGTCCCAGGTGGGCTCACGGCTGGCGGTGGCATCCATGGCAAATATCAGTCGTCCCGACTGGTCTGACGATTTCACAAGCGGCGTGGAGGCCACTCTGCGCAGAAATGTATCGACTTCTGAACGGCTGGATTTTCCGGGTAATTTCTGTTTTGCCATGGCTGCGGGGGAGTGGCTGTCATTCGCTTGTCACACCCGGTACATTTTAATCCAGTGCCGGGAAATTAATACAGCGGCTTGGCCGGATTTTTCCGCTGGATTGATTGGTAAGCAGTCAATACAATCGCATGGATTACTAATGAGTACTGATGTCGGCGAACTTATGAACGCCCTGGCCAAACTTATTTATCTATTTATTAAGGAGTTCATAAGTAAGTGAATATCCTGTTCCAGGACACGCCATATATCCATCCATGTAGACTAGACGGCGGCGTCGCTCGGCAATTGCTCCTGCATCCCCTCCAAGGGGCCTACTTTTGGTGCTCTACCTTCGCCCATCCCTGGGCTCGTGCCGCCGTCGGTCCTGGAACAGGATATCCACTTGCTTGCTTCGGACTAGCAACCTTCCATCTGCAATGTACTTGAGAAAGCTTCCAGTTCCGGTGTTGTCGGGTTTGCTTGCAATTTTGGTCTTGCTGGGCGGCTGTGATCGGCATTCAGGAACCGATCAGATGGTTCTGCACGTCTGGGCGCATGCCGGTCAGGAAGCGGAAAGGCAGGTTCTGCAGGCGCAGCTTGAGCGTTACAATCAACAATCCGGTAAAATACAGCTGAAGCTCACCTTCATCCCGGAACGCGATTACAATGCGCAAGTCCAGGCGGCGGCATTGGCGGGCGATTTACCGGATGTGCTGGAATTCGACGGGCCCTATCTTTATAACTACATCTGGCAGCGGCATCTCATCCCTCTGGAAGATGTGTTGCCCCGCGCTTTACTGGATGATCTGTTGCCGTCCATCGTGGCACAGGGCAGCTACGGACAACATCTTTACAGTGTCGGGGTGTACGATTCCGGGCTGGGGCTGTATGTGCGAAAAAGCGCGCTGCAAAAAATCGAGGCGCGTATACCGACATCTGCTGCGGATGCCTGGTCGATTGAGGAGTTCAATCAGATCCTCGGGCAACTGGCAGCGCTGGATGATGATCAAGCCGTGCTGGACATCAAGCTGAATTATTCGGGTGAATGGTTTACCTATGGATTTTCACCTTTACTGCAGTCTGCTGGTGCGGACTTGATCGACCGGCGGAGCTACCAGGCCAGTGATGGCACAATCAACAGCGCGGCGGCCGTCTCTGCCATGCAACAGCTGCACACCTGGATTCGGCGGGGCTATGTCGATCCCAATCTGGATGATGCCGCTTTTACCCGTGGGCGGGTAGCGCTGTCCTGGGTTGGACACTGGGAGTATGAACGCTATCGAAATGTCCATAAAGATGACCTGCTGGTATTGCCACTGCCCGATTTCGGTCAAGGCAGCCGCACGGGCCAGGGTTCCTGGAACTGGGGTATCACGCGTCACAGCAAGCATTCCCGCGCGGCGGCGCAATTCATCGAATTTCTGATGCAGGCCGATGAAGTGCTTGCCATGTGTAATGCCAATGGGGCTGTGCCCGGGACGAAGAGCGCTGTACGGCAGTCGGTACTGTATGGCAGGCAGGGGCCATTGGCTTTGTTCGCCGCACAGCTGATGCAAGGCGTTTCGGTACCACGGCCGAAAACTCCGGCTTATCCCGTGATTACGACAGAGTTTCAAAATGCCTTTCAACAGATACGCAATGGTGGTGACGCGAAACAGGCACTGGATATTGCGGCGCAGAAAATCGATCGTGATATTCGCGATAACCAGGGCTATCCGTTTTTGCAACAATGACGTCTTCAGGCTATCAGCCGGGTAAGCAAAATGTGCGGCAGGCCTGGTTGTTCGCCTTGCCGGCCTTGCTGGGGTTGTTGTGTTTTGTATTGTTACCTTTCGTGTTGTCGGTCATCATCTCGTTTACCAATCTTCGCCTCGGCTCGCCCTTGCCGCTGGAGTTCATGGGCTTTAGCCAGTATCAGCGTATTTTCACTGATCAGGCGTTTTTAGCGGCGTTACGCAATAATGCGCTTTTCGCACTAATCGTGGTGCCGCTGCAGACCGGTCTGGCACTGCTGCTGGCGCTGCTGATCAACCAGCCTTTGCACGGCATGGTTTTTTTCCGCAGCCTGTTTTTTATGCCGGTGGTGTTCCCCCTCTCTCTGGTTGCCGTAGTGTGGATTCTTGTCTTTGCGCCCGGCCCGCAGGGATTGTTAAACCAGGTGCTGGAAACAATCACACTGGGCAGCTGGCAAGCGCGGGATTTTTTACACGATCCTGCCTGGGCCTTACCCGCCATAAGCCTGACGTCCATCTGGCAGGGTGTGGGCTTTCAAATGGTGATTCTGTTAGCCGCTTTGCAAGGCATACCGCATGAGCTGTATGAGGCGGCGAGGGTGGATGGCGCTGACCGATGGCAGCAATTTATCTGTATTACCCTGCCTCAGCTGCGTAATGCCATTATCTTTGTTGTTCTGGTCACCACTATTCTGGCGTTCCGTTTGTTCGATCAGGTTCAGATCATGACACAGGGTGGACCGAACCATGCCACAACCACCGTCATGTATGAGGCGGTGAACAGCGCTTTTGGCAGCCAACAGGTTGCCAGGGCCGCTGCCATGACCGTGGTGTTCTTCACTATCGTGCTGCTGATTACGCTGTTGCAGCGGGCTGTGAGCAGGCATGAAAGGGTGATTGAATGAAAGGCAGGCAACATATCAGAAAGCTGTCCGTCTATCTGCTACTTACGGCGTTCGCATTCGTGTTCCTCGTTCCGGTGGCTATGATGTTGTTCGGCAGCTTCAAGCCGGATGATCAGGTGTTGGCGCAAGCCGGTCGTTTAGGCAGCCTGTTTCCCACCGAGTTCAGCTGGCTCAACTATCAGGATGTATTTGCACGGGTGCCATTTGCACGTTATCTGTTTAATTCGGCATTCATCAGTTTATGTATTGTGGCAGGCGGTCTGCTGGTCAATTCGCTGGCCGCCTATGCCTTTGCCCGCTTGCAATGGCCGGGCAGGGACTGGGTGTTTCTGGTGGTTGTTGCTTTAATGATTATTCCCCTGGAAGCCATCGCCGTTCCGCTTTTCTATGAAGTGACGCTGTTGGGCTGGCGCGATACCTACTGGGTGCAAATCATCCCCTTTATAGCCAATGCCTTTTCCATTTATCTGTTTTATTCCTTTTTTCTCGGTTTACCCGGAGAGCTGGAAGAAGCAGCACGCGTCGACGGAGCCGGGCCGTGGCGGATATTTTTCCGTATTGTGGCGCCCAATGCCAAACCGGTCTTCGCGACTGTGGCGATCCTGAACTTTCTGACCCAGTGGGGTGCCTTACTGTGGCCGTTGATGGTGACTCATAGTGAAGCGGTACGACCCCTGCCTCTGGGCATTGCCACGTTTTATTCCCTGCCGCCCTTGCAGTGGGGCGATATTTTTGCATTCGGTGTCATGATGGTAACACCGGTATTGCTGGTATTTGTGCTGTTTCAACGCTGGTTTGTGCAAGGTGTGGCGACCACGGGTGTCAAGGGGTGAGGCGTGGCCAGCGTTGAATTGAGGAATATCGGCAAGCGCTTTGAGAACGGCTCCCAGGCGCTAAAAGAGTTTGACTTGACGATAGAGGACGGTGAGCTGGTGGTGCTGGTCGGTTCATCGGGTTGTGGGAAATCGACCCTGCTGCGACTATTGGCGGGCCTGGAAAACGCGAGTGAGGGCGAAATATTCATCGATGGCAGGAACGTGAACCAGGAGACGCCACAACAGCGGAATGTTGCGATGGTGTTTCAGAATTACGCCCTGTATCCGCACATGACAGTCCGCGCCAATCTCGAGTTTCCCTTGCACATGTCACGTACCCCAAAAGATCGAATCAAATCCAGGGTTGAAGAAATCGCGGGCATACTGCAATTGCCGGGATTAATGGAGCGCAAACCCGGCCAATTATCCGGCGGCCAGCGGCAACGTGTCGCCATGGGGCGTGCTCTGGTTCGGGATCCCAGTGTATTTTTACTGGATGAACCTTTATCCAATCTGGACGCCAGACTGCGTGCGCGTATACGGGCGGAAATTGCGCAAATCCAGAAACGACTCAAGACAACCACCCTGTACGTGACACATGATCAGGTCGAGGCGATGACTCTGGGGGATCGTGTGGTGGTGCTTGATCACGGCGAATCACAGCAAATCGGTACCCCGCAGGAACTTTACGACCACCCTCAGAATAGTTTCGTGGCGAAGTTCATTGGCAGTCCGGGCATGAACATTCTGCCGTCTGAATTGATCGACGGGGGTAATGCACAAATCGGCGTCAAGCTGGGAGGTCAACAGCTCAGCCTGGAGCTGGAACGACAGGTGTACGAAAAGCTTGTGCCCTATTGCGGGGAGAATATGTATACCGGCATACGACCGGAAGCATTTGCAAGCACGCCAGGGAAAGCAAGTGTCGAGCTGAAAACAAACGTCGAAGCGGTCGAGTTTCTTGGCCATGAGACCCTGGCCTATCTGTTTTTGCCGGGTACGGGACAGGTGCGAACTGAGCAGCCCTCCATCGCACGCCTGCCAGGGCAGTTTCACAAGCCCGATGACAATGTGGGCGTTTTTTACATCGAGCCGGAGGCCCTGTATTTTTTCGATCCGGCCGGGCGTAATGTCCTGTTTTAAGGGGCCGGTGACCGATGAAAATCAGACTCAGGGCCATGACGGATTTTCAGACCATCGCTTTGAACGGCGTGCCGGCGATTCACCTTGTACCCCAGGGCACCCACTCTCGCCTGGCGGCGATTCACCTTGCACCCCAGGGCACCCTCTCCCCCAGGGCGCCCTACAGGCTATTGCGGTGGAGACTCGGGCACCTGCAGCTCAATTTCATCTTCATGTGATTTGTTCTGTAAGGCCTGGCCACTCTTTTCCAGTACTTCACCACCCTTCTCGATCAAGTTCTCACTGGTCTTCTTGATGGATTCCTGGAAGGTGGGCTCAATGAACGGATTGCTGAGCAGTGGCCGGTCCTGGCCCAGATTGAAGCCAAACCAGACACCCAGGGATATGCCGATGACAAGACCGAAAATCATTGCTTTTAGTCGTTTCATAATTAATCTTCCTCCATGCCGCACTGACGATATTAAAGAATTAAACGGTTCAATGACAACCGGCGCTGGTTGTCATTTTTCAGCGTAACGAGGTAAAAAGCGGGGGCTGGGGCAAAAGCGCTTTGCGTCACCGGGCTTGAGGGCCCTGCTCGTTGAGGAAAATACCAAGCGGTCCATCAGACTTTTCTATATGAATCGTCGCCCATGCCTTGAGGTCTACCATGACCGCAAATGACAGCAGCAGATCGCCGCTGCGAAACTGTTCCGTGAGCTGAATAATGTGTTGCATGAGTTTGTCGTGATCCGCCTTGTGCTTCGCGTATGCGGGATACTGGTGTTGCGACATTAATTGCTCTTCATAGGCGAAGTGTCTCCGCGTGTGCGCAACCAGCTCCGCTATTATTGCATCAAGGGTATCGCGGTCCTCGCGTTGTATCATGGCCTGGTGCAGCCGGTTGACCAGCCCGATCAGTGCCGCGTGCTGGGCGTCAATCTCCGGGACACCGATACTGGGCGCATTTTCCGCTTGAATCAGTTCCAAATCGATACTTCTCCTCTCGGTGTGTGTCCCGAATGCTTATGTCGGCGCCAGTTTCAAACGCCTTAGTATATGCCAAATGAACACTCAATGGGGTCGCTGCCAAATGAGTCTAATTATCATCTGCCAGCGGATGCTTTGATCCTGGTGGATGACAGCAAAGACTTGTTGCAACGATTTTCCCGGTGGCCTCTTTCAGTCCTATAACACTTTGTTTTATGGAATTAAACTATTGACGGCAGAGTGCCGCAACGGCGCTGCCGCAGGTGTGCCTTGCCGCCTATAAAGTTTTGCTGGCGTGAGGCGACAACCTCTTTTGAACGTGCCCCGCGGCGGGGGCGTTGGTTATGGACGTCAATATGAGGGTGTCATGAGCGGCGAGGCGGTACTTGTTCCTCTGATCTGGGAATCCATCGCCGGTGTTGCCGATGCGGTGGAAGCCACCGTTGCGGCACGAAAGGAAGCGGCACGATGCAAGGCCGAAGCGCAGCGCGAGCGCATTCAGGCGTGGCAGGATTTCCAGTCGCGGCAACAGCAAACACAGGCGCAATTGCGGCTATCGCGAGAAGCCGTTCACCAGGCCCAGCAACAACTGTTAAACAGTGGTTTGCAGCAAGCCGTTACCCGTGTGCACGGCGACGCCGTCGCTGAAGGCTTTGTCAAGCAGGGCGGTGAGCTATCGGGCGATCGGGCCGCCGGGCTGATGCTGCACATCGACCGGCAACTGGCGTCGCTGCCTGCCGAGCTGTTCAACGACGAGCGTTTGCCCTTCGTCCGCTTGCGCAGCCAGTTGCACCGCATGCAGCGGGCGTCGGAGTTGACCATCGATGAAGTGGGTGACCTGGCCGATACTCTACAGCGCAGCTTCGCTGCCTATGTCCAGCGCGCAGACCAGGAAGCGCAACAGCAAGGTAAACAGCTGGCTGGCGCAGAACAACTGCTGACGAAAATTCTCGAAGCGCGCGAACTCAGCATGAATGACGAGGACGCTGAGGCGCTGCAGCGGCTGCAACAGAAACTGATGGCGCTGCTCGCCGATCAGCAGGTTTCACCGGCCGCCCTGGATGTGATCGGTAATCGCTTCGCTCGGTTGCGCGATAAAGTCGAACGCACGGTGGCGGAAGACGAAATGAACGATTTTCTGGCTGAGCGTGTCACATTCCATTTGAACGCCATGGGTTATGTCACTCACTCGGCGTTTTCCGACAAGCAGGCGGGCAGGCGCCGCGATGCCGAATTTTATTTACCGGATGGTGATCGCCTGCGCGTTGCCCTGCAAGCGGATTTGAAAATGGGCTTTCAACTGTCCCACGAAACCCGGACCATGTTCGAAAAAACCCTGTCCGGTGAAGCGTTGAGCTTCTTTCGTCAACAGGAGGCGCGCTGGTGCCGCGACATGAAAGAGCTGATACGCCGGCTCATTAAAGATGGTGTGCCCTACCAGGTGCAGTTCGAGCGGGACGTGCCGGATGAATCCATTCCGGTAGTGGTCATGGAAAGTGTAGACGAACTGCTGGATGCGCAAGACGAGGAACAACGCCCGCGTCGACGCAAAAGGGGGCGGCATTTCACATGATCGTCATTGACGAGGAAACACCGCGCTGGATTCGTGAGCTGGAACGTTTCGTCCATGTCAAAAGCCTGCTGCTCGTGCATGGCAACATCCTCGACCTGGTGTCGTTTCCGGTGTCGCGCAGCGACGCTAACGGGGTCTACTGGACCGAGGGTGAACTGTCCGGCTTTTTTAACCGCTTTTTCACCGGCCTGGGCTATGAAATCGTCGCTTCCTTTGATCCGGTTGCGGGCTTGTGTTTTGCTGACGATGACATGAGCGGGCGCTATGAAGCGCTGGGCGGGACACGCGTTGCGCCGGCCGCGGCGCGCGCCGGCCGGAATGATGACAACAGCCTGATCGATGCCAACACCGTCATGGATGGTGTCAGCGCGGCGGTCAGTAACCGTGAAACCCCCTGTGCCTTCGTGTTCCATTTTTCATCGCGTTTGCTGGATTCTCCCGATCATCTGTCGCGCCAGGAACGCGCCTTGTTCACCCGGCTGTTGAAAGCTTCGCTGCAGGCCAAAGAGGTGTTGCGCGATGAACAGCGCTGGAGCAATGTGATTATCCTGGTGTGCGATAAGATCAATGATCTCCCGGTGTTCCTGTACCTTAACAATCCGCGCGCCCGTTCCATTCACCTGGAAAATCCCCATCAACAGGAACGCATCCGTTATTTCCAGGCCACCTACCGCAGTTTCTATCAAAGTGAGGGTGAACAGCCATGCGCGGATCTGGCCGCACAATTCGGTGCATCTACAGAAGGTTTTTCCTATTACGAGATGATGAGCCTGGTGGGTTTGTCGCGGCGTGAACAGATTCCGGTCAAACAGTTGCAGAAGCTGGTCGATCGTTTTAAATACGGGATCACCGAGAGCGCATGGGACAAGATCGATAAAACCCGTCTCGACCAGGCCGGCGATTTTTTCTACGGACGGATAAAGGGCCAGGACAATGCGGTGGAACGGGTTTTATCCATCATAAAACGGGCCAAGCTGGGACTGGCCGCCGGTTCCGGCAAGCGCAATCAGCGTCCGCGCGGCGTGCTGTTTTTCGCCGGTCCAACCGGTGTCGGTAAAACCGAGGTCGCCAAAGGGCTGGCTGAGCTGCTGTTCGGTCAGCGTGACCGCCTGGTGCGTTTCGACATGAGCGAATACGCTGCGGCCCACGCCGATCAGAAACTGCTGGGTTCGCCACCCGGTTACGTAGGCTATGAGGAGGGCGGTCAGCTGACCAATGCCATCAAGGAAAATCCGTTTTCGGTGTTATTGTTCGACGAAATCGAAAAAGCCCACCCCAGTATTTTCGACAAGTTTCTGCAGGTCCTCGATGATGGCCGCCTGACCGACGGTAAAGGCGAGACGGTTTACTTTTCAGAATGCATTATCGTGTTCACCAGCAACCTGGGTACCGTTGCCGAGTCACACGACGGCCGCGACGTACTGGTGACGCCCGACATGGCTTACGACAAGGTGCGCGACACTATTCTCGGCCGTATCCGCGATCATTTTTACTTTACCCTGGGGCGCCCGGAGATCCTTAACCGTTTCGGGGATAACTTCGTGGTGTTTGACTTTATCCGGTCGCCGGCCGATGCCGCCATCGTCGAGCTGTTGATCAGGCAACTGCAGGCGACCTTGCGCGAAGAACGCGGTATCGAACTGGTGGTGGAGGCCATGGTGGTAGACAGCCTGAACCGGCTGGCAGGGGAAAATCTTGCGTTCGGCGGGCGCGGCATCCGTAACGTCATCGACAGCGCACTGGTGAACCCGCTGGCCGCCTGGCTATTCGATAACAATGTCGAAGGCAACACAAGCTTGCGCCTGACCGCCTGTGTCGACCACGGCGCGGACGCGCTGCAGCGTTTCGCATTGGACATTGAGCAGGGGTGAGCATGGAGTTGAAGCTCTACAGTCTCGCCTATCCGGTCACCGCCCTGGGGCCGGGCCACCGCGTGGCGATGTGGGTGGCTGGCTGCCCGTTACGTTGCAAGGGCTGCATTACGCCGCATTTGTTGTCCAGTGACGCCGGTAAAAGTATCGCCGTGTCTCGATTGGCGCGACGCCTGCTGCAATTACCCGTGCCACTCGACGGCGTGACGCTGACCGGTGGTGAGCCGTTTGCGCAGGCGGAAGCACTGGGCGCCCTGCTGGGTCTGCTGAAAGCCGAGCGTCCACAATGGAATGTCTTGACGTTCAGCGGCTTCACGCTCCGGCAATGGCAACGCGGCGACGCCGCGCAGCGGCAACTGTTGCAGCAGATCGATGTCCTGGTTGACGGTCCTTACCTGGCAGGGCAACCGGGCCGGCATCCACTCACGGCTTCGGCAAATCAACAGCTGCATCTGTTGACCCCACGGGCGCAGACCCTGAAACCCGCACTGGACGCGCTGCCGGCCAACACAGCCAACCTGGGGCTTAATCCGCAAGGCGAGGATTGTCTGATCGGTATTGTGGATTCCCCCTCGCGCCGGCGTTTACACCATGGCCTGCGCTTAACCACCCCCGGCCTCGGGCAAACCACTGAACCAGGGAATCGGCATCATGTCGAGTTTTATTAAGATCTGTCCCAAGTGCGGACAGCATAATCCCGAATACGAAAACGTCTGCGCCGCGTGCTCCGACTTTATCGGTATGGAAACTCCAGTACCCGCGCCGTCGTTCGCAAGTGAGTCGGGACACACCAGCGGCGGGGTGATGGAAACTCAGTCAGCGGACCAGGCGCAGTTGATTACCGCAGCGGCGTCGCAGACAGCCCCGGCACAGCTGCAACCGACCCTCTATTTGCAGGTGTTGGGTTCGGAGCAGATTTTCGAAGTGCGTGACGGCTGGACTGTAGGCCAGTCTCATGCCTCCAGCACTGCTGACCTGCAATTGCGTGATTTGCCCGGAATCAATTATCTGCACCGCAACCACTGCCGTTTCTCCTGCCCGAATGGCGACTGGCAGGTCACGCCCATCGATCAGCGGCAACTCGGCCGGGACTTTACCAATCCGACCGCCGTCAACCACGCGACACTCCCTCCCGGTGAGGCACATAGCATAAAAAACGGTGATCAACTGAGCCTCGCCAACCTGAAAGTCGTGGTCAGGATTATCTAGTGTACCCCGCCACTGATATTGACCCATTCAGAGCGTCCCCACGAGGTCAGTGCCAGGCGCGATCCGTAGGGAATGGCATGCCCTTTCCAAGGGTCGCAACGCAGCAATGGCCTCGTGGGGACGCTCCCTGCGGGCGGGCCAGGAAGCGGTCAT
>Ga0209567_10000770_pt1 | contig 17348 bp, 15 predicted proteins | sample COG_12_FD_184756 | JGI IMG/M metagenome (GOLD analysis project Ga0209567, IMG submission 184756) | Pelagic marine sediment microbial communities from the LTER site Helgoland, North Sea, for post-phytoplankton bloom and carbon turnover... | ecosystem: Environmental > Aquatic > Marine > Neritic...
CGACGATACGACGCTGCGTGCGGCGAGCAAGTACCGCAACGGCGGAATCGTCTGGGCAGTGATAGGCGTTGCCGGATGGGTCTGGATCACCGCGAACGGGCTGGACAAGCAGCTCTACGTCCTTGCCGGGGGATTTGCGGTGTTTGGTGTGCTGCAGGTGATCACCAGCGTCCTGCAGAACGGCGGTCACACAAAGAACGGCATGTACGAGATCATGCATGACCTGTTTCACATGCCGAAGGTCATGCGGCAACTCGCCGTCGTGCAGTTCTTCTCCTGGTTCGCGCTGTTCGCGATGTGGATTTATGGCACTGCCGCTGTAACGAGCCATCACTTCGGCACGACGGATGTCACATCGGCCGTCTACAACGACGGCGCTGACTGGAACGGCGTACTGTTCGCTGCCTACAATGGTTTCGCGGCGCTCGCCGCCATATCGATACCGTTCCTCGCGAACCGCCTCGGTTGTCGAATGACGCACCTGGTCAACCTTTCCCTCGGCGGCATCGGGCTCATCAGCTTCTACTTCATCGAGAACCCACAGATGTTGATCGTTCCGATGATCGGGGTCGGCATCGCCTGGGCATCGATTCTGTCATTGCCCTATGCGTTGCTTTCGAGCAACCTGCCGTCGCACAAGATGGGCATTTACATGGGCATCTTCAATTTCTTCATCGTAATACCGCAGCTCGTCGCGGCCAGTGTGCTCGGGCTGGTGCTGCGGGAGTTTTTTGAGCTGAAAACCATATTCGGGCTCGTTATCGGTGGCGTCCTGATGATCGTCGCCGGCGGCGCGACCTTACTGGTCGACAAGGAAGCGGAGCCGCAATGATCGCAGAGAGATTGCAACGCGCTTTGCTCGCCCTCGTCGTCACGTATTTCCTGGCGTCATGCTCGTCGCCTGCTGTCGATGCCGAGTATTTCGGCACGCTGGAGCCATTTGCTTCCGAGGCCGTCTATTTCGTGGTGACGGACCGGTTTGTCGACGGGGATGTGACGAACAATCAGGTCGACCAGGGCGGGGAAGACCTGGGTACGTTCGATCGGCCCGTTCAGCTGGAAGGGCAGCCGCCCGGCAACATCGGTTACCTGGGGGGCGACTTTCGCGGCGTCCTGGACAATGCGGACTATATTGCCGATATGGGTTTCACTGCGATCTGGATGACGCCCGTCGTCGACAATCCGGATGAAGCATTCACAGGTGGCGTCGCGCCGGGCGAGGGCGGCTCCAACGACCTCGGCAAGACCGGCTATCACGGCTACTGGGGGGTCAACTTTTTCGAAGTCGACGAGCACCTGCCGTCCGCGGACCTTGCTTACGCCGATCTCACGCAGAGATTGCTCGCCGACCACGGCATCAAGATGATACTCGACGTCGTCTGCAATCACGGTTCGCCGTCGTTTTCGATGACGCACGATCAACCCAAGTACGGCGAGATCTATGACGTAAACGGCGTGCTGGTGGCCGACCACGGCAATCTGCATCCCAGCGAACTCGATCCCGACAACCCGTTGCACGCGTTCTACCGGCGCGAGCGGGACCTTGCTGAATTGTCGGACATGAACTTCGATAATCCGGCCGTTCTGGACTACTTCGTGGCCGCGCACTCTCACTGGATCGATCAGGGTGCGTCGGCGATTCGGATCGATACGATCAAGCATATGCCGCATGCCTTCTGGAAAGCATTTGCGGATCGAATCCGCGAGCAACAACCGGGATTATTCATGTTCGCCGAGGCCTGGTCCTATGACCCGGCATTCCTGGCCGAGTACACCTACCCCGAGAACGGCGGCATCAGCGTGCTGGATTTCCCCGGCAGGGAGGCGATGGTAGCGGTGTTCGGCAGAGACGCTGGTCCGTACACCGGTTTGCAGGACTACCTGCACCTCGACAGCGGTATCTACCAGAATCCCTATGACCTGATGACGTTTTACGACAATCACGACATGCCGCGCATGGATGCCGACGACAACGGTTTCATCGACGCCAACAACTGGTTATTCACAAGTCGCGGGATTCCCGTCGTTTATTACGGCTCGGAGATCGGTTTCAGGGCCGGCGCGGATCAGCATGCGGGCAATCGGGATTATTACGGCACCGGGAACATAGAACTCGCTAAAACGCACCCGATTCGTAATGCGCTTGCCGAGATCGCCGCTATTCGTAAGAACTCAGTTGCGCTGCAACGCGGATTACAGCTTAACCTGGACTTCGGCGAGGCCACCGCGGCGTTTCTTCGCGTGTATCAAAAAGACGGCGTACGAGAGACGGCACTGGTGTTGCTCAACAAGGGCGACGAGCCAACAGAATTCGATGTCAGCGACTGGCTATTTCCTGCGCTTTGGCGCCGCACCGGCGGCAACGAGACCCTGTCGGTCGAATCTTCGGAAACAGTGGTGCCACTCAGCGTTCCGGCGCACGGAGTGCGGGTCTACGTAACGGACGAAGCGCCAACGGGCGAGGCCCTGGTCACCGAACTGCAGCGCCTGCAGATGGGCGTGTCACGCTGATCAGGATTTTGCGCCGCAGGACTCCCGCACTATCAGCTTCGGTGCCATCAGCCTTGACTGGACCGGCTCACCTTTGATCAGGTTGACGATGCCCTCGACAAGACCGTCGCCGCCCATCTGCGCGTTCTGCTGCACGGTCGTCAGTGCGGGCGTTACATGCGCTGCGAGCGGCATGTCGTCGAAACCGACGACACTGACGTCGCCAGGTACGCGCAGGCCTGCATCGTGCAATGCGCGCATCGCGCCGATCGCGATAAGGTCAGTCGCCGCAAATATCGCGTCAAACGGATCACCCCGTCCGAGTAATTGTTGCACCGCCTCGTAGCCAAGACTCTCCGAATTATCGGCGGGTACCCTGAGCCTCTCGTCCGGTTCCAGGCCGGCCTCGCGAAGCGCCCTTGCATAACCTTCATAGCGTGCCGCATGTTCGGGGCTGCGACGTGCCATACGGCCGAGATAAGCGATACGTCTCCTGCCAAGATCGATCAGGTGCTTTGTTGCCTGGCGGCCGCCGTTTTCATTGTCGCAGCCGAAGGACTGGCCGGGCTGGTCTTTTACGATGGGTCCCCAAATGATGAATCTTGTATTCGCGGCGGCCAGCGCAGCGAGTTTTTCGCGATATTCGGCATAGTCACCATAGCCAAGCAGTATCAGTCCATCTGCACGGTGGCTGGCCTGGTATTCAATATGCCAGTCGTCGGTAAGTTGCTGCAGGGATACGAGCACGTCATAGCCCAGCCGTGCGGCAGCTCGAGTGATGTTGTCGAACATCGACAGGAAGAACAGGTTCATCTTCGTATCCGTACCGTCGGTATCCTCGAACAGCAGTAACGCGATGGTATTGCTTTGATGGGTGCGCAGTCCGGCCGCGTTGCGGTTGACGAAATAGTTCAGGTCACGCGCGATCTGCTGAATTCTTTTCCTGGTTTCTTCACGGACCAGTGGTGAGTTGCGCAAGGCCCTGGAGACCGTCGCCTGGGATACGCCGGCAAGGTCGGCTATGTCACGCGATGTTGGATTTTCGACTTTCATGGTGTCGATTCGAGTATACGCCCCCCGGCAACCAGATAGTTGTATCACAATCAGCCACTAACCGGATCAGGAGAAACCGATAGACACAATTACGGCAAGTAACTTCGTTCCTGAAAGGAAGCGCGACACGGCGCAAGATGGCAGGCCGTAGGCTTATGCAATATCAGGAATAATTGGCACTCAGAGCGTCTTTGCTGCGACGTAGATTGTCGCTGGCAACTTCGCCCTGGGCGAGCGCGAGCGCGACATGAACGGCGTCTAGCAGGGCGAGTTGCGCGAGCCTTGAACTCATCGGCGTGTAGACGCTCGTGTCTTCGATAACCTGGCAGGGAAACAACAAGTTGGCCTCTCGTGCGACGACGGAATCAGGACTGGTCAGCGCAATGACCGTGGCGCCGCGCGCCTTCGCGAGTCGCGCCGCCCTGGCAAATTCCTCCCATCGCCCGGTGTGGGAGAGCAGCAGCAGCACGTCGTTCGGCTCGGCGATGGACGCAAACTGCAGGATCATCGTCGTGTCGTGCAAAGAGATACAGGGTATGCCCAGTCGAAAAAATTTGTGACAGGCGTCCCTGGCGACGTGACCCGATGCACCGAGCCCGGCGAACGCAATTTGCCGTGCCCCTTTCATGGCGCTCACCGCATCGTCGATCGGCATGGCAGAGAGCTGCGAGCGCATTTCGATGAGCGACTGGATCGACGCGTCCATGACCTTGATAACCGCATCCGACGTCGAATCGTCTGCGCTGACGTCGCGGTGCACATAGGCGGCAGGACTGCTCAGTGCCTCGGTCAGCCGGATCGCGAGTTCGCGAAATCCGCCCAGCCCGACACGGCGGCAAAAGCGTACAACCGTGGGCTCGCTGGTCTCGCATTCACTCGCAAGGCGCGCAAGTGTCGCGTTGGCAGCCTCTTTGGGGTGACTGAGAATCCATCGGCCGACGCGCTGTTGGGAGGGGCTCAGGTCCGGCAATACGCGGTTTATCGTCACAAGCATGTAGTAAAACTACAGAAAAATGCGTCAAAAATCACTAGACATTGGCAAAATTCTGAAAAACTGTAGTAAAATTACGAAAATTTCAGGGGAGGCCTTCATGGCCCAGCTCGTTCCGGTCGATACCTTCGACCTGGTAATTTTCGGAGGTACCGGCGACCTTGCGATGCGCAAGTTGTTGCCTGCGCTGTATCACCGTGACCGCGATGGGCAGGTGACGGCCGACAGTCGCATTATTGCCGCCAGTCGTGGTGCTTTGTCGCGCGGCAAATACCAGGCGCTGGTCGAAGAGTCACTGCGAAAAAGCCTGTCCAGCGACGAGTTCGACGAAGCCCACTGGAATTCATTCAAACGGCGCATTCACTACGTGCAGGCCGACGCGTTCGCACATGAGAACTGGGGGAAGTTGTCCAAACTTCTGTCAGGGCACGAGGAACGCGTGCGAGTCGCCTACCTCGCTACGGCACCGAGTCTGTTTGGTACGCTCGCCACGGGCCTGAAAACAAACGGTTTGATCACAGAGAACAGTCGCATCGTTCTCGAAAAACCGGTCGGTCGGGATTTCGAGTCGGCTTGCGAAATCAATAACGCTGTCGGCGAGTGCTTTGCCGAGAATCAGATCTATCGCATCGACCATTATCTCGGCAAGGAGACAGTGCAAAACCTGCTGGCCCTCAGGTTCGCCAATTCGCTGTTCGAGCCTTTGTGGCGCCGCGGTGCTGTCGATCATGTGCAGATCACCGTCGCCGAGGATCTGGGCGTCGGCGGCCGGATCGAATTCTACGACCGCGTCGGCGCGCTCAGGGACATGGTGCAAAACCACATGTTGCAGCTCGTCTGTCTGTTCGCCATGGAGCCGCCGTCCAGCCTGCATCACGACGCCGTCCGTGACGAGAAGATCAAGGTGCTGCGCTCGTTGAAGCCGATTTCGGCCGATGACGTTCGTGCCCGTACGGTGCGAGGCCAGTACTCGGCGGGTGCGATCAGCAGCAACACTGTGCCCGGCTATATCGACGAACTCGGTGGCGACGACAGCACTACTGAAACGTTCGTTGCGCTCAAACTCGAGATCGAAAACTGGCGTTGGTCGAATGTGCCGTTCTACCTGCGCACCGGCAAGCGACTGCCCGCCAAGCACTCCGAGATCGTCGTGCAGTTCCAGGGTGTGCCGCACTCGATATTCCCCGAACAGAAGTACAACGTGTCACCCAACCTGCTGCGCATTCGCCTGCAGCCGGATGAGGGAGTGCAGTTGTCAGTGATGGCGAAAGAGCCCGGACCCGGGGGCTTCGACCTGCGGCCCGTTTCACTCGATCTCAGTTTTGCCGAGACTTTCGGCATCAGCTACCCGGATGCCTATGAACGGCTCTTGATGGAAGTTCTGCGCGGCAACCCGGCACTGTTCATGCGCAGGGATGAGGTTGAATCCGCCTGGCACTGGATTGACGGCATTATCGAAGGTTGGGAGACGTCAAAGCAGAAGGTCGAATCCTATGTTGCCGGATCCTGGGGGCCGACGGCGTCGTCGCTCTTGCTGGATCGCGATGGTCGCGCCTGGCACACGGAAGACTAACTATGACAGAACACTATTTTGAAACGAGGCTCGAGGCTTCGACGGCGGCAGCGGATCGCATCGCTCTGTTGCTCGCGAAAAGGCTGGACAATAATGGTGACGCCTCGGTCATCGTCAGCGGTGGCTCATCGCCGCGGCAATGCATGGCCGCGCTCGCAGAGGCGCCACTGGACTGGCAGCGTGTGCAGGTCGCCCTCAGCGACGAGCGATGGGTGCCTCCCGATCATGAAGACAGCAATGAAAAACTGGTGCGTGATTCACTACTGGTTGGCCCGGCGGCGTCTGCTACCTTGCTGCCCGTCTTTGCCGAAGGTGTGTCGCCCGAGGAGCGATGCGAACAGCTGCAGGACCCTCTGCCGGTTTTGCCGTTCTCGTGTTCGTTGATCGGCATTGGTACCGATGGGCATTTCGCGTCGCTGTTTCCGGATGCAGAGCAGCTCGAACTCGGTCTGAACGTGGACAGCGGCCGCCTGTATTTGCCGGTGACGACCGCGGCAAGTCCGCATCCCCGCGTCAGCATGACGCTGGCGGGAATTTCGCGCAGCGACGAAATCGCACTGCTTTTCTTCGGGGAAGAAAAACTCGACGTGTATGAGCAGGCAAAAGCGTCTGCAGACGCGTATCCCTTGTCGCAACTGTTACGACAGAAGCGGGCGCCCGTAAGACTTTTTTGGGCGCCGTAGTGGAGGTCAGGAAGAAGTGAACCCGGTTATCGAAAGCGTCACGAAGCGCATCATTCGGCGCAGTGCTCAGACGCGGGGTGAATACCTCTCGCGTATTCATGCGGCGGGCAGCGATGGCCCGGCACGCGGCGGACATGCCTGCAGTAATCTTGCCCATGGTTTTGCGGCCTGTGGCAACGCGGAGAAGCAGGCGCTCAAGGGAACGGTCGTGCCGAATATCGGTATCGTTTCGGCTTACAACGATATGCTGAGTGCTCACCAGCCGTTCGAAACCTATCCGGCCATTATCCGGCAGGCGGCCGCTGAACGCGGCGCTGTTGCCCAGTTTGCCGGCGGGGTGCCCGCCATGTGCGACGGCGTTACACAAGGCACGGACGGCATGGATCTGTCGCTGTTCAGCCGCGATGTGATCGCATTATCGACAGCAGTCGCGTTGTCGCACAACATGTTCGATGGCGTCTTGTGTCTTGGCATCTGCGACAAGATCGTCCCCGGCCTTCTCATCGGGGCGCTCTCCTTCGGGCATCTGCCCGTCGTGTTCGTTCCGGCCGGGCCAATGGTTTCCGGACTCGGCAACAAGGAGAAGGCCCGAATTCGCGAGGAGTATGCTGCCGGACAAATCGGGCGCGATGAACTGCTCGAAGCCGAATCAGCGGCGTACCATGCGCCGGGCACGTGCACATTCTACGGCACTGCCAACAGTAATCAGATGCTGATGGAATTCATGGGCCTGCAGTTACCTGGCGGATCGTTCGTCAATCCCGGCACCGAGATGCGTGAACGTCTGACGAGAGAGGCCGTCGGTACGGTGCTCGATGCAACGAATCTCGGCGATAGTCCCTTGCCACTGGGCGACGTGCTGGACGAGAAGGCGATCGTCAACGGCATCGTTGGACTGCTTGCAACGGGTGGCTCGACCAATCACACGATCCATCTCGTCGCCATCGCTGCGGCCGCCGGCATTCAGATCGACTGGCAGGACTTTTCGGAACTCTCCGGCGCCGTGCCGCAGCTATCGAGGGTGTATCCCAATGGTACGGCCGACGTGAACCATTTCCACGCGGCAGGCGGCCTCGGTTTTCTGATCGCCGACATGTTGGAGAACGGTTTGTTGCACGAGGACGTCACGACCATTCTCGGCCCCGGCCTGCGCAATTTCTGCCGCGAGCCGCAGATTCAGAACGGCAAACTTGAATGGGGCGAGGTGCAGGCGGAATCGCTGGACGCCGACATCCTGCGCTCCTGTTCCAACCCGTTTGCGCCCGAGGGCGGTCTGCGGCTGGTTACCGGAAATCTCGGCCGGGCTGTCGTCAAGATATCCGCGGTCGATCCCGCGCATCATTCGATAACGGCGCCAGCCCGTGTCTTTCACACGCAGCAGGCGTTCGTTGATGCGTTCAACAACGATGAACTCGAGCGGGATTTCGTGGCCGTGGTATCTCGGCAAGGGCCGCGCGCCAATGGCATGCCGGAGCTGCATAAGTTGACGCCCTATCTCGGTGTGTTGCAAAACCGCGGCTTCAGGGTCGCGCTTGTCACCGATGGTCGAATGTCCGGCGCGTCGGGTAAAGTTCTGTCGGCGATACACGTGACGCCCGAAGCCGTTGCCGGCGGCCCGATCGCGAAAATAAGCGACGGCGACATGATCAGCATCGATGCCGAAGAGGGTGTCCTCTCCCTTGTCGATGACGGCGAATTTGATGCGCGCGAAGTAATCGCCGCGAATGTCGGCGCTCAGACCGGCGCGGGCCGGGAGCTGTTTGCCGCGTTCAGGGAGCGCGCTACGGGTGCCGAAAAAGGGGCCAGCCTGTTTGGAGGTAACTGAGCATGGACGCGACCGAACTGTTGCAGGGCTACCCGGTGGTGCCCGTGGTTGTCATCGATGATGTCAGCGTCTCCGTAAGGCTCGCGGAGACTCTGAGCGACGCGGGTTTGAATGTCATAGAAGTCACGTTGCGGACGGATGATGCGCTGGCGGCCATTCGTGCCATAGCCGAGTCTGTACCCGGCATGATCGTTGGTGCCGGGAGTATTCGCCGACCACGGCAGTTCACCGAAGCGAAAGAGGCGGGCGCGGCATTCATGGTCAGTCCAGGCGCATCTGACGCGTTGCTGGATACGGCGGATACGCTCGGCATACCTTTTATCCCGGGCGCGGCGACGCCGTCGGAGATGATCGGCCTTTACGAAAGAGGCTATCGTTTGCAGAAGTTCTTCCCGGCGGAACTCGCCGGAGGGCATGCCTACCTCAAATCTGTCGGCGGTCCGCTGCCCGAGATCGGCTTTATGCCGACGGGCGGAATCACGACGGCGAATGCGCAGCAGTACCTGTCGTTGAAGAACGTGATGTGCATCGGCGGGTCCTGGATTACACCCTCCGAGCTACAGAAAAAATCCGACTTCGACGCGATCCGCCGCCTGGCGACAGATGCGGCGCACCTCGGCGTGTGAGAGCATATCGGCACGGTTCCAGGAAAAGAGGGTGTAACCGACAATGCCGGATCGTTGTCTACTGATTGGTGATATTGGCGGAACCAATGCTCGTTTCGCGTTAGCGAATCCGGAAAAACCAGGGTTTCATAGCGTCCTCGAATTGCAATGCGCGGACTTCCCGACGGCCGACGAAGCGATACGCCATTATCTGCGAGAGACTGAGGTGCGCGCACCCGAAGCCGTGTGCCTCGCCGCGGCGGGTCCCGTCGTCGATGAACACGTCCATATCACGAATAATCACTGGGATATTTCGGCGGCCGAAACACGTGCCGACTTCGGCATCGAGGCCGTGCGTCTGCTCAACGATTTTGCAGCCATCGCCTATTCGATCCCGTTCCTGGCCGACGACGACAGCCTGATCATTGGACCGCATGATCAGCGCCGGTTGCCGCTGGAGCGTTTCAATGTCGCGATACTCGGACCGGGCACGGGCCTGGGGGTAGCGGGACTTTACCGTCGCGGCGCCACCCTCGTGCCCATAACAGGCGAAGGCGGTCACGTTGGTTTTGCGCCTGAAACCGAGCTGCAGGTCGAGATACTCAAGGTTCTGCGCGAGAAATTCGAGCGGGTTTCGGCAGAGCGGCTAATCGCAGGATCCGGTCTCGAGAATATCTACCAGGCCTTATCGACCATTCGCGGCGAGCCTGACAAGCAGCTCTCAGCTGCCGGGATATTTGCCGAACGCAGTGCCGGCAATGTCGCGGCTGAGGCTGTCGACGTATTCTTTGAATTGCTCGGCCAGGTCGCTGGCGACCTGGCCTTGACGCTTGGCGCCGAAGACGGCGTCTACATTGCGGGCGGCATCGCCAAGCGCTACCCGCAAATACTCAGGATCAGCCGTTTTCGAAGTGCCTTCGAGAGCAAGGGGAGACACCGTTCGATAATGGAGCGGATTCCGACACGACTCATCACGCATGATCAGGCCGGGTTGCTTGGTGCTGCTTATTCCGTGCTGGAGTTGCCCTCGTCGTAGGCGTCTTGCGCGCTTCTCGGTGTTGACGTGATACCGACCGCGTGGCGTGGAAACTGATCCGCGTCAATGGTCTCGAGGTAGCCATGCCAGGCCGCATACCCGATGATCGGCACAATGGCGATCAGTCCCACGAACGCCGTCGCAACGCCGATTAGCAGCGAGACCACGACGATCGTCAGCCAGACGATCATTGCACCTTTGTTGCGCAGTACGGCGTTGACCGACGTCACGATCGCCGTGACGCTGTCCACGTCACGATGCATGATCATGGGCAATGAAAACGCACTCGCCGAAAACGTGATCGTCGCGAACACGGCACCGACCATCGAGCCGAAGCCCAGGTAGGTCATCAGTTCGCGGGCCGTTGCCTCGCCATCGGTTGGAAAGAACACGGTAACCATGACGGCAGCGCGTGCCCACACCAGGAAAATCACGAGCAAGGCAAGGGCAAATATCATCTCGTTGCCGAAATGCCGCTTGAACGCGGCACGAACACTGCGCGTCATCAATGGTTCCTGGCCGCGTTCGAGCTGCGCGCTGATCGCATACAGGCCGATACAACTCAGCGGGGCCAGGAACACGAACCCCCCCAGCATCGCAAACATGATCCACTGGCTACCGCGGAACCACGCCAGCAGGCATACGATGCCGATCATCAATGCGACGACCAGGCCATAAGCCAGGCTCTGCTGGGGTGCCTGCATCAGGTCCGAAACGCCGAGTTTCACCCAGCGAAAGGGCGCCCACGGCGACAATGTCCTGCAGGGTGCTACAAAAGGCAATTCGTCGCGCTTGTCTCCGGATTGACCGGCTTCGGTCATCGCTGTTCCCCCAAAGAATGTGTAACGCCCACTGATAATCCGGCATTTTCAAAGGCCTGACAATGCCCGAAAGCAAGTTCGGGCCAAAAAAAACGCGTACAGCCGAAGCTGTACGCGTCCTTGTTTAACCGCGAGCGACGTGGGGCCGCCCGCTTTCTGCATATTTCGCCTAGCGGTCTACGATGCGTAAGACAACGCGACGATTCTGTGCCTTGCCGGCCGACGTACCATTGTCTGCGATCGGTTCCACCTCACCGTAACCACGCACCGTCATGCGGTTTTCCGCAATGCCGTTTGACGCGAGGTAGTCGCGCACCGTGGTCGCACGGCGAGCCGAGAGACCCTCGTTGTACTCGGCTGCACCATCACTATCCGTATGTCCTGCAACTTCGACGGTAATCGTCGGGTTCTTCTTCAAGGTCGCGACAGCGTCGTCAAGGACGCTGGTGGCGCCCGGAAGCAGCCGGTCCGAGTTGCTCTCGAAATTCACGCCTGGCAGCCTGATTTCGCCTTTGATCTCGCAGCCCTTGATATCGACCTGCACACCGGGCGCGCTGTCCGGACATTCGTCGAGTCGATCCACGACACCGTCCTTATCGCCGTCGAGTTCGCAGCCATTCGCATCGACTTTTGCGCCGGCGGGCGTACCCGGACATTTGTCCTTGTCATCGCTGACACCGTCGCCGTCACTGTCCAGCGGGCAGCCGTCGGCATTGACGGAAACGCCCCTGGGCGTGCCCGGACATTTGTCCCTGGAGTCTTTGACGCCGTCACCGTCGCTATCGAGTTCGCAGCCGTAGGCGTCGACGCGAGCGCCGGCGGGCGTATTCGGGCAACGATCGACGCCGTCGGCCACGCCATCACCGTCGGAATCGACGAATTTCGGTGTGGCCGGCCCGAACGGGATCTGAATTCCCAGGCTGAAGATATTGTCGTCCAGATCTTTCGGTCCAGCCTCGTCGATCCGGTACCGCCACTCGCCGCGAAGGGCGACATTGTTCGACTCGAACACGTCGAGCAGGAAGCCTGCGCCCGCCGAGTACATAACACCTTCCGGGTTCTTACCGGCGCCAGCGGGATCAACCTGGAAGAAACCGACACCAGCATGCAGGTACGGGCTAAAGCGTTCGGCGCGGCGGAATACGCGCTGTACATCTATGCCGATGCCGAGATGATCCTGGTCGGGCGCACCACCTTCCGATCCGTCCATCAAGCCAATCGAGAGCATAGCCTCGATATTGACAGCGTCGGTCAAGGCGTAGCCCAAGCCGAACTGAGCACCCTTGATGTCGTCGTCAATTCCCCGGTCTTCATCATCGTCAACATAGGAACCCATTACAGAAAAATAGCCCTGTCCCGTCTCGGCATCCGCGAATGCGTTCCCGGTGCTGATAAATGCGATAGCCGTCGCTGCGACAACGCAGGTGATAATTCTCATAACACTTAGCTCCATAGGTTTAATTCCTGACTTCCCCATACACCGTGAAGTGTAGGATTCCAGCAAACGACTGCCGAACAGGCGAGCACGAACGCGCTAATGTCACTGCCCCCGCACTGTGCGGCGATTCTATCACCTGCACAAGGAATATGCGCTACGAACAGCAAATTTCTCGACTCGCGAAAGCAAGCCGGAGTACCGGTTCGGCCGGCCCCGGGGCATTGAAATCGGCCATTTCGGCGATGAGTTGAGCCGTCAACAATGATATAACGACATCCACAAACAAGAAGGAGAGAAATAATGAGTGTTGCGAAGACATCCGAAATCACGGCCTCGTCGTCCAAGAGCTTTGAAGACGCGGTACGGAAAGGTATTCGCAAAATGAGCGAAACCGTGGACAATATAGAAAGCGCGTGGATCAAAGAACAAAAAGCTGTTGTAAAGGACGGGGATGTGGACGCATACCGTGTGACGATGAAGGTCACCTTCCTCGTGAAATAATCTGAAGCACTCGCTCAATAATCGAAGCCCGACAATCCGGAGGAGACAGAAATGCCAGGAAAATTTGAAGTGTATAAAGACAAGGCGGGTGGATTCCGCTTCCGACTCAAGGCTGCGAATGGCCAGAATATCCTTAGCAGTGAAGGCTACAACTCCAAAGCAAGCTGCCTGAACGGGGTCGAGTCCGTCAAGAAAAATTCACAGAATCCGGATCGTTTCGTCAAGAAGACGACGCCGTCCGGAAAATTCCGCTTCAATCTGACGGCATCGAATGGTCAGGTCGTTGGCACCAGCCAGAGCTATGCTTCCCAATCGGGATGCAACAACGGCATGAAGAGCGTTGCCCAGTGTTCACCCGGTGCAAGCACTGACGATCAGACCTAAGGCCTGAATGAGGGCCTGACGATGACTTCCGCCCGTCCAGGTGCGGAATCGTCGTCAGGCCCTTTAGCATCGACGCCCGTCTCGACACTCGTGGACGTCGCACAGAGCAACGTGTGGACCGCCGCCAGCGATTTCGACAGGGCAACCAAGCGCGTGGCGCAGATCACGAGATAAAGCGCCGGCGGTAATGGCTACCGCCGGTTTTTTTTTGCGCGTTTGCGGTGGCTCCGCTACGCTGCGCTTTGCACTATTTCGAATCAGGCGCCGTCTTCATGTCCAAACGCAGTTGGTCGATCGACTCGCTCGTTCTTATTTTTTCCTTCATCGTGATCGCACAATTGCTCTCCTACGTTGTGCCGCACGGCAGTTTTGAGCGAGTACCTGTCCCGGACGACCCGAGCCGCTTCGTCGTTGTCGATGGCACCTACGCCACCCTCACAGACGATGACACTGTCACGCTTCCTCCCTGGCATTTTCTCATGGCAGTCACCGACGGCCTCGCGTCGGCGCAGGGCATCATATTCCTGATATTCCTCGTCGGCGGCGTTGTCGGCGTGCTCCGCAAGAGCGGTGCGATTGACGCCGCGTTGCACGGCGCCGTCGACAAACTCGGCAAGAGCCCATGGATGCTGATCGGGGGGTGCTTGCTGATCTTCAGTATCGGCTCTTTCACGATCGGCATGGGAGAAGAGTACGTGCCCCTCGTGCCCATCATCGTAACCATGAGTCTCGCTATGCGGATGGACGCGATAGTGGCGATGGGCATGGTGTGGGTTCCCTACGGTATTGGCTGGGGGTGTGCGGGAATCAACCCGTTTGGTGTGCTGATTGCGCAGGACATAGCCAATGTCCCGTTGACGTCGGGCTGGGGATTTCGACTGGCGATGATGTTTACATTTCTGGCTATCGCGTTTCATCACATCTATCGATATGCGATCCGCGTGCAGAAGGATCCATCCGCGAGCCTGGTTGCTCATGTCGACTACAGCCTGGGTTTTCAGCCTCCGGCAGACCTGACGTTGACGAATCGGCGCATCGCTGTCCTCGCGGTTTTTGTCCTGGGGCTGGCTGGCTTTGTCTACGGTGTGTCGGAGTTCCACTGGTACATCACGGAACTGAACGCCATTTTCCTCGGTATCGGCATCCTGGCGGCCATCATTTGCGGGATGACCGCGGGAGAGACCAGCCGCACCTTCCTGGAAGGGGCAGCCATGATGACACCGGCCGCCCTGCTGGTCGGATTCGCCCGAACGATAGAAGAGGTCATGACGGATGGACAGATCATCGATACGGTCGTCCATTCCATTGCCGGGTTGCTGCACGGATTGCCTGCTGAAGCATCAGCGCTGGGCATGCTCTGCGTGCAGACGATCTGCAATTTCTTCATTCCGTCCGGAAGCGGTCAGGCGTTCGTCACTATGCCGATCATGTCGCCACTGGCGACCTTGACCGATGTGCCGCAGCAAACCGCGGTACTCGCTTTCCAGTTCGGCGATGGTTTCACGAACATGATCGTGCCGACCAGCGCCCTGGTCATGGGCGCTCTGGCGCTGGGCAAAGTACCTTACGTGGCATGGTTCAAATTTGTCGGGCCGTTGTTGTTGAAGATGTTTGCCCTGGCCGCCGTGTTTCTCGTGTTGTCGATGCATATCGGACCGATGGTGGGATTCTTCCCGGGTCCCGGCTAGTTGCGGCGATACCAGGTAACGTGATTCGAGTCCAACTCTGCGATCATGTCACGACTCTCACAAAGGTAGTTCAGATGGGAGATCGCCTCACCCGTTGCCATGATGCGATTGTTGTCGTCGATCGCGGTCTTGTACAGCGACGGGAACACATCCACCACGCGCATCGGCTCGGTACAAATATCGAGTAGACTTGCCAGCCGATTTTCGTGATCTGCCGCCAGCTCCCGAAGCCGATAGTGCGCGCCCCTGAAGGGCTTGCCGTGCGCGGGCAGCACGAGCACGTCGGCCGGCAGTCGCCGTGCGAGTTTTTCCAGCGACGCGAACCAGTCCTTCAGTGGATTGGCCAGCGGCTCCGTTGGCCAGACACTGACGTTCGATGAGATCGTCGGCAGAAGCTGGTCGCCCGCGATAAGGACGTTGCGGTCTTCGTCATAAAGACAGGCATGTTCCGGCGAATGTCCGCTGCCGACGATAACCTCCCATCGGGATCCGCCGAAGGACAGTACATCTCCGTCAGACATGCGCTTGTAGGCCTCAGGGAGCGGATGCACGAACTTGCCGAACATACCGAATCTGCTCTTGTACGTATCCAGTTGTTCGGCCGAGAATCCCGCCGCCGCGTAGAAGTCGACGCCTTCTTCGGGGGCACTGCGACCCGTGTCGGCGACGAGAATGCGGCACAGCATGTACTCATCGCGTGTCATCCAGAAATCGACATCAAAATGATCCACGAGCCATCCCGCACAGCCGACGTGGTCCGGGTGCAGGTGAGTTGCTACAACGTGGCTGGCAGGGTCACCGCGCATCGCGTCGGCAAAAGTGTGTTCCCAGACGGCCCTGCTTTTCTTCGTGTCGACACCGGTGTCGACGATGACCCAGCCGGAACAATCCCGAAGCAGCCAGAGGTTGATGTGCATCAGGGAAAAGGGCAATGGCATGCGCAGCCACACGATGTCGTCTGCGATGCGCATGGTCTCGCCCTCGACGGGCCTGGAATCGAATTCGTAACGGATCTCGTTCATGCCGCGATGTTCGCACGACTTCGTCCGGAATGCGCTATGCCGCTTTCTGATCTTCCTCGAGCAGGCTTTGCAAGCCTTTCTCGACGCGTTCGCGCGCCTCGCGGACGGACTCTTCTTTTACGGGACCGTAGCCGCGAATATCGAGGTAATGCCGAATGAGGCTTGCAGCTTCTGCGATGTTGTCGGCTCGCAGCACGGGCAGCAGTTGGTCCAGTAGCTGTTCGAATTCGGTAATCAATGCGCGCTCCATGCGCCGCTCGGCACTCTTGCCAAAAACGTCGAATGCCGTGCCGCGCAAACCGCGCATCCTTGCCAGCAGCCGGAAGACGGGCAACATCCAGGCGCCAAATTCTTTCTTGCGAGGTCGACCGCGAGCGTCGACTCCGGTGTTCAGAACCGGTGGCGCCAGGTGGAAGCGCAGCTTGGCCTTATCGCCGAAGTCTTGCCGAATGGACTCGAGGAAGGCCTCGCGCGTGTGCAGTCTTGCGACCTCATACTCGTCCTTGTAGCTGAGCAACCTGAAGTAGCTCCTCGCGACGGCCTCCGTCAGTTCGGCGCCGCCGGATACCTTCGATTCGGCCGCACGGGTTTTCTCGACCAACGTGACATAGCGCTCCGCCAGATGCTCGTTCTGGTAGCCGACCAGAAAATCCCGGCGTCGGGCGATCATGGCGTCGAGGGTTTCCGTAACCTGTCCCTCGCTTCCGGTAAGCAGTTCTTTTATCGCCCGTGGATTCGCCACGGCGATTCGTCCCCAGGTAAATGCCCGCTCGTTAGCCTCGATCTTGATGCCATTCAGTTCGATGGCACGAAACAGGGCTTTCAGCGTTACCGGAACGAGCCCCGTCTGCCAGGCGCTGCCGAGCAACAACACGTTTGCGTAAATTGTGTCGCCCACGAGTTTCTCCGCCAGCCGATTGGCATCGATCGTGCCGAGATTGTCTTCACCAACGGCAGCGGCAATAGCGGCAACACGGTCGCTGCCACGAAGGCTCGCGTCGCGATGCCGGATGAAATCGCCGGTCAGAATCTCGGCCGTATTCACCAATGCGCGCGTGTGGTTGTGCTGGTAGGTGATAGACGCCTTGGGCGAGGAGCTCACGACCAGATCACAACCGATCAACGCGTCAGCACGCGCAGGTTCGATCCTTACCTGGTGAATATCGGCTGGCTCACTGGCGATCCGGAGGTAACTCAGGACGGGCCCGAATTTCTGCGCGAAACCCATGAAATCGAGT
>Ga0209567_10000771_pt1 | contig 17342 bp, 20 predicted proteins | sample COG_12_FD_184756 | JGI IMG/M metagenome (GOLD analysis project Ga0209567, IMG submission 184756) | Pelagic marine sediment microbial communities from the LTER site Helgoland, North Sea, for post-phytoplankton bloom and carbon turnover... | ecosystem: Environmental > Aquatic > Marine > Neritic...
GGTTCCCCAACGGAACCAACAGGAGCATCACCCAGTAGTAGCAAGTCAGCACGACCACGGCGAAGATCGCCGCCACGCCGAGCACCGATGCCTGATCCAGATCCTGGCGCCGCGCCGCAAGGAAGATGGCGGTTAGAAAGAGCCCGCCCACGAGATATATCGCGGGCTGCCGCTGCTCCTCGAGTCGGTTCATTTTCTCCTGCCAGTGGATCCACGGTTCGGGGAGCCGAAAATCCACATTTTCCCGGCGCATGGTCGCGCGGTCGTAGAGGATCGTGTTTCGAAGCCCGACATTGTTGGTCAACCATGTGCCGTGGTGCTTTTCCAAATTGGCTTGAAACTGCGGCCACGCGGAAGGACCGACACCGCTCAGACAGCCGGCCGCGAAGCTCATCGCGATCGTGGCGGCCGTGGTTGCCCTCACGATGGCGGCCCGGCGCATTCCGGTGCAGATCCCGCGCAAGGTCGTCGGCCGAGGGAGGATCCGGGAAGGACAGAAGTCGTTCATCCCACTGCGGCTGAACTCGGCCGGCGTGATGCCCATCATCTTCGCCCAGTCGATCATCATCGTACCGGGCACGTTGTACGCCTTCACCGGCGGGCAGGGTGTCTCGACGAGCGGCGTGTCCGGCTTCCTCTACGGTCTGAGCCAGATATTCCAGGTCGGATCCGTCTGGTACTACATTACTTACAGCATTCTGATCATCTTCTTCACGTATTTCTACACATCGATCATCTTTAATCCGGTCGATCTGGCGGAGAACCTGAAGAAGCAGGGCGGCTTCATTCCGGGCGTGAAGCCCGGAGCCCAGACGGCCGAGTACATCGACAAGGTCCTGACGCAGATCACCCTGCCCGGTTCGATCTATCTGGCCCTGATCGCCGTCATGCCGTTCTGGATCTTCGCCGCCTTCGACATTCGGACCTTCTTCTTTGGTGGTACGTCCTTGCTGATCGTGGTGGGCGTGGCCCTCGACACGGTGCAGCAGATGCAGCAACACCTGCTGCTGCGGCAGTACGAGGGATTCATGAAGAAGGGAAGGGTGAAATACCGCGGGCGGCAGCGGTACATGTAACGTGAGGATCGTTTTGATGGGCCCCCCCGGAGCGGGCAAAGGAACGCAGGGCGAGCTGCTGGAACAGCACCTGGACGCGGTTCGGTACTCCACGGGCGACATGCTGCGAGAGGCGCGTCGCGCCGGCACGGAGCTGGGCAGCTTGGCCCAGACGTACATGGACGCCGGCGAGCTGGTTCCGGACGAGGTCGTGATCGGAGTCGTCGGCGAGGCGCTGGCCGCGCTGTCGCCCGACGCCTCGGTGATTCTCGACGGATTTCCGCGCACGATTCCTCAGGCCGAGGGGCTGGCCCTCATTCTCGAGGCCGCGGGACAGCGCCTCGACGCCGTCGTCAACCTGGTCGTGCCCGAGGAAGAGCTCGTGAGCCGCCTCTCCGGCCGTCGTGTCTGCTCGGAGTGCGGCACTCTGGCCTCTTCCGACGGCGGCGCGGACGGAACGTGCGCCGCCTGCGGTGGCGACCTGATCCAGCGTCGCGATGACCGGCCGGAAACGGTGAGACGGCGCCTGGCGGTTTATCTGGAAGAGACCGCGCCGGTTCTGGAGTGGTACGCGGACTCGCCCGTCGATCTGTTGGAGATCGACGGAACCGGAAGCGTGGTGGAGATCCAGGAACGGATTCGGGAACGGTTGACGGCGTGATTCACCTCAAGAGTCCGGCGGAGATCGAGATCATCGGGCAGGCCGGGTCCATCGTGGCCGATACGCTGGCCCTGGTGGCAGATCTGGCGGTTCCGGGTGCGACGACCGCCGACCTGGACGCGGCGGCCGAGAGCTTCATCCTCGGTCACGAGCGAGCCGTGCCGGCGTTCAAGGGCCTGTACGGGTTTCCGGCCACCCTGTGTACCAGCGTCGGCCACGAGGTCGTTCACGGGATCCCGTCGCCGGAGAGGCCGATCGACGCGGGGAGCATACTCAGCGTCGATGTCGGCGTGAAATACGAGGGGTATTTCGCCGATGCCGCGATGACGGTTCCGGTGGGCGAGGTCGATCCGGAGACGCTGCGCCTGCTCGACGTCACCCGGCGGTCCCTGGCCGTCGGGATCGCCGAGGCCCGCGTGGGTGCCAGGATCGGAGATATCGGGGCGGCTATTCAGGCCTTCGTGGAGGATTCGGGCTACTCGGTGATCCGCGAGCTCGTGGGTCACGGCGTCGGGATCTCGGCCCACGAGGAGCCCCAGGTGCCGAACTACGGCAAACGAGGGCACGGGATCCGACTGAAGGAGGGAATGGTAATCGCGATCGAGCCCATGGTGAACGCGGGGGCGCGCGAGATCCGTACACTCGATGACGAGTGGACGGTTGTGACGGCCGACGGCTCCATGTCGGCCCATTACGAGCACACGGTGGCGATCACGGCGGAGGGTCCGCGCATTCTGACCGCTCAGCCTGTGCACAGCTCAGCGGAAGAGAAGAGCTAGGTGGCAAAAGAAGAACCGATTCAGATGACCGGCGAGGTGGTGGAAGCACTGCCGAACGCCATGTTCCGAGTCCTCCTGGAGAACGGGCACGAGATCACGTGCCACGTCTCGGGGAAGATCCGGATGAACTACATCCGGATTCTGCCCGGAGACAAGGTCGCGGTGGAGATGTCGCCGTACGACCTGACCCGGGGCCGGATCACGTATCGCTACAAGTAGCCGACATTGATATCCGATTCGGCCGCTGCTATCTTTTATAGCTCGGTTCGAAACGGTCCGAACCCGCAGTCTGGTGAGAGATGAAGGTCAGATCGAGCGTCAAGCGGATGTGTGAGCACTGTAAGATCGTGCGGCGGCGTGGTGTCGTCCGGGTGATTTGCAGCCGCAATCCAAAGCACAAGCAAAAGCAGGGCTGATATGGCGAGAATCGCAGGTGTCGATCTGCCCCGCGACAAGCGGGTGGAAGTGGCGCTCACGTACATCTACGGGATCGGTTCGACCACGGCCCGGAAGATTCTGGAAGAGACGGCCGTGAACCCGGATCTGCGCGTACACGAGCTTTCCGACGACGACGTCAACAAGCTCCGCCGCGTGATCGAGAGCCGCCACAAGGTGGAGGGTGCGCTCCGAACCGAAGTGTCCATGAACATCAAGAGACTGATGGACATCGGTTCCTATCGCGGGATCCGGCACCGCCGGGGTCTCCCGGTCAGGGGCCAGCGGACGCACACGAATGCCCGCACCCGGAAAGGCCCGCGGAAGACCGTGGCTGGCAAGAAGAGGGCACCGAAGAAGTAACGACCGACAGCCCAGGGATACGACGAAGATATGGCGAAGCCGAAGAGCTCCACGAAAAAGAAGAAACTGGTCGAGGTCGAAGGGATCGCTCATATCCGGGCGACCTTCAACAACACGATCGTGACCATCACGGACCTCAACGGCGATACGGTCGCCTGGTCCAGCGCCGGTAAAGCGGGCTTCAAGGGCTCGAAGAAATCGACGCCTTTCGCCGCCACGATCGCGGCGGAAAACGCGGGCCGCGAGGCCTCGAGTTTGGGCATGAAGCGCGTCCACGTACGGGTACAGGGGCCGGGCTCCGGCCGTGAATCGGCTATCCAGGCTTTGCAGGGTGCGGGGCTCGCCATTCGATCGATCCGTGACGTGACGCCGATCCCGCACAATGGTTGCCGTCCGCCCAAGAAGCGGCGCGTCTAAGTAGCAGGTTCAGGACCTACAGAGACCTCCAGACACAGCGAAATACATGGCGCGATATACAGGACCCGTCTGCCGACTCTGCCGGCGTGAGGGCGAGAAGTTGTTCCTGAAGGGCAAGCGGTGCCTGACGGACAAGTGCGCTATCGAGCGACGCGCGTACCCACCGGGAGAGCACGGCGTGGGACGGCGGCGTCGACGCCACTCGGAGTACTCGGTGCAGCTTCGCGAGAAGCAGAAGGTGCGGCGAATCTACGGCGTGGGCGAACGGCAGTTTCGCACTCTCTTCCAGCAGGCCGCGCGAATCCGCGGCATCACCGGCGAGAACCTGCTGGTGGCCCTCGAGCGCCGTCTGGACAGCATCGTATTCAGGCTCGGCTTCGCCCCCTCGCGCAAGGCCGCGCGGCAGCTCGTTCGACATCGCCACGTCCTTGTGAACGACTCGATCGTGGATGTGCCGAGCTATCGCGTGTCGCCGGGTGCCGAGATCGGCCTCTCGGCGAAGGCGCGTGAGATGCCGATGGTCAAGGAGGCGATCGAAGACCGGAAGGGTAAGGATCAGCTCGCCTGGCTGGGCGTGGACTACGGCGCTTTCTCCGGGAGAATGCTCGAGCTGCCTTCACGTGCCGATATTCCGCTGGCGGTCCAGGAACAGCTGATCGTCGAGCTCTACAGCAAATAAATAAACGAGGCTTTGACCAACATGCCAGTCGCTTTGGACCTGACAGGACTCGTGCTACCCGAGGCGGTCGCACAAAACGTCGACGAGAACAACGAGCAGCGTGCCGAGTTCGTGCTCCAGCCGCTGGAGCGGGGTTTCGGCCATACGATCGGTAACTCCCTCCGGCGCATCCTGCTGTCATCGCTTCCCGGTGCGGCTATCTGGGCTTTCAAGGCCGACGGGGTGCAGCATGAGCACCAGACGATCGACGGCGTTGCCGAGGACATCCATCAGGTGATTCAGAACCTGAAGCGTCTCGTGTTCGAGATGGATCCGGGTGTCGATGAGGCCAAGCTCGAGCTCAGCGTGCACAAGTCGGGCGTCGTCAAGGCGTCGAAGATCGACAAGCACCCCGGCGTCACGATCGTGAACTCGCGTCAGCCGCTATTCACTCTGCAGGAGGACCTGCCCGAGAACCGGCCGCTCCGCCTGCAGTTGTGGGCCAACCGGGGCCGCGGCTTCGTAATGGCCGAGCACCACCCGGCTCCCGAGGATGCTCCGGTCGATCTGATCCGGATCGACTCGATCTACAACCCGGTCGTGCGCGCCAACTTTGCCGTTCGGGAAACGCGGGTCGGGCAGCGCACGGACTTCGATCGACTCACGATCGACATCGAGACCGACGGCTCGCTGACGCCGGCTGACGCAATTGCGTGCGCGGCCCAGATCGCGGAGGTCCATCTCCGGTACCTGGCGCACTTCGGCGACGTGAGCGCGATCGGCTTGCCCGACGGCAACGGGGCGGACGAGCACGGCCGCCGTAAAGTCGGGGACGATCTCATGGATCTGCTCGAGCAGCCGCTGGAGGCGTTCGAGGAGATCTCGGTTCGCTCCCGCAATACGCTGGACAAGGCGGGCATCCGGACGCTGGGCGACCTCGCGACGCGCACCCGCGACGAGATCCTCAACGTGGCCAATTTCGGCGAGAAGTCGTTGGAAGAGGTCGCCGAGGTGCTCGCGCTCAATCGGCTCCGCTTCGGCATGGAGCTGGAGAGCGATGACCAGGGCAACATCTACGTACGGGAGGACGGCGCCAGCGGTAACGGCGTCGGCGCCGACGGCGCGGGTGGCGATGCGGCATAGGAAGAAGGGACGTCAGCTCAGTCGCACACGCAGCCACAGGTCGGCTATGTTGCGGAACATGGCTACCAGCCTGCTGCGGCACGAGCGGATCAGGACGACCGAGGCGAAGGCCAAGGAAGTCCGGCCTCTGGTCGAGAAGCTCATTACGCTCGCTCGTACCGATGACGTCCATAGTCGGAGAATGGCGCGCAGGTACATTGCGGATCGCGAGATCATGCAGAAGCTGTTCGACCAGATCGGTCCGCGATTTCAGGAACGAAACGGCGGCTATACGCGCATTCTCAAGCTCGGAGCCCGAAAAGGTGATGGCGCCGAGGTGGCGGTGATAGAGCTCATCGAAGGCGACAGCTAGTCCAGGAACCCTCGGAAAGAGCCCGACCCATGCGAAAGATCGGCACGGCTGGTAGCGCTCCGCTTCTGGTGATCATCTCCCTGCTCGCGTTGCTCGGCTTCTTCGGCTGGCTGTACATGCAGGCCAACGTCGAGGTCGAAGAGATACCGGTCGAGATTGAAGAGACGGCACCCGCGGCGCTCGCTCTCATCGATCTCGGAGGTCCGACCGCGGAAGTGGTCGGCAAGTTCGCCGAGGTCGAATCAGGGAGGGTCGAGCGCGGTCTGGGGCGCGGCGTGTTTACGCTGAGCCTCGGGGATTCCAAAACGTATCCGGTCCTGTTGAGTGCGGATCTGATTGCCCAGGGTGTCGCCCCGAACGACGGCGACCGGGTGAACCTCAAGGGCCGGGTGTACACGCTCAACGACTCGATTCGCTCGGCCTGGCTGGAGCAGGGGGCGGTCGAATCGATCGCGGGGATCTCGGCGGCGGAGAGCTTCCTGTTGGCCGATTCCGCTCGCGTCACGAACTAGCCCGGTTGCTGACAGGTCGAAACGAAAGAAACGAACGAGATACCAGTGGCCAGAGTCTGTCATATCTGCGGCAAGCGACCCGCAACGGGAAACCGGGTCAGCAAGGCGAATAACCGGACGAAGCGGCGCTTCATGCCCAATCTGCAAAGCGTCCGGATCGTCGAGGACGGCACCAAGGTGCGCGTACGCGTCTGCACGCGCTGCCTGAAGGCTGGAAAGGTGCGCAAGGCGTCCTGAGACGGACGGCGCCTGCGCCGGCTGCCCACCCACGGGGGACCGCGCCTGTATGAGGCTCCGCTCTGGTGCGGGGCTTTTTTTTAAGGCCTGTAGATGCCGGGTTCGCGATGACCGCTGATACAACCAAAGCTCTCGTTACGGGCGCCGACGGTTTCGTCGGGCAGCACTTGCTTGGCCATCTACTGGAGTCAGGCTACGCGGTCTCGGCCTCGACCCTCGAGCTGCCTCCCAGCCGCACAGTCCTCGGACCGGCTCAGATGGCGGCCGTGGACTGGAAGGCGGCCGACGTCCGCGACCACGATGCCCTCTATCGTCTCATCGCGGCCATTCGGCCAGACCAGATCTACCACCTGGCCGGGTTTTCGTCCGGTGCCCTCGCGCGCGCGCAGGCGGGTCGGGCCATGCAGATCAACGCCGGCGGTACCGTCAATCTGTGTGAAGCCGTTCTCTCCGTTCAGGTGGATTTCCCCGCTTTCGACCCCCGGATATTCGTCATGGGATCGGGTGACTCGTACGGGGACTCCGCCTTGCTGGGGGAACCCCTCACCGAGTCGATGGCGCTGCGTCCGGTGAACGCGTACGGGCTGTCCAAGGCATGTCAGGAGCTGGCCGGTCACACGTACCGGAGGGCGCACGACCTGAGGGTCGTGGTCTCCCGGACGTTCAATCTGGTCGGTCCCGGACAGCTGTCCCCGTTCGTCGTGCCCAATTTTTGCGAGCAGGTGGCCGATATAGCCGCTGGTGACGCCGAGCCCGTTCTCCACGTCGGAAACCTGGACGTGGAGCGGGATTTCACCGATGTTCGCGACGCCGTCGTCGCCTTCCGCGCGATCATGGAGCGTGAGGACGGTGAGGCGGTGTACAACGTGGCCTCCGGCCGACCGGTGGCGATTCGAAGCCTGATGGACTGGATCGTGTCGGAGGCCGGTATAGAGGTCGAGGTCCAGGTGGACCCGGAGCGTGTACGCAACGAAGATGTTCCGCGCATCGCCGGGGACGCGAGTCTGCTGCGCGCCCAGGTCGGGTGGGAACCCGTGAGGTCGATAGAGCAGACCGTACGCGAGGTGTACCGTTCAATTGCCAGCTAGGGAGACAGTCCTGACGGGACGCGGCTTGTCGAAGCCGAATACGGGTGGATCATGAACATCACGGTCATTGGAACTGGATACGTCGGTCTCGTCGTCGGCGCGTGTCTCTCGGAGACCGGAAACCGCGTCGTGTGCGCCGACATCGACGAAGACAAGATCGCCCGTCTCAAGCAGGGCGAGGTGCCGATCTACGAGCCCGGGCTGGATCGGCTGCTGACCCGCAACCTGCAGGAACAGCGCCTCTCGTTCACCACCGATGTGGGCGCAGCCGTCCGCGGAAGCGAGGTCGTGTTCATTGCCGTGGGCACTCCGCCCGGAGAGGACGGCTCGGCCGATCTGCAACACGTGCTGAATGTAGCGCGAGTGATCGGCGACAACATGAATTCGGAGAAGCTCGTCATCACCAAGAGCACGGTTCCAGTAGGGACGGCCGCCCGGGTGCGGGCCGAGATCGAAAGCCGCACCGAGGGCGCGTTTCACGTCTGCTCCAACCCGGAGTTCCTCAAGGAAGGTGCCGCGGTCGATGACTTCATGAAGCCCGACCGGCTCGTGTGCGGGATCGAGAGCGACATGGCCCGCCCCATTCTTGAGGAGCTCTTCGAGCCTTTCGTGCGCACTGGCAATCCTCTCATCTTCATGGACATCGAGTCCGCCGAGTTGACCAAGTATGCCGCCAACGCGATGCTGGCGACGCGAATCAGCTTCATGAACCAGATCGCCCGGCTCTGCGAGCGCACAGGCGCGGACGTCGATATGGTTCGAAAGGGCATTGGCTCCGATCCGCGAATCGGTCAGGCGTTTCTGTTCGCCGGTGTGGGGTACGGCGGCAGTTGCTTTCCCAAAGACGTGCAGGCGCTGATCCGCACCGGCGAGGCGCTGGGTGAGGAGCTCACGATCCTGACCGCCGTGCACGAGGCGAACGAACGCCAGAAGCAGGTGCTGGTCCGAAAGGTCACTGCGGTGCTCGGGGAAGATCTGGCGGGCCGCAGACTGGCCGTGTGGGGGCTGGCCTTTAAGCCCGAGACGGACGACATGCGGGAGGCGGCGGCAATTCGAATCGTGGAAGGCCTGCTGGCGGCGGGCGCCGATGTCGTCGTCCACGACCCGGTCGCGATGGATGTAGCCAGGGAGTGGCACTTCGGGGACCGGGTGGACTACGCGACGGACGCGTACAAGGCTTGCACGGATGCCGACGCTCTTCTCATCGTGACGGAATGGCTCCAGTACAGACGTCCTGACTGGTCCATCGTCGCGAGTGAGCTCAAGGCCCCCGTCGTCTTCGACGGTCGAAACCTCTTCAAACCGGAGCGCATGAGGGACAGCGGCTTCAATTACTACCCGATCGGGCGGAGGCAGCCGACGTGAGGGTACTGATCACCGGTGCGGCCGGATTCCTTGGCTCCCACCTGGTTGACCGCTTCCTCTCCGACGGGCACTCCGTCATCGGGATGGACAACCTGATTACCGGGAGCCTCGACAATCTGTCCCATCTCGACACCGAGCCCGACTTCGAGTTCGTGCGCCACGACGTGACCGAGTACATCGACGTGGATGGACCGCTGGACGGCGTGCTCCACTTCGCCTCGCCGGCCAGCCCCGTGGACTACCTGGAGCTCCCGATCCAGACCCTGAAGGTCGGCAGCCTTGGGACCCACAAGGTGCTCGGGCTGGCCAAGGCGAAAGATGCCCGCTTCCTGCTCGCCTCCACCTCCGAGGTGTACGGCGATCCGCTCGTGCACCCTCAGCAGGAGGACTACTGGGGCAACGTCAACCCGATCGGCCCCCGCGGCGTCTACGACGAAGCGAAGCGGTTCGCCGAGGCCATGACCATGGCCTACCACCGGTACCACGGAGTCGACACCAGGATCGTTCGCATCTTCAACACGTACGGCCCGCGCATGCGACCCCACGACGGGCGCGTCGTGTCGAACTTCATCGTACAGGCGCTACTCGGCCAACCTCTCACCGTTTACGGCGACGGCAGCCAGTCGCGCAGCTTCTGCTACGTCACCGACCTGATCGAGGGGATCTATCGCCTCTTCTTCAGCGACGAGGTCGATCCGGTGAACATCGGAAACCCGATTGAGTTCACCATCCTTCAGCTCGGGGAGCACGTGCTGGGGGCCACGGGCTCCGTATCAGAGGTGATCCGTCTGCCACTGCCAACCGACGACCCCCGTGTTCGCCAGCCGGACATCACGCGTGCGCGGCAGATCCTCGGGTGGGAGCCCGCGATCCGGCTCGAGACCGGCCTGCGCGACACGATCGACTATTTTCGCAACCTCCGGGACGCCGACGGCCTCGTGACTCCTCCCGTCGTGTCTGAAGCGTAGGCCGAAGTGAACGCGGAACGCCCCACGCTCTCGGTCGTGATGCCGATCTACAACGAAGAGGCGACTCTGGCGGAGATCGTTCGAAAGGTTAAAGAGGTGCCGATCGATCTCGAGCTGATCGCCGTGGACGACGGTTCCACCGATGCTTCACGCGAGGTTCTCCGGGAGCTGGAGAGCGAGGGGCTCGTCGATCAGCTCATCTTCCACGACGTCAACCGAGGCAAGGGAGCGGCTCTGTCGACCGGTTTCCAGGCAGCCCGCGGACGCGCGGTCATCGTGCAGGACGCCGATCTCGAATACGACCCCTCGGAATACGGTCTGCTCCTGCAGCCGATCATCGATGACAAGGCGGACGTGGTGTTCGGATCGAGGTTCCAGGGGGGCGCACCCCACCGGGTCCTCTACTTCTGGCACTACGTCGGGAATCGCTTCCTGACACTTCTCTCCAACATGGTCACCAACCTCAATCTCACGGACATGGAAACGTGTTATAAGTGCTTCCGCCGCGAGGTGCTGGACAACCTCCAGCTCGAGGAGCGGGGCTTCGGTGTGGAGCCCGAGCTCACGTCCAAGGTGGCGCTGGGCAGGTGGCGGGTCTATGAAGTCGGCATCTCCTATGCGGGCCGCACATACGCCGAAGGAAAGAAGATCGGCTGGCGCGATGGCGTCCGGGCCATCTTCTGCATTTTGAAGTACGGGCTCGTCCGCCGCCTCAGCGCTCCGAAGTTGGAGAGCGGCCCGCATTCGGACGCGATCGAGGGCGACGTGGTCCGAACATCCGGCTCCTAAGGTGCGGGCAGCGATCGGCGCAACCCTGCTCCTCGCGCTAGTCTGCCTCGGCTGCTCCGATGCGGCCCGGGACGCGATCGAGCGCGGGGACCAGATGCTCGGCGAGGGCAGGCCGGAGGCGGCGATTGCCGAGTACAAGCTGGCTCTGCGCCACCATCCCGACGATCCGGACGTAATGGTGCGGTTGGGCCACGCCTACGCGGTCAGCGGCCAGATCGACGGGACCCTGCGCTACTACGTGCCGGTCCTGGCCAGCGACACGGCGTACCGCGACCAGATTGCCGCCGACCTGGTCGAGGCCGCCCGCGCCGCTCTCGAGCGCGGATCGCAGGCCAATATGGTACGGGCGCTGGCTCCACTTCTGTCCGGAGGGGCCAGCCACGTGCCCGCGGACCTGCGGCTGGCTCAGGCCCGCTACCTGTGGGAGCAGGCCGACTACGAGCGGGCTCTGCCGTTGTACCTTTCGGTGCTTGACCAGGACGTGGCGATCGAGATTCCGGCGGTCGCCTGGTTCGAGACGGCCCGCGCCTTCGAGGAGCTCGGGACGTGCGGCGAGTCACTAACGTACTTCGCCCAGTACTTGCGACAGGGCCCGAGGGACGCGCCGGAGCGAGGCAGCGCCGAATGGCATTACGGAAACTGCCTCTACCGAATCGCGGAGCAGGACTGGGAGACCGGAAGGGGCAGGTCCGCGGTGGCGAATCTGGATCGCCTGATCGCTCTGGGTGTACCTCGGACGTTGCTCGATCGGGCGCACTACCTGAAGGGTGAGGTGCTGCTGGCGGGGGGGCAGGAGGCTGCGGCGCTCGAGGAGTACCTCGAGGTCCTGCGGCTCAATCCGGCTCGTAGCGGCCCGCTCGTTCCGCTTGCCGAAGAGAGAGTTCGCGAGCTCAGATACAGATGATGGCGACGCAATTGCGATGAAGGGGGCATCAGAGGACAACCGGTGGCTGTCACACCGCGCGCTCGCCGTCCTGGCGGTCGTGGCCGCGGGGTGTGGCTCGCTGTCGATGCCGCCCGCTGACGCGTCGATCGTCGGCCGCTTCGAGTGGTCCCAGGAGAAGTTCGACGGCGGAGACTACCTGGCGGCGGTCCGCGGCTGGGAGGACTTCCTGCTCAGAGATCCGCTGAATCCGCTTGCCGACAGCGCCAAGCTGATGCTCGCTGAGGCCTATCTGCAGAGCGAGCAGGAGCTGCTGGCGGCACACGAGTTCAGCCAGCTGGCCACCACTCGGCCAAACAGTCCGCTGGCCGACGACGCCCAGTTCGGCGCGTGTCGTGCCGAGTGGGCGCTGTCGCCGAAGCTGGCCCGGGACCAGGAGAGCACGGCCCGGGCGATGGAAGTATGCACCGAGCTGATCGAGTACTTCCCTCGCAGCCAATGGGTGCCCGGCGCGGATTCAATCCTCGGCGAAGCACGCGCCAAGATGGCCTCGAAAGAGTACTCGATCGGCCGCTGGTACTTCGACCGCGGCTTCTACGAATCGGCCAACATCTACTTGCAGGAAGTGCTGGTACGCTTCCCCGGGGCGCCGATCGAGCCGGATGTGCTGGCCACTCTGTACAAGAGTCTTCGCCGGGTCGGGTTCGAAACGGAGGCCAACGAAGCACTGGAGAAACTGCTGCGAGAATACGGTGACAGCCCTGCGGCCCAGGAGTTCCAGCTGCAGACCGAGGGATCGTCCTAGGGATGGGGAGACTCGGAGTTCTAGGGGGCACCTTCGACCCACCCCACATCGGCCACCTCATCGTGGCTCAGGACGTGGTCGAGGGCCTCGCGTTGGATCGTCTCCTGATTGTCCCGGCCGCGCGCCCGCCGCACCGCGAAGCCTGCTTCCCCGACCTCGTCCGATACGAGTTGACGGCCAGGGCGTTCGAAGGAGCCGACTTCATCGAGGTGAGCGACATCGAGATGCGCCGTTCCGGCCCATCGTATACTGTCGATACGCTGGCGGCGGTTCGCGACCGGTACCAGCCGATCGAGCTGTTCTGCATCATCGGAACGGACCAGTTGCGGGCGATCGAGAGCTGGCACGAATACGAACGGCTCCCGGAGCTGGCGCGCCTGGTCGTGATGGAGCGCGGCGAGGATCGGGATAGCGAATCTGTCCCGTCCTCGCTGCCCCACGAGAGGATCGACGTCACCCGTGTGGACCTGTCGAGCACGCGGGTGCGGGAGCGGCTGGAGCGCGGGGAATCGATACGCTATCTGGTGCCCGAGTCCATTCGGGCGGACGTGGAAGCGGCCTGGCAGGCCCGCACGGAAGAAGCGGTCGCCATGACGGGCGACTCGAGATAACGGACGCATGATCAAGAGCATATTCAATCGCATCGTCGGCACCCGCTTCGAGCGGGAGATGAAGAAGCTCCAGCCGATCGTCGATGAGATCTTCGAGCACGAAGAACGCCTCGCCACTTACAGCGAGGAAGGTTTGCAGGCGCAAACCGGTCGCTTTCGCGGCATCATCGCCGAGCGCACCGGAGGCATCGAAGAGCGCATCGCGGAGCTTCGTGAACGTCGCCGGCACACCGAGGAGTCGTCAGTCCGCGAGGACCTGACGCAGCAGATGGCGGATGCCGAAGACGAACTGCTTGAAGCGACGGAAGACGTTCTGAACGAACTCTTGCCCGAGGTCTTCGCGACGGTACGCGAGGCGTGCCGACGTCTGGTGGGGACCGAGATCGAAGTCACGGGCAACCGTACGACGTGGGACATGATCCCGTACGACGTGCAGCTGATCGGCGGCATCGTTCTTCACCAGGGGAAGATCGCCGAGATGGCCACCGGTGAGGGTAAGACCCTCGTCGCTACCCTGCCGCTCTATCTCAACTCGCTGCCCGGGAAGGGTGCACATCTGGTCACCGTGAACAGCTACCTGGCCCGCCGCGATTCACAGTGGATGGGCACCGTCTTCCGTTACCTGGGCCTCGAGGTCGGCTGCCTGGACGACACGGATCCGGGGACCGAGGTCAGGCGGGCGGCATACGCCGCGGACATCACCTACGGCACCAACAACGAATTCGGCTTCGACTATCTCCGCGACAACATGGTGGTTCGGATTCAGGACCGGGTCCAGCGCGGCCACCATTTCGCGATCATTGATGAGGTCGACTCCGTCCTCATAGATGAAGCTCGCACGCCGCTCATCATCAGCGGCCCCGTCGGTGGCGAAGACGACCAGACCTACAAGCGCTACAACGCCCAGGTGGCCAGCCTCGTCCGCAAGCAGCGGCGGATGCTCAGCGAGTTGGTCAGCGAGGCCGAGAAGCTCCTGGAAGAAGCCGAAGCGGAAGAGGATGGCGGGAAGGAGTTCCAGGCCGGTGAGAAGCTCCTGGCCGTCCAGCGCGGAGATCCGAAGAACCGGCGCCTGCTGAAGCTGTTCAGCGAGACCGGAATCAAGCAGCTCGTGCAGCGCACCGAAGCCGACCTGATGCGTGAGAAGCGTCTGCTCGAGGTGGACGAGTTGCTCCTCTTCTCATCCGACGAGCGCGGCCACACGATTCAGATCAGCGATCGCGGCCTCGACGTGCTCAGCCCCGGCGACGTAAACGCTTTCATCGTTCCGGACATCTCGGAGGCGGTGAAGAAGGTCGAGGACGAAGAGAAGCTCAGCGTGGACGAGAAGCGCGAGCGCATCGAGCAACTCGAGCGCGAGTATGCGGAGAAGTCGGAGAAGATCCACATCATCCACCAGCTGGTCAAAGCCCACGCGCTGTACGAGAAGGACGTGGAGTACGTGGTCGAGAGCGGCGAGGTGATCATCGTCGACCAGTTTACGGGCCGGAAGATGTCGGGCCGGCGCTGGAGTGACGGGCTGCATCAGGCGGTGGAGGCCAAGGAAGGCACGAAGGTACGGGGCGAGACGCAGACCCTGGCCACGATCACGATCCAGAACTACTTCCGCATGTACGACAAGCTGGCCGGCATGACCGGTACGGCGGAAACGGAAGAGGGCGAGTTCCACCAGATCTACGGGCTCGAGGTGATCGTCATCCCGACCAACCGGCCGGTCCGGCGCATGGATCAGGACGACGTGATCTTCCGGACCAAACGGGAGAACTACAAGGCGATTCTGGACGAGATCGAGCGCCTGCACACCCGTGGCCTGCCGATTCTGGTCGGAACGACCAGCGTCGAAACCTCCGAAAAAGTGTCCCGCATGCTTCAGCGGCGCGGACTGCCTCACGAAGTCCTGAACGCCAAGCAACACGAGCGGGAGGCGTCGATCGTCCAGAACGCGGGCCAGCCGGGCTCGATCACGATCGCCACGAACATGGCCGGCCGCGGTACTGACATCAAACTCGGCGCGGGCGTCGTCAAGTGTCAGGTGTGCGGACTCCAGTCCAACGAGCCCGCCTTCGGTCAGCTCGCCGAGGAACCCGATCTGACCCAGGGACAGGTCGAGGAGCTCAGCTGCTATACCGATCCGCCCTGCGGATTGCAGATCATCGGCACTGAGCGCCACGAGTCACGCCGGATCGACCGGCAGCTGCGCGGCCGAGCCGGCCGGCAGGGCGATCCGGGCTCGAGCCGATTCTTCATCTCCCTCGAAGACGATCTGATGCGCCTGTTTGGGCCGGAGCGCATCGCGAAATGGCTCGATCGCGCCGGCATGAAGGAGGGCGACTACATAACCGACCCCTGGATGACGAAGGCGGTCGAGCGCGCTCAGAAGCGGGTGGAGCTGCAGAACTTCGAGGCCCGGAAGCGGCTGCTCGAATACGACGACGTCATGAATCAACAGCGCGAGGTCATCTACGACCTGCGGCTGTTTGCTCTCGAGGGTGGCGAAGACCTCAAGGGCGAGGTGTGGGAGATGATCGAGCGGGCTATCGGCGCCGAGGTGGACGAACGGGCGCCGCGCGGGAGCCATGCCGAGGAATGGGACCTCCCATCACTCCGCGAGCACCTGCTCATCAATTACTTCCTGATCGCCAGCTTCCTTCCGGATCAGCGGGACGACGAGGCTCCCGACCTGCCGTGGAGCGACACCGATGAGCTGACCCATGCGGTGCTCGAGTACGCGCACGATGAGTTCCACCAGAAGCTGGACAGCTTCGGAGAGCACTGGGAAGAGATTCTCAGTTTTGTCACGCTCAAGATCATCGACGAGAAGTGGAAGGACCAGCTCTACGAGCTGGATCGACTGCGGGACTCCGTCCGCTACCGGGCCTATGGTCAGAAGGACCCGCTGATCGAGTACAAGACGGAGGCCTACCAGCTCTTCGTCAGCCTGGTGGACGACATCCAGAAGAGCATCGCCAACCTGATCTTCAAGGCGCGGATCGAGCCCCAGCCCACGCTGCGGGCTCCGCAGATCACGTCGCTGAGCGGTCCCTCCGACGCGACGGCCACCGGGGTCGCCGCACCGGCTCCACAGCGAGCCGCTCGACCCCAGCCGGCGAGCATCGGCGGCTCGGGCGTGGCGACGGCCGCACTGGCCGAAGGCGGCGGAGCAGCCCCGGCGGGTCCGCGAGTAGCGCGTCCCGCTGCGCCCCTCAAGTCAGACGGCGAGCCGGGCCGCAACGACCCTTGTCCCTGCGGGAGCGGCAAGAAGTACAAGAAATGCCACGGCCGCGCGGGCTGACGCTCACTTTCCGTAACAAGCCTCCAAACCGGTCCGCCCGACTCTGAGGCGCCCGACGTTGACCGCTGATTGAGGCAGCGGCGGCAGTATGCGGCGTGAGCATCAAATTCAACCGAACGATCCGCGAGCTACCGGCCGCCGAGCGACCCCGTGAGCGGCTCGCCCAGCTTCAGCCGCGAGCGCTCGCCACCCGAGAGCTGTTGGCCATTCTGCTCGGTTCCGGCACTCCGGGTTCGTCAGCCATCGATCTGGCCGTGGACTTGCTCGAGCGCTTCGGTGGATCGCTACGGCGCGTCGGGGCAGCCGAACGCTCCGAGCTGACTTCCGTGCGCGGCATCGGTCCGGCCCGGGCCGCCAGCCTGGCGGCCGCCTTCGAGCTGGGGCGACGCCTCGAATCGGAGCCCGCGCGCGAGCGCCGGCGGATCTCCGGTCCACGCGACGTGCACGCTCGCTTGGCGCCCCTGCTGCGGGACCGCCGACAGGAAGAGTTCTGGGCGATCTACCTCGACTCGCAGAACCGCGTCCTGGTCGAACGGTGCATCACGATCGGTCTCCTGAACTCGTCGCTCGTCCACCCGCGAGAGGTGTTCGCCCCCGCGCTCTCCCACGCCGCGGCCAGCCTCATCCTGGCCCACAATCATCCCAGCGGGGACCCGGAGCCCTCGGCCGAGGACGTGGCCGTAACCGCCCACCTGGTCGAGAGCGGTCGGCTGCTGGGAATCCCCGTGCGCGACCACGTGGTGCTGGGCTCGCGCGGGTATGTCAGCATGATGGAGCGACGCCTCCTCACGCCCTCGCCCGACTCGCATCACGAAACGGCCGAGCGCATCAGGTAACCGATGCAGGGTATCCGCTCCGCTCGCTGCGATGGACAAATTATCGAGGCTCGCTCCGCGGACACCCTTGGCGTCGGTTCATGGATTCCGGAAGGC
>Ga0209567_10000775_pt1 | contig 17282 bp, 15 predicted proteins | sample COG_12_FD_184756 | JGI IMG/M metagenome (GOLD analysis project Ga0209567, IMG submission 184756) | Pelagic marine sediment microbial communities from the LTER site Helgoland, North Sea, for post-phytoplankton bloom and carbon turnover... | ecosystem: Environmental > Aquatic > Marine > Neritic...
ACAAAACCCTTTTCATGGACGGCGACAGCCGATTCAATCTTAGATAAAGTTAAACGATTTATTAATGCTATCTCTGGGACGCGACACTAGAAGCTATCTCAAAAATAGTAGATTACGCTCAAGGGCAAGGCGAAAACCGGTTCAAAAGTGGAGCATACACGTCAGTATTCGAGCATTTTGAATCGGTTTGATGCACACCTTAATCTACATAGAAATAGATGTGTAATCCATTTATCCTGGATAACACAGCCCTTGAGCGTTAGATGCATTTTTGAGATAGCTTCTAAGAGATGGTGGGATAGAGCTCGAGCAGACGATTGCCCAGCATTTCGGCCAGGCGCCTGAAAAGCAAGGCCTCGTTTTTAGGGTATTTACTCAGAATTTTAAGAAAAACATCGCGATCGAATTTCAGCAGGTTGGTTGCTTCCGTGCATTCACCGCTGGCGGAATAGGTATCTCTGCCGATCAGGCCCGACCAGCCGATAATCTCCCCCGGCTGGCGCACCATATACACCACCGGCCCGGAATCGCCCAGACTGAGCTTCACCCGCCCTTTAAGTAAAACATAAAAATTCCCAGCCGGCTCCCCTTCCTCAAACAACACATCTTTTTCCTTCCGGGCTAATTTTTCTGCAATATCCAATACTTCCATGGTAAAGTCTCTGCCCATTCCCATAAAAAAATCGGACATTTTTAGGTACATGGTGCGTTTCTCCTTTTTAAATTCATAAGAGAAAGATGGTGATGAAGGTTTCAATTTAGGGTTTCATTCGCAGCCGCAATTTAGACTTTTTCAATTGCACGTTTAAAAGCCGTCATTGAGCCGCTGATGGTCGAATCCGGTACGGCATAGGATAGCCGAAAATATCCCGGACCCCCGAAGCCGACACCCGGTACCGCCAGAACGAGCTCCTCTTTCAAAATGCCGGTGAACTTGACATCATCCGGAATCGGGCTTTTGGGAAACAGATAAAAAGCGCCTTCGGGCACATGAAAGTCATAACCGATTTCTGATAAGCCCTGGCACAGCATATCCCTCCGGCGGCGGTAAATGGAAACATCCACAGTGATGCCCTGCAGGCGCGCCACCACATGCTGCAACAGGCTGGGGGCATTGACGCACAGCATGGTGTTGATTACGGCGGCGGCGCTGGTCACCAGTCCGGCGTCCTCGGCCTGTGGGTTGACCGCCAGAAAACCGATGCGTTCACCGGCCAAAGACAGCTCCTTGGAATACGATGTTACGATAATCGAATGCGCATAGGCCTGAAAAACGGAGGGCACCTCCAGATCGTAGGCGATTTTGCGATAAGGCTCGTCGGCCACCAGATAAATGCGCCGGCCAAATTTATGGCTGGCGTCATCCAGTACCCGGCCCAGCTCGGCAAGCTCTGCTGCCGAATACACGGCACCGGTGGGATTGTTCGGCGAGTTGATCAGCATCACCCGGGTCTTGTCGGTAATGGCGGATGCAATGGCATCCGTATCCAGGTGAAAATTGCTGTCCGTGGGAACCGTTTTAATCGTCGCTCGGGCAATAAAGGCGTAATGGTCGTAGCCGATAAAATAAGGAGCAGGTACCAGAATTTCCTCGCCGGGGTTGATGACGGCATTCAGGGCATCGTTTAAGGCACCGGCCGCACCCACGGTCATGATAATGCAATCCGGGGTCAGCTTGAGATCGTGCACGCTGCTCAGATAATCGGCAACCGCCTGTCGGACGTGTGGATATCCGGTATTGGGTGTATAGCCGTGGCCGAGAGATTCGTCGCCGACCAGCTCCTTGAGCACTTTTTGAAATTTGGGCGGTGGCGGCACATCCGGATTGCCCAGCGAAAAGTCAAAAACCTTGTCCGGCCCGTGCTCGGCTTTGAGCCGCGCACCTTCTTCGAACATCTTTTTGACCATTTCCATTCCTGCGACCATTTTAACCATGTGGTTTGCTATCGGCATAACATTTTCCTTTTTGAGTTGGCCGGTTGAGCCAGTAAAAATATGATATCAGCTATTTAGTTTGTACTTTAAAAGGTGAAATTGTGACTGTTCATGCTTATGAGTATAGTTGCTGAGACGAATATTGATCTGACAAAAATTGTTTACCATAGGCGCTTTGGTGAATTCAAGCATTACCCGACCTTGAACAAGGAGTTAACCTGTGAGAATCATTTTCTTTGCCGGCAAAGGCGGAACCGGCAAAACTTCCATTGCGGCAGCCAGCGGTATACGGGCAGCAGAGATGGGCAAAAAAACGGTGATCATGTCGCTGGATGTGGCCCATAGCTTAGGCGATATCTTTGATCTGGAAAAAAATTTGCTCGATCAGAATAAAGGCCAACCCGTTAAAATCAATTCCAACCTTTACATCCAGGAAATCGACATTCAGGAGGAAATCAAACGATACTGGCGGGATATACACGGGTATCTTTCTAGTCTATTCAACACCACCGGGCTGGATGAAATCCTGGCTGAAGAGCTGGCCATTTTGCCCGGCATGGAAGAAGTCAGTTTACTTTTGTATATCAATCAGTATGTGCAGGAAAAAGAATATGATGTGATCATACTGGATTGTGCACCCACCGGGGAATCATTAAGGTTCATCAGCATACCGGCCACCTTAGAATGGTATATGCAAAAAATCTTTAAACTGGAAAGAACCCTGGCCAAATATGTGGGGCCGGTGGCCAAAAGATTCACCGATGTGCCCCTGCCGGACGATGATTACTTTAAAGCGCTTGAAACGCTATTCGAGCGTTTACAGGGCGTTGATCAGATTTTAACCAATCCGAAAATAACCACGGTACGACTGGTCACCAATCCTGAAAAAGTGGTTCTTAAGGAGACCCAGCGCGCATTTATGTATTTTTGTTTGTACAAAATGAGCATTGATGCCATCATTATGAATCGCATTTTGCCTGAACACATCACAGATTCTTACTTTGAAAGCTGGATCAAAGGTCAACGGCAGCACCGTGAAGCCGCTGAACATATTTTTAATCCGGTACCCATTTTGTCGGTCGATCTTTTTCAGGGTGAAATCTTAGGATATGCCAAACTAAAGAAATTAGCGCGCCAATTATACGGTAAAAAGAGCCCGCTGAAGCGATTCTACAAAGAAGCGCCCTATCAGCTGGTCAAAGAAAACGGCAAATACCATCTGAAGGTTAAGCTTCCCTTCCTTTTGAAAAAAGATGTGGAGCTGAGTAAACATTTTGATGAACTCATCATTCGGATCGGCGGCTTTAAGAGAAATATTTTACTTCCAAGACAGGTGGCTTCAAAAGAACAGGTAAATGCGACGCTTGACGGCCAGATCTTGGACATATGCTTTGGAGGAGTTGAAGATGGCAGCCAAAAAGAGTGACCCCCAAATGGTTATTTGCCCCGTCGGCAAATTCTTCACGGACATTGAAAATGTCTTTGGAAAGAAATCGGATTTTTTCAAGCACATGACCCAATCGCGCATCGAATTTTTAAAAGGCATGCGAGCCTTGCTGGATGAGCGAATTGGCACCCTTGAAAAAGAAAAGGCGCCCAAGAAAAAGAAACGCATGACGAAAATAAAGGTTAAATAAACGTCCGTGTCATTTTTTTTGCGATATCATTGCGGTTGCGTGACTTTTCCAAGCAGCTGTCGATAATAAGCGTAATTTTCAAAAGGCACGTCTGCCCGCACCCGGCCATCTGCCAGCGGTATGAAGCCGCCTTCCTCGATCAGAGGGGGAACCTTTTCATCGATTTCCCGCTTAATGGCGGCTTTGCCTTTGCGCAGCGCATCCAGATCAATGCCGCCGATCAAACGCAATTCGCGTCCAAATTCCTTTCGCAGGCTGCGGTAATCCATGGCCTCGATATCGACCTCGCAGGCCCACAAACAATTAAAGCCCCATTTCAGGATACTGGGAATTAAAGTGCGGGCATTGGCAAATGTTTGAAAACAAATGGTCGCTACCTTATGGTGGCGGATCACCTCCAGGATGGGCGCATATGTTTGCAGCACAAATTCTTCATACATCTTTGGCGAAATCAAAGGCTGGTCGTTTCCGCCGATGGGCTCGCTGAATACGATTGCATCGATATCCACCTCCTGCAGAATGCGATCGGTTAAACGGGCTGCGAACTTACCCTGAATCTGCATTCGTTTGCGAACCACATCCGGTTGCTCGGTGAGCATCGTCATTAATTCGAAAAAAGATTCCCAATTACCCACGCCCATGGTCAGAAATAAGCCGCGGTGCACATACAGCATCAAGACATGATCTCTGTTTTGCCAGGCGCGGACCCGCCGGGACCATTGTCTGGGAAGGCGCTTTTTGTCGGCAGGATTCAGACGGCGCTTAAATTTTTTTAAGTCCGTCATTTTATCGTGCCTGGATATGAATTTGGGCCGGGGTTCCAGGTCCACTTCGATGCGTTCCCGCTTATCGGAAGGAAACAGCGTCGCCAGATCAGCATCTCGGGCCAGGCCCTGGGTGCGCCAGGCTTTCAGGACGTCTTTGCGGATGCCCTCCTCAAAATAGGGGACGCGGTCCGGTGTGCCATAGCTCATGGTTTCCCGGAAGCGCTCGCGGCTGGATATCTTCTCCTTTGTAGACGCTGAATTCATTTTGATCCGGAATGAATGTATTTTATACAAAAAGTGCGTGTAAAAAAGAAAGGCCAGTCAAATATAGATGGATGTACGAAAAGTGTCAATTACCTAAATCCTGCCTGAAAATAGATGAGCATTCTCTACAAAAGAGCCGTTTTTAGCTTTCAGTGAACAATGCAAAAATTAGCCAAAAGCCCATTTTTCTGTTATGATTTAAATATATTACCGTTACCCATTGGCTGAAAAGACGCAACATGAGCAAGTACCTAAAATTATTTGCGCTTTTGTTTTTTATAATCCTGTTTATACCGGTTTCGCTGCAGGCGGATACCCGGATTAAGGTCGGTGTTTATCAGAATATTCCGATGAGCGAATTTCATGATGACGGCAGCGTTCACGGTTTTTTTATCGATATTCTCGAGAATATTGCCCGGAAGGAAGGATGGGTAATTGAATATGTGCCCGGATCACGCAAAGAAAGCCTTGCAAGGCTTAAAAGCGGCCGGATTGATTTGCTGGGCGCGGTGGCTCATTCTGAAACCGGGGCCAACGATTATGATTATTCCTATGAAAGCGTGATCAGCAACTGGGGTCAGCTATATGTTGGTGAACAGTCGACCATTGAATCAATTTTCGATCTCAAGAACAAAAAAGTCGCCGTACTGCACGATGACATCTATTTTGAAGGTCTTAAAAAACTGGCTGAGCAATTTGGCATCCAATGTCGCTTTATTGAGGCGTATGCTTACACCGATGTTCTCCAGCTGGTGGAAATGGGACGCTGCCAGGCCGGATTGGTGAATCATTTTTTCGGCTTCCGATTCGAAAATAATTTTAAAATTATTAAAAGCCCCGTTGTTTTAAGCCCGCAAAAATTACACTTCGCAGCCCCTGTGGGGAAAAATGAAAATCTATTAGATGCCTTAGACCATCATCTCCGAAAACTGAAAGGCAATAACCTTTCAATTTATCATCAATCCTTCCACAAATGGTTTGGCGGTGAAGATAAGATCAACCCCGCTACATTGTTGAAACGGGCTGTCATCATTTCCATCGTTTTATTCGTTCTTTTTTTGTTTACGGCCTTATTTTCCAGGACCAAGATTATCTCGAAAACTAAAGCCCTGGTTGCCAAGCATGAACAACTGATAAAAGCGGTTGAATCCCGCAAGCAGGCTGAAAGCGCATTTAGCGCCGGGGAACACAAATACCGTCGTCTATTTCAATATTCAAATGATGCCATCTTTATCCACGATCTTGAAGGCCAGATTTTAGATACCAATCAAAAGACCATTGAACAATTCGGATACACCAAAAAAGAATTATTGCAGCAAAAAATCTTCAATTTACATCCACCCGACGCCTTCCTGAAATCTAAGGAGGCCTTTCATAAAATTATCGCCCAGAAACAAATCGAATTTGAAATTGAGTTCGTCAGGAAAAATGGTGAAATTTTTTTGGCCGAAGTATCATCGGGCTTATTTCAAATTGGCAAAGACCAGTTCATTCAGGGCATTGTTCGCGATGTTACCGAAAAAAGGAAGGCGGAAGATGAGCTGCAACAGCACAATGCCTATATGACGGCGCTGCATGAGACCACTCTCGGGTTAATTAAACGATTGAACATCGATGATTTGCTCAAAGCCATTGTTGATCGTGCCGGCAAACTGGTTGGTACAACCGATGGCTACATATTCATAATTGATCCCCAAACAAATGAGCTTGTACTCAAGGTCGGCACCGGCCGATTCGAGGAATTACTGGGATTTCGCTTGAAGGTCGGCGAAGGATTATCCGGGAAAGTGTGGCAGTCCGGAAAACCGTTAAGGATTGATAATTATCATTGTTGGGACGGAAGGCATCAAGATACAAAATTCGACGATTTGGGTGTCGATATGGGCATCCCCTTAAAATCAGGCCATCATACCTTTGGGGTCATCGGTCTGTGTTCATTTGACCCGCATAAGCAGTTTGGCGACAATGAAATTTCGGTATTCACGCGCTTTGCCGAACTGGCATCGATTGCTTTAGACAATGCCCACCTGCATGCTAATCTACAGCAAGAACTCCAGGAGCGCAACGAAACCGAGAAAATCTTACAAAATTCACGCGCAACTTTTCTAACGGTTTTAGACAGTATTGATGCGACGATATATGTAGCCGACATGGCCACCCATGAGATCATTTTCATGAACAAGCACATGCGGGATAATTTTGGACCCAACCTGGTTGGACAACTTTGCTACCATGTGTTTCGGAAAGAAGACCACCCCTGTGATCACTGCACCAACGCAAGATTGCTGGATAAGCGGGGCAATCCAACGGGCGCCATTGTTTGGGAAGGTAAAAATCCCCTGATCAATAAATGGTATATTAACTATGACCGGGCCATCAAATGGACGGATGGCCGCTATGTTCGCCTGCAGGTTGCCACCGACATCACCAAACTTAAAGCCCTGGAAAAAGAGCGCATAAAATCAGAGGCCTACCTTCGTCAGGCCCAGAAAATGGAAGCCATCGGAACCCTGGCAGGCGGCATCGCCCATGACTTTAATAATATTCTTTCTGCCATCATGGGGTATACCGAGTTGTCCATGATGGATGTAACCCCAAAATCCGATGCAAAGTATAATCTAAACGAAATTTACAAAGCCAGCCAGCGGGCCAAAGAGGTCGTCAAGCAGATTCTGACTTTCAGTCGCCAGTCAGAGCAGGATCGAAAGCCACTGAAGATAGACCCGATTGTCAAAGAATCGATTAAAATGCTCAAAGCATCTTTTCCTTCTACGATTCAGATTCAGCATTATATCGATCCTGCAGCGGGCATAATTGAAGCCGATGCGACTGAGATTCACCAGATCATCATGAACCTGTGCACGAACGCTTTTCATGCCATGAGCGAAACCGGGGGCTTGCTGGAGGTGAAAGTTGAAAATGCTGATGTAAACGCAGCCAACGCCAGTCGTTTTGAGATTACAGCCGGAAATTATCTAACGCTAACGGTCGGTGACACCGGCCATGGTATGACACCCGAGGTTGTGGAAAGGATTTTTGAGCCTTATTTTACGACCAAAGAAAAAGACAAGGGAACCGGAATGGGTCTGGCTGTTGTCCACGGAATTTTGAAAAGTTACGGTGGAGCGGTTGCCGTAGACAGTGAGCCCGGCAAAGGGACCGTATTTACCGTTTATATCCCAACAGGTCCCAACACCGTTCAACCCGAATTTGAGGCCGCCCAAATTTTACCGACCGGAAACGAGCGCATCTTATTTGTTGATGATGAACGCGCTTTGACAGAGATTGGGAAAAAATCTCTTGAGCGTTTGGGCTACCGGGTTGAAACCCGCACCAGTAGTATTGAGGCCCTAAAGCTTTTCCAAAAGTCCGCGGATAGTTTTGATTTGATTATTACCGATATGACGATGCCCGACATGACCGGGGATAAATTGGCCGGCGAAGCTATAAAAATCCGATCTGATATTCCCATCATCATCTGCAGTGGTTATAGCGATGACGTCATGTTCAATCGCGCCGCCCATATTGGTATTAGCGCATTTTTAATGAAGCCCCTTGTCGTTCAAGATTTGGCGAATACCATCAGAGATGTGTTGGGAAAAACGAATTCCAGTGGCATCTCACTATCCATCCATTAATATCAATTTAGCGGTTTTTCGTACCACTCGGTTCTGGCATAGATTTCAAATCCCACTGACTCATAAAGGGAACGTGCGGCCGGATTTTCACTGTCCACCGTGAGTTTCACGATATGCACACCTCGGGTTGTGAGATTTTCTAATCCATTGTGTAGTATCGCCTTACCGATATCCTGCTGGCGATAGTCCGGATCCACCCCCAGCATATGAATCAGGCCTATGTTTTCTGCTCTGTTTTCGTTTTCTTCTGTATTTATGATTGTCCAGCAATAGCCGATGGGATGATTTCCCCAATAGGTAAGGATTACATCCTGCGGGGAACGACCCTGCATGTTCAATCGGTGGGCAATCTCTTCTACGGTGTTGGGTTTAAACCCCCAGCTGCCGGCAAAGCAGCGGTTTTGTATTTCAGTCAGAAGCTTTGCCTCTCCCGGTTCCAATCGGCGGCTGTTGATCTTGTCCCCATGAATGGTCGGGAACCGAATGTCGTTGATGGCCAGCTGCATTTCAACAAAATACCGCATAAAGGTAAATCCCAGTTGTTTCAGCATGTTTTTGGCGCCTGTATTGGATTCCGCAACACTGATCTGGGCTGATTGGATACCGGCCGTCTTGATTTGTCGAAGGGTATCGGCAAGCAGATGCGTAGCAACTCCTTTGCGACGGTGCTGCGGATGCACGCATCCGTCCAGCAAGGCACGCCCGATTTCAGGCTCGCGGTCGATACGAAGGTAGCCGACGAAAAACCCATTCAAATCAGCAACCCATAAATCCGTTTGTGGCCTGAAGTTGGGGCGCGCCAGATCGTCTCTCAGATTGCGGGCGGATACGAAACGTCCCACAGGGTCCGATTGCCCGCACTCAACATGAAGTGTTAAGTATCTGCCAAAATCCGCTTCTGAATAGTTACGAATTATTAAGCTACCGTCAGGCATAATGTAAGACCCTACTCAGAATCTATCATTTCATCAAAGCGTCAAACCAGAATCGATTCAGGGATTAACTTGAACCCATCTCAAAAATAGTAGATCACGCTCAGGGGCGCGACGTAAACCGATTCAAAAACGGAGTATACACATTAGTATTCGAGTATTTTGAATCGGTTTACAACAAAGCCCATGGGCGTTAGATGCATTTTTGAGATGGGTTCTTGCTAAACTTGCAAATCAGGTTTAACTTTAATTTTTAAAATAATCTTTAAAACTGATAAAGCAATTTGATTGCGGTGCAATTCCCAATCACTGCAAAGAACGCGAACTCGCCCGCCATGGGAGCAAGGCGATGCGGGCGTGGGGTGCACGAAGATTCATGCAAAAATATTTATGTGCATTACTTTGTGTACTTCGTGTCCTTTGTGGTAATAATGGATCTCATACTCAAAAATTCTGTGGTTGTTTTTATAAAGAAGCGATATACCTGTATAGTTGAATGTGGAGGTTTGACGTGACAGAACCAGCAGATGTTGTCGTCGTATCACCCCATCCGGACGATGCCGAATTCGGAGTGGCCGGAACGGTCGCCCGCTGGACACAACAGGCCAAACAGGTCGTCTATGTGGTGTGCACCAACGGAAATAAGGGCAGCAGTGATCCGGACATGAAGCCCGATGTGCTATCTCAAATCCGGCAGAACGAACAAAGGGCCGCAGCCGAAATTCTGGGTGTGCGGGAGGTTGTCTTCCTGGAAAATCCGGACCAGGGACTCGAAGATACAGCGGAATTCAGGAAACAAATTGTACGCATCATCCGTCTGTACCGACCGCAAACGGTGGTGACCGCCGACCCGTATCGCCGCTATATCTGGCACCGGGACCATCGCATCGCCGGCCAAGTCACCATCGACGCGGTTTTCCCCTTTGCCCGCGATCACCTGGCCTACCCGGACTTGCTTGAAGAGGGCTTGCAGCCCCATAAAGTTAAGGAAATGCTTTTCTGGGCATCAGAAAATATCAACTATGTGTCCAACATCACCGATACCTTTGACCTTAAGCTGCAAGCCTTGCGCTGTCATAAAAGCCAGGTCCAAACCATGAAGGTTGCCGATCTTGAGAACTGGTTGCGCCAACGCTGCAGCGATCTGGCCGAAGGTGAAGATTTTGATCTGGCCGAAGCCTTTCACCGCGAAGAAATCTCATGGTAATTATTAGGTGTCAGGTGTCAGGTGTCAGGGCCGTTCGCATCGCTCAAGAATCTGAAATTACTTCCAGAGTGCTTCCAGTCCGCAGGCTTCAGGGCGACATTAGGCCCTTAGGGCCGAATTCTGACACCTGAAACCTGATTATGACTTTGACCAGAGGACATCGCCGCACAGATGCGGATCGTGGGGCCTGGCGGCAAAGGCCTCAAAGGCCGTTTTTTCTATTCCTAAAACAGCGCTATCCCCGTGACCTGGAAATATCTGAGTATCATCGGGCAGGGTAAAGATTTTTTTCTGCAAAGATTCGACTATATGTTTAAAGTCGTCCGGGCGTCCGGTCTTACCGGGACCACCCGGAAACAGTGTGTCACCGGATATTAAATAACCCTCGGTGTAAAAACAAAGGCTGCCAGGGGTATGTCCCGGCGTATGCAAAACGCTAAAGTGTATATTGCCAAAAGTTATAACGTCGCCATCGGCCAGAAGCGTATCGGCTGGTACCGGCAGCCTGGCCGCATCTGCGAGATGGGCGGCAATCGGAACATCTAAAGCGGATTTTAAATCCGCCAGAGCACCGGTATGATCCATGTGATTGTGGGTCATCAGAATATATTTCGGATTTGTGGATTTTAGTCGATCCACCATTTTGGGAGCATCACCCGGGGCATCAATGATAACGCTATTGCCGGTTTTTAAATCGGTTATGATATAGGAATTGGTTCCAAAGGGACTCAGTGCGTGACATTCTATTTGAAGAAATTCGGTGTTCACGATAGTTGTCATGCCGGTTCTCCTTAAGCGGATTTTGCAGGGTGAGGGTCGATTCGGATCTAAAAGTTCACCGAAAAAGATCTTTAATCATTACATATGGAAAAAAATAAGACACTTGTCAAGATTATGCAAATTACCTATGGTGTATCGGCGCTTTTATTCTGTATCTCAGAGCGCTTTTTTAACTCCCTTTAAAAACTCGGTGAATGGGAGATCGAACTTGTGAACCGCATTTTATTTCTAGACAACTCCATTAATCAAGATGTCTATCAGCCGCTCACTTACTGGGAGCCTTTGCTGCTGTTCCCCTATGATTTTTTCCGGGTCTCAGCCGACCAATGGCCGGACGGACTGGATTCCTATTCCCACATACTCATTACGGGTTCCACCGCCAGTGTATTAGACAATACGAACTGGATGCAAAATGAAGCAGCGCTGATAAGGGATGCGGTCGATAAAGGCAAGGTCATTCTGGGTAGCTGTTTCGGGCACCAGATGATTGCCCGGTCCCTTTTTGGTCTGAATGCAGTCAGAAGACGGAAAAAACCTGAAGTTGGTTGGCCGGAAATTCAAATTTTAGCCCGGGACGATCTGCTGGGTGAATCGGGCAGCACGGTCAACGGCTTTGTTTTCCATTTTGATGAGGTCTGCAAAGTTGCGCCGGAAAAAGCCACCATCATTGCGCGTTCGGCTGATTGCGAGATTCTGGCGTTTAAGTTAAACGCATACCCGGTATGGGGGATTCAGCCGCATTTTGAAATGGGCATCGTTGAGGGCATCCAGATAATCGATCGGGGTGCCGGAGAAGATATTCCGGACAAGCAATATTTTTTTAAATGTTCTGAAAACCCGCCCAGGGACTCCGGCCAAATTATTCCGTTAATGAAGGCGTTTCATCAAACCGACCCGCTTTGATCTCGCCTGGCGGTACTGAATTAAAACCACAGGGCTGACGGCGGCTGAATAGCCAAAACACCGTCGCCCTTTTTTCGGTAATAAAGCAGCGGTTATTTCGCCCTTTGCAGCGTCGTAATCAATCTTTGTCCGTTTTCCGGAAGCGTGACTGCGCCGGCTAGTATGATTTTCGGATTGCCGGTGATCTTGTAATAGGCCTTGTTGAACTCTTCTTTACTGCCGATGCCGGCGCCTTCCAGGGAAACCCCGATAAAAACGCCTTTTGATCTCGAATAGGAATAAATACCGCCTTTGAGCATAATCTCGGTGGCGGCGCTTGCCTGCGCGCCAATCGGGCCGGCAGCGACGGCGACATCTGCACCGAGTTTAAACTTGGAGCTCAGAAAGAAATTCATGGCTTCCTCACCCAGGACAACCAGAATCAGGTCGACCGATTGTCCGCCGAACTGGATGCCCAGGCTGCCGGCACCGATGCTGATAAAGGCCGGGGGGCTCCACTGCCCATCGTGGTGTTTGAGAACCACGCCTTTACCATAAGAGCCGCCGATAAAAAATGCGCCTTTGAACATTCCGGGGAAAATGGCCAATCCTGAGCACTGTCGGACAAGATCGCGCGGGAGCTCTTCATCCGAATAGCGCTTCAGAAGCAACTCCTCTACGACAATGCGTGATTTGTCCACGATCAGATTGGGCACCTTTTTGTCATCCGCAAGAGCTGAAGTCCAAGCTGTTGCTTGGATGATCCCTAAAACCATTATGGATAGAATTGTTTTTTTCATACATTATCTCTTCGTAAAAGGGTTGATGATGCTAAGCTATTGGATGCGTTGTCAAATTTGATGATTCGATTTTAGCGCACCAGCCGTTTAACATTCTGAACCTTCAGATTCGAGGCTTCAACCTGCCACTTGCCACCGGCGTCCTGCCGGCCCCTGAGCAATCCCTGCTGCAACCACTGCCTGACGCCATTTTCGGTGAGATACGTCATGTTTGCAAATTCACCAACTGAAAAAGACTTCAGCGCTTTTGCGGATTGCGGTGCTGACGGTTTTCTGGACGCCGCTGCTTTTGGAGTCGCAGCTACGGTTCTTTTTTGCGTGGCGGTTGTTTTTATTGCTGGCGCTGCGGCTCTTTTTTTCGGAGCGACTGTCTTTTTTGCCGAAGCCGTGGCCTTTTTCTTCGGGGCGGCTGCTTTTTTTGCCGATGCTTTGGCTTTTTTAGGTCTGGCGGTTACTTTTTTGGCCTTGGCAGCCCCTTTTTTCTTTGGTTTTTTGGAAGGTTTTTTTTGCTCTTTTTTTGCCATCTTGAATTGATCCTCCTCGGTGAAATTAACGTTGCTGAGCTGATTTGAATTTCATTGATTAATAAACCGACACCTGAAATATAACTCACATTCTCTTTATATTATGTCAAGTGGAAAATAAGAGTCCAGTATTATAAATTATTTCAATTGATTATTAAAAAAGACCGTTTGGGCGCCATCGATTTTGGCGGTTTATCGCCGACCCATTTCGTCAGCTCTCACAACGGCCCCCGGCAGCGACCTGCTGCAGACATTCCCACCCGGCGAGCTGCTTGTGTGTATATTCGTAGCCGATCTCGTAAAGCTTTTCGTAGGCATCGAAGCCGAGCAGCTGAAAATCCTGTACGGGTGGCGTGAGGAACAGATCAGCGCGTTTTTCCGCAACAAGCTGCTGCAGATATTTCTTGCTACTCAAGACCGTTGACCAGACCAGGATCTGAAAGATATTTGCAAAGCGCTGGTTGGCGGCGATTGGATTTAAACGGTTGCGAAGCAAGCCCCAGCCCGAGATTTTCTCATGGGCGCTAAGTGTCAAATCCCCAGCGCCTCCGCCCCCCACATCGACCGCGATGACCGTGCCGCCCCGGCACATGTTCTGCATGATATCCATGGGTACGTTGTTGACGAGACCCCCGTCCACGAGCAGCTGCTCATCTGCTTGAACCGGCGGGAAGACGCCGGGCAATGAGCAGCTGGCACGGATTCTCTGCCAGAGCGGGCCACGATCGTGCATTATCATTTGACCCTCGCTGAGGCTAGAGGAGACACAGTAGTACGGAAGCCAGAGATCCGAGATATCCACCTCCTTGAAAAGCTGCTTCAAGATGCTATCAAGCTTGTGCCCGCGGAGAAAGGAGATCATCGGAAAATCCAGATCCATTACCGCGCGCGAGTCGGTGAAGATCTCACTGGCCATTTCGAGAATGCGTTTCGGCGACCAGCCCCTGGCGTAAAAGGCGGCCATAACCGACCCCATACTGGTGCCACCGATGGCATCGATCGGGATTCCTGATTCTTCCAGAGCCTGAAGTACCCCAATGTGGGCCAGCCCGCGAGCGCCACCCCCCCCGAGCACCACACCTATGGCCCGTTCGCTCATCCGGCGTGCCGCACGCTGGAAGTCGGTCGCGTTTCCCAGCCGCACATGGTGGTGGCGCCGACGGCATTTGAGCTCCATCCACGGGCGAGTCCCCCGGGGCAGTTCGATGCCCTGGTCTTGGATCAGGAGCAGGTCTACCTTCAACGCAGCCCCTGCCACGATGCGGTCAGCGAAATATCCATCTATCCGTTCAACCTCATCGGTCGCCTCGGCTCCCGCCACGATTACGATCCGATCCGTCTGTTTGAGGCACCAACGGGTCCATTCGGTATCCGTGGGATCGCAGACAAACAGCAGAAAGCGGCCTTGCGCCTCCTTTGCTTCGCACCACCTGACGAGCTGATCACGCACGCTTTCGAACGCAGTGGCTTCAGAGACTTCCCGTCCGAATTTTTCCTGCAACCGTCGGCTGTCGATCAGAGAGCCCGGACCGGCGATATCCCCAAGCGCCTGCAATAGCGCATCGGCTACTTCACGCATTCGCGGATCCTCTCTGGTTGGCAGCAGGGCAAAAGACAGCGGCCGGGACTTGACGGCACTGATACCGTGTGAGCGCTTCATTCCATAAATCGCGTATTGCGAGTTGGCCACGATCAGCTCAGGATTTGCAGCCATAACCTGCAGTAGTTCCGATCCTCGGAGACGTATCAGCTTGGTATCCCGGACGGCAAAGATGTCGCCCTCGGCCGTTGTTCGCGTCAACGCCAAATGCCAAACAGCGATTTCTCCGCGGCCGGCCTCCAGGGTAAACGCTTCACCCACAACAATACGGATTCTTCCGTATTCAACGACGAGGACATAATCGGGTGTATCTCCGAAGCGGATGATTTGCGTCCCGGCCGGAACGAAGACACGCTCTGCGATGTCTGCAAGCGCCTGGTATGCTTTGTCCGACAGACCGGAAAAAGGCTCGTAGGATGAGAAGATCTCCTGGAGCTCCCTGGCGCTGACCGCCTCCGGGCTGAACCTGGGGGTTTTGTTTTTTTCCTTTGACAGTTCCATATTCGCTCCGAAAACCTTCATCAATCTATTTGCGAAACGGACAATCAAACGTATGGTTTTCAATTTTGCTTGTCAAGGACGCGGCATCATTGTCTTTATCGGAGAGTTCGGTCTCAATTTCACCATCCCGCACCCACGTGATGGCCCTTCGTTTTTCCTGTTTTAAAAAAGACACGATAAAACATTTTCGCAGGGATGTGCCGTCCATATTCTCCTTCCGCGATTCGAGATGCTTTCAGGGTGCAACCGATGTGCGCTGCACCGCCAGCATGGTAACATCATCGCCGCGGGCGGCGATATCAATAAATGCAAATAAATTGGTTTTGACACGCTCGATGGTTTCAGAAGCGGACTTAAATGGCTGGCTCAGCAAAGATTGCAAGCGATCCCGGGTATACAATTCTCCTTCCGGCGAGCGTGCGTCTGTTACCCCGTCAGTGTAACCGACCAGAAGATCGCCCCGGTCAAGCTGAATTTCCTGAGCCTTGAATGTGATATCGGGCATCAAGCCCACCGCCGGACCGGTGGGTTTCAAGCGGGTTTTAATATTGCCGTCATTAATGATATAGAGCGGTTCATGACCGCCGTTGACATATGAGAGGACGCCTGTCGCCGGATTCAGCACCCCGAAAAACAAAGTGGCGAACATGCATTCGCGGCCATGGATATGCGCAATGTAGTTATTGGTTGCTGAAACAGCCTCCAGGCGGGCCCTGGGGTCATTTCCCGGTGGCGATATCGTTTCGCTGTGCTCGCTGTCGCTGGTCGGTTGGATTTGGATGAGATCCGGTCCGGCGCAGTGAATGGCCTGTTCGGCAAATACCCTTATGAGACTGCGAAACAGTGCCATATATAAAGCCGATCCCACGCCCTTGTCGCACACATCGGCAATCACCAATCCCACATTTCCGTCCGGTAGCATGAAGACATCATAGAAATCACCGCTCACCTGCCCGGCCGGGTAAAAACAGGTGGCGATTTCCCAGTCGGGCAGACTCGGAATTTGACTGGGCAAAAATTCGCGTTGAATCTCACGGCCTTTTTCCAGTTCAAACTCAATCTTTTTGACACTCTCCCATTCCCGCAGTCCTTCGACCATTTGATTAAAATTGCTCGATAGCTCGCCGATTTCATCACCGGAACTAACCGGCGCCAGTTGGGTCAGATCCCCTTTGGCAACATTGGTGGAGATTTCCGAAAGGTTTTTTATTGGTCGGGCGATCTTGCGGGCAAAATAATACCCCAGAAAACGGGAGAGCACCAGTGCCATAATGAAAATGAGAACAATCCACTTGGCCTCCCTTTTCATAATACCGGCGATACTTTCACTATCGATACCGATTTTAAGAAAGTAAGTGTTGCGGTCGGCTTCTCCGGTGACATTGACAAATAAAGCATGTTCATCATCTGTGCGCACCATCAGGCCGGACTTTACAAAATGCCGCTCGAGATTGCGATTCAGTTTTTCTGAAAAGGAAGTCTGCGCCGGATTTAGGTGCAGCACCTTATTATCGTCAAAAAATTCACGATACCAAAAGGCATCACCGGTTTCCTTGGCATAAATCGCAATATCGGAAACAGCGTAAAAACTGGACGAAAGGTTGACCAGAATTTGGAACAGCTGGTCCAGCTCGGGGTTGGGTTTACCGATTCCTTTCCACAGAAAATCGGGTTCTTTCGCCGTCTCCATCAACGAGAACTGATGATTGACCAATCGACTGATGGAGCGGATAAAATGTTTACGGGTGCCCGTCATATAAAGCACGGAGGTAATAAAAAAAACAACCAGGCCGAAAATAAAAAAATAGAAGGTGA